>Ga0082212_10002342_pt1 | contig 27696 bp, 23 predicted proteins | sample TergutNt197P3_FD_71548 | JGI IMG/M metagenome (GOLD analysis project Ga0082212, IMG submission 71548) | Neocapritermes taracua P3 segment gut microbial communities from Petit-Saut dam, French Guiana - Nt197 P3 | ecosystem: Host-associated > Arthropoda: Insects > Digestive system > Gut ...
CGGTCGAAGTAGAAGGCATGACAGATTTGAGCCGGGGCTTCGAAAACATCGTCGTGGGAGTTATTGAGGAGATAACAAAGCACCCGAACGCCGATAAACTGACGATCTGCAAAACGGACATCGGCGGCCGCGACATCAGGGAGATTGTCTGCGGAGGCATTAACCTTCGCCGGGGAATGAAAGTTGCGGTGGCGAAACCCGGGGCTTTTGTCCGCTGGCATGGGGAAGGCGAACCTGTGGAGATTAAAAACGCGAAGCTTCGCGGCATAGACAGTTACGGCATGATTTGCGCGTCGTCAGAAATCGGGCTGTTTGAGCTGTTCCCATATGAAGATGAAGCGACGATCGTCGATCTGTCAGACTTCGACGCTCCGGCCGGCGCCGGGCTGGCCGAGGCGCTCGGGCTGGATGATATAATACTCGAAATAGATAACAAGTCGCTGACAAACCGCCCTGATTTATGGGGCCACTATGGAGTTGCGCGCGAAATAGCCGCAATGTACGACCTGCCGCTCGCCGATTTTCAATCTGCGGGGATGCTGCTGTCTGATACGGGCTTTAAGATTTCCCTGCTTGACAGCGAACGCTGCCCGCGCTATATCGGCGTTGAGATCGACGGCCTTTCGGTCAAACCGTCGCCTTTCGATATGCAAAGCCGCATCTGGAGGGTGGGAATGCGCCCCATCAACGCCATCGTAGACATAACGAATTATATAATGCTCGCCACCGGACAGCCGACGCATGCGTTCGACTCGGACAATATAAAGGGACATATTATTGTAAGGCGCGCGGTTGAAGGTGAAAGGCTGCTGCTGCTAAATGGCAGGGAGTTGGAGCTGTGCGGCGAGGATCTGGTTATCGCAGATGAGGAGGGGCCGGTCGCCCTGGCAGGAGTGATGGGCGGCGAGAAGGACTCGATACTGCCGGATACGACAAAAGTAATACTTGAAATAGCCAATTTTGACGCGCTTGGCGTGAGGCGCACTTCTGCGCGCCACGGGGTGCGTACGGAGTCGGCCGCCAGGTACGAAAAGAGCATCGACCCCGAAAGAGGTGACGACGCCCTTACGCTGGCGGTTGCGATGTTCTCCTCGCTGTATCCCGGACTGTCATTTACGGGTTTCGCTGACGAGTACCCGGTGAAACTGGAAAAGAGCAGTTTCGACGTTTCCCTGGCATGGTTGGAGAAATGCCTTGGCAAAGCTATTGCGAACGATGAGATTGCCGGAATGCTCAGCCGGCTCGGCTTTGAAGTGGGCTTCGACCACGATTGCATGCATGTGTTGACGCCTACCTGGCGTTCGACAGGAGACGTCTCGATTCCGAACGATATTATGGAGGAAGTCGCGAGGATGCACGGGCTGGAGAACTTTGAACCAACCCCGATAGCCGCCTTGTTCGACAGAGCTATCAATCAGCCGGATATTGACGTCGACAGGAAGATCAGGGAGTATCTGGCGTTCAGATGCGATATGAACGAAATATTCACATATCCATGGGTCAGCGATGAAAGTATCAACCCGATACTGGGAAGCAGCGACGGTATGCTGTCGCTGGTCGCGCCGCCTTCGCCTTCCGAGCGCTTTCTGCGCTCTTCACTGCTGCCGAACCTGTGCAAAGCAGTCGCGGGAAACCTGCGTTTCTTCGATGAGTTCAGCATCTTCGAATCGGCCCAGGTGTTCCACGACAGCGGGTACGAAGCGCCCTACGATCCGCGCGAGTTACTGCCAACGCAGCGCAGGGAAGTCGCGGGCGCCTGCGTCGCCGGCGCCGGGGATGTAAACTCCGTTTTCAGGAGGGCAAAGGGTATCATCGAAGCGATGCCGAGGTTCATCCACAGCGAGCCTGTCGAGTTTAGGCAGAATGAAAGACCGTTATGGGCAGATGAGGTCCTGTGGTTAAACATAATGCACTGCGGCGCGCAGATCGGCAATCTTGCGCTTCTGTCCGGAAAAGCCGCGCTAAGCTTCGGGATGAAAAAAAGCATAGTCATGCTTTTTGAGTTCTGCCTTGACTCCATCGTGCCGCTGACCTCAAGGTCGAATGAGTACCGGCGCATACCGGAGTACCCGACGACGGACTATGACGTTTCCTTGCTGTTCGATCTGCCAACGAGCTGGGAGGAGATACTGGGCGCGATTGCCGGCAAAAAAAGTCAAGGCGATTTGCTCAGGTCGGTGCAGTTCGTCGATGAGTACACAGGCAGGCAAGTTCCCGAGGGTAAAAAATCAATTACTTTCAGGCTTGTGATCGGTTCGAGCAACAAAACGCTGACTTCGGAAGAAATCGAAGGATGCGCAAGCTCAATAATAAAGCGACTGGGCAAAACCTTCAACGCCGAGGCTCGTGGCATGTAAAGCTTGAACTCCGGCAATTGTTCAGGTACCCCGTCCGGGTGCCATATGTAATAGGTCTTGACTGTTAGGGCACAATCATATACAATCCAAACCATCAAGTACCATCAAATTGAAAGGGGAGTAAAAATGACTTTCAACATCAAAATCACCTCATCGGAGCAAGCGCAGAGACTGAACAGGATTGCAGAGAGCCATCCGTTCGATATCTGGGTACACGGGAAGAGCGGCCAAGCCGACGCCAAGTCGATGCTCGGGCTCATGCTGTTGACTATCGAGAACGATGTCAAACTCGTCATCGAGGACGAGCACGACACGAAAGGCTTCGAAAAGGAAATAGCGGAGTTCATAGTCTAAAAGACTATGAGACTGGAGAAGTACAGGGACATACACGAGTTCTCCGGCGATACGCTTGAGATATTGCTCGAGAACGAAGCTCAGAACAACTTGCCTGTCAGCTTTATCTACAACAAGACCGCGGACAGCTCAGACTGGTTCATGGCCTCGGTAAAGGACTCAAACGGCGGCATTGCGCTGGTCGCTGTTTGTACGCCGCCATTCAACATAGTCCTTTATGAGACGCGCAACGAACCCGACGACCAGGCTGTCGCCTTGTTGGCGGCAGAGCTGCGCAGCATGGGGCTCGCTGTGCCCGGGGTGCTGGCGCTGCAAGGGCTCGCCAGCAGGTTTGCGGCAGCTTACGCCAATGGCCGGGCTGAAGCGCACATGTCCATGGTCGTAATGGAGCTCGACAGGGTCAATGAACCGGGCAGGGCGCCCGGGCGTTGCCGTCTGCTGCGGGAAGACGACATTTTCTTTGTGCCTTACTGGGAGCGCGCATTTTCCGAGGATTGCCGCGTGGAGGTATTCGATATCCCCACGAATGTCGAGCGGGTAAAGCGGCGCATCGGCAAAGGCGTGCATTATATTTGGGAAGACGTTTGCCCGGTGGCGCAAGCTGTTCACGGGCGCAGCACAAAATGCGGCGCTGTCGTAAACGGGGTTTACACGCCGCCGCATTTTCGGAACAGGGGCTACGCCTCTTCGGTTGTCGCCGAGCTTTCCGGAGAGCTCATCAAGCGGGGAAACAGGTTCTGTTGCCTTTTCGCCGATGCTTCAAACCCGGTATCGCGAGGCATGTATAATAAGATCGGGTACCGGGATGTGTGCGTATATGACGAGATCAGGTTCATATAATAAATAAGTCACAGCTTATCAAACATATCAGGGCGGCGGTCGCGTGTCCTTTCGAGGGACTCGCGCCGCCTCCATTGTTTTATCCGCTCGTGATGCCCGGACAGGAGCACTTCCGGGACGTGCCTGTCACGCCAGACTTCGGGGCGGGTGTACTGGGGATACTCAAGCAGCCCATCCCAGTGACTTTCGTCAGTATAGCATTCCTCATCGGGCAATACACCCGGCACGAGCCGGCATACGGCGTCGGCGACCGCCATTGCAGGTATCTCTCCTCCCGTTACGACAAAATCGCCGATAGAGAGCTCCTCATCCACGCACTCTTCGATGAACCGCTCGTCTACGCCCTCATAGCGCCCGCAGACGATGATAAGCCTGCCGAACCCCTGCTGCAGACGACGCGCGTCAGCCTGGTTAAAGACCTTTCCGCATGGCGACATGATTATCGTGTGCACCCTGCAGCCCGCTTCGTCGCATATATGCTTCCAGCAGTCGTACAAAGGCTGCGCGAGCATGACCGCGCCGCGCCCCCCGCCGTACGGATAGTCGTCGACCTGCTTTTGCTTATTGGCAGAGAAGTCGCGTATCTGCCAGCACTCTATGCGGATGAACCCGCGTTCCTGGCCGCGGCCTAAAACGCTCTCACAAAGCATATCCCCGACAATGTCGGGGAACAGGGTCATTATATCTATTCTCACGCTATCAGACTCCCTCAATCACACGGATCTTAATAATCCCGTCTTCGATATCAGTCTCGGCAATAAAATCCGGCACAGCCGGGATGAGCATCTCGCGGGCGCCCCTGATGACGTATACCTCGTTTGATGGCAGCGACAGCACCTCGGCAATGCGCCCGAGCGGCTCGCCTGTGCCCGCGTCCAGCGCCGTAAGGCCGATAAGGTCTGCCACAAAGTAGCGACCTTCCGGGATTGCCGCGTCGCTCCTGTCGATGTGGACAACTTTGCCCTTGAGCCTGATTGCGTCGTCTATCCCCTCGACCCCTTCAAATGAGACAAGCACGAGGTTCTTCGAAACCCGCGCCGACAAAACGCGAAACTCTTTCCCGTCAATATACATGCGCTCAAAGCCGGCCAGGAAGCCGGGTGAGTCCGCCCACGGGACTATTCGTACTTCGCCGCGCAGGCCGTGAGTGCCGACAATCTGGCCGGCTTCAAGATATTTATCCATACACCGATGACAGGCAGCGCCGTTTGTCCAAGGCTCCAAGGCTCCTAATCTGCTTTAGTCCATTATGTCGACGCTGATGCGCCGTCCCTGCCTTTGCGCGACAGAGCGCATAAGTGAGCGGATTTCCTTAGCTATCCGGCCTTGGCGGCCTATTACTTTTCCCATGTCCAGAGGGTTCACGCGCAACTCGTAGACCGTCTCCGTATCTGTCTCGCGTTCCGTAACAGTCACGTCATCCGGATTATCTACAAGATTTTGCGCGATATATACCAGCAGCTCTTTCATTGGATTGCTCCGGCCTTTTTCAACAGAGCCCGGACTGTGTCAGTAGGCTGCGCGCCATTGCTGAGCCAGTATTGAGCGCGCTCGACGTCTACTTTTATTTCGGACGGGGTGGTGAGCGGGTCATAGGAGCCAATCTCCTCAATGCACTTCCCGTCCCTGGGTGATAGAGAATCGGCTACTACGATCCTGTAGTAGGGGTTCTTCTTCGCGCCCATTCTGCGTAACCTGATTTTTACCATTCTTGATAGATCCCTTTCATATATAGCTTATATACCTACATTCCGAACCTGCCGGACTTACCGGCGCCGAATAATGCTGGTATTTTGCCTTTTGAGAGTTGCTTAGACATCGATTGCATCATTTCATATTGCTTCAGGAGCCTGTTGATATCGACTACAGAAGTCCCGCTGCCTGCTGCTACGCGCTTCTTCCTGCTGCTGTTGAGAGCTGACGGGTTATCGCGCTCAAAGGGCGTCATGGACAGTATTATCGCCTCTGTCTTACTGAGCATGCTATTGTCTATGGAGGCGCCCGCCAGGGCTTTTGCGTCCATGCCCGGTATCATCCCCGCGATGTCGGAGATATTTCCCATGGATTTCAGTTGAGTCAGTTGCTCATAGTAGTCGGCAAGCGTGAACTTGTTTTTTAGCAGCTTTGCTGCCATTTCTTCCGCTTTTTTCTCGTCGAACGCTTGCTCGGCCTTCTCAATCAGAGTCATTACGTCACCCATACCCAGTATGCGCGACGCCATGCGATCCGGGTGGAACGGTTCGATCTGGTCGAGTTTTTCCCCTGTTCCCGCGAACTTGATGGGTTTTCCTGTGACGGCCCTTACCGATAGCGCGGCGCCGCCCCGCGCGTCGCCATCGAGTTTTGTCAGTATGACGCCGTCGATGTTGAGCGCGTCGTTGAACGCGACTGCGGCATTTACCGCGTCCTGGCCTGTCATCGCGTCAACGACGAGAAGTATCTCAGTGGGCTCAACGGCTGCTTTGATCGCAATCAGCTCGTCCATGAGCTCTTCGTCTATATGCAGCCTGCCTGCCGTGTCAAGGAATACGATGTCGTAGCCTGATTTTATCGCATGCCGGACGGATGCTTTCGCTATTTCAACAGGGTTGGTGACGCCCATCTCGAAGACGGGGATGTCAAGTTGCCTGCCTACGGTCTGCAACTGGGTAATTGCCGCAGGCCGGTATATGTCACACGCCGCGAGCATAGGGCGTTTACTGTTGTTTTTTTGCGTATAGGCGGCCAGTTTCGCGCCGTTAGTAGTTTTTCCGGATCCCTGGAGTCCGACCAGCATGACTATCGTAGGAGGCTTTGATGCGATTGCAAGCTTCGCGTTTGTGCTGCCCATGAGGGCGCACAGCTCCTCGTTGACTATCTTGATGACCATCTGCGCGGGGGAGAGGCACTCCAGCACATCGGCTCCAAGCGCGCGCTCGCTGACAGCGTTGACGAAGTCGCGCACGACTTTGAACCCGACGTCCGCTTCCAGCAGGGCGAGGCGTACCTCGCGCATTGCTTCTTTGATGTCAGCTTCTTTAAGGCGCCCTTTGCCCCTGAGCTTCTTGAAGACTGTGTTCAGTTTTTCAGTAAGGCTTTCGAATGCCACGTCGCGTCTGACCTTTCGTTTTCATGCCCGCCAGCGAATGATACCGTACCGGCGCAAATATGTCAACCATAATATTACATATGATCGTTTCTGTTCAGGTACCAATACCTCCGGGCGCTGCATTCATTGCTACCATGGCCACCATGGTTTGCTGGACCACGGAGTGACTTTGATTCCCAGATACAGGCTGGCTGCTATCACTATGCCGGCAAACAGCACAATTACCGCTGCGATAAGCAGGTAGTTTCGATTTTTATCAGCGGGCAGCGGCTCGTCAACCGGCTCATCCTCCTCTTGCGCATCTCTGGTTTCGCCGTCTGCCGCAGGCGCGCCGCCGGCATCCGCTGCCGACTCGTCTTCGCCAAACGCGGTGGCAGCGTCATCGTCATTTTCATCTGCGGCGTTATAGTAATCCGCTGAGGTTCCTGTGTCTTCGTTGCCGGGCTCCTGTTCGGTATCTTCCTCGGCGCTTGAATCTCCCGCTGCTGCATCGCCTGGCGCCGGCCCGCGCGGTTTCCTCACAGCTAGGCCGATAAGGAGCAAAGCAAGCGGCGGCAGCAGGAATATTAGCGGTATCAGCCAATACATCAAACTCATAAACGGGAGCCTCTCAATGAAAATGGTCGTATCAGGGATTGTAACACAAATCCCGCCATTAGGGAAGAAGAATTTACGGCGGTTGACATGGTGTGGTACAATAAGGGCAATTAAGGCAATTACTGTTAGGGGGGGCGTCGCAGACAGTGCGTGATTACTCCGCTGAGACAACAGGGCGCGTCGGGTTTATAAAGGAACTGCTGCAAAACTCCGGGAAAAGCGGGATTGTATTCGGAAACAGCGGCGGCAAGGACTCGGCGCTCGCAGGCATACTATGCAAACTTGCCTGTGATAATACCCTTGGAATGATAATGCCATGCGGCTCAAGGCGCAATTACGATGAAGACATGAAGGATGCGGCCAAAGTCGCTCTTAAGTTCGGGATTGAAACCAGGACGGTGGATCTGGGACTTGCCTATAACACTATGCTTGAAGCTCTTGCTCCGGCAGCGGCGATTGAAGGAGCGGCCGTCACGAACATCGCGCCGCGCCTTCGTATGGCTGCTCTGTATGCAGTAGGAGCAGCTGAGGACAGGCTTGTCGCAGGCACAGGCAACCGCAGCGAAATACACATGGGGTATTTCACCAAATGGGGCGACGGGGGTTGCGATTTTAACCCGATTGCAGATCTGACGGTTACTGAGGTTTATGAGTTTCTCGAGCATTTGGGGGCTCCGCGCGCAATAATAGACAAGGCGCCCTCGGCAGGCCTGTTCGACGGACAGACAGACGAGAGCGATATGGGTATCTCATATGAGAGTATTGACAGGTTCCTGCTCGGCGGCGAATGCTCGGCGGACGACTTGAGAATAATAACGCGATATCATAACTCCAGCGAGCACAAGCGCAGGATGCCGATTGTGTATAGTATTACAAGTGGCGCTTGATGATTGCGGGAGTTTTGTCCAAAGCCACTTGGGGGCGGGTTGAGTTCGAGTCCCGCCCCCTGATATTCGTCGATATGCCCTATCAGTCGGAACCCCAGGCTCTGCCTGAGAGCGCGGCGCCATTCGGATCGACGACCGTGGAGCCGGAGTCTACCGGGAGCACTGTTCCGGTAACCGTTGCGGAATCGTCTCCCGCGAAGAACACGACCGCGCCGGTAATCTGGTCGGTTGACGCGGGGTGGGCAAGGGGATTGAAACGCGTCATGTAGTCAAGCGCGCCCGTTATATCGGTTTCCAGCGAATCGGCGAGGCCTTTCATGGCGTTTTCCAGCATGGCTGTGCGCGTCGCGCCGGGGCAGACCACGTTGCAGCGCACATTATGCGGCCCGTAGTCAAGCGCGACCGATTGTGACAGGCCGATCAAGCCTGATTTTGAAGAACAGTATGCTGACATTGCCGGAATTCGGCGCAAGCCGGCTAATGAAGCAATGTTTACTATTGAGCCGCCGCCGGCTTTAATCATATGCGGCAGTGCGGCGCGCATTGTGAAAAACGGGCCGTACAGGTTCGTCTCGATAACACTTTTCCACTGCTCGATGTCGACTTCAACTACTGTTCCCGCAGGGTCGATTCCGGCGTTGTTTACGAGGATGTCGATCTTTCCGCAGAACTTGATTGTGGCTTCCACCATTGCCTGCGCATCTTCAAACTTGCGGACGTCGCCCGCGAATGCCAGGACGCTGCCTTCCGGACAAGCCGCGACTGTATCGGCAAGAGCCTCTTTGCGCCGCCCGGTGATTACGATTTTCGCGCCCTCTGCAGTAAAGCGCCTGGCGATTGCCGCGCCGATACCGCTGCCGCCGCCTGTGACGAGTGCGGCTTTCCCCGCTAATAGACCGCTCATAGATAGTCCTCCTTGAAAAGTATAGTTTGGTGCCTATGAGTAGCGGCACAATGGCCGCGCAGGCCTATATTACCACAATTGCATTCTTATGACAACGGGAAATATTTTTGCGAGTGTATAAAACTTTGTTAAGGATGGACTATATTTTGCAAAAGAGCGGAGCCGCGATTGTTGTTGAAGAACTGATCCGCCAGGGGGTGGATGTTGTATTCGGCTACCCGGGCGGATATGTAATAAACATATATGACGAACTGTACAAGAACTCGGATAAAATCAAGCATGTGCTCACTGCGCATGAGCAGGGAGCCGCGCACGCAGCCGACGCATACGCAAGGGTCTCGGACACGACCTCGGCCGTCATTGCCACCGGAGGGCCGGGCGCGACGAACCTCGTGACCGGCATTGCCAATGCTTACCTTGATTCTGTCCCTGTCGTGTTCATAACCGGAAACGTCCCAACTCCAATGAGGGGCGGCGACTCGTTCCAGGAGATTGATACAGTCGGAGTGACGATGCCGATTGTCAAGCATAGTTTCATTGTCAGGGATGTACAGGAGCTGCGCCGAACGCTCGCCGAGGCGTTTATGATTGCCGGTTCGGGCAGAAAGGGGCCGGTTCTTGTTGATATCCCAAAGAGTGTGCAGTTGGCCTGCGCCGAAAATGATGAGCTGCCCGCGAGGCCGGAGAAGGGGAGCGGGAGCGGGGTATATACGGGTTCGCTTGACGACGCGCTCGACGCGCTGAGAGACTCGAGCAGGCCGTACATATACTGTGGCGGAGGAGTAATATCATCGGGCACGGGCGGAGATGTTTTGAGGCTTTCCGGGAAACTGGGCGCGCCGGTCGGCGCGAGCATGATGGGGATTGGCGCGGTTCCTGATTCCTATGAACTCAGCCTTGGCATGAGCGGCATGCACGGCAGATACGGATCGACGGTAGCGATGGCGGAAGCCGATTTGATCCTTGCGCTGGGAGTGCGTTTTTCGGATCGCGCTACAGGCAATGCGAGAGAGTACGGAAAGAACGCGAAAATCATACATATTGACATTGACGCTGCTGAGATAGGAAAAAATGTCCGCCCGGACGTCAGCCTGTGCGGGGATCTCCGGATTATTCTGCCGGAACTGGCGGAGCGATGCGGCGGCGTGACGCCAAACGCATCCTGGTTGTCGAAGGTCGCAGAGCTGAAAAGTGCCGACGCAGAAGTTGCCGCAGGAGGGTTCACGCCGCGTGATATCATTCGCCTAGTCAACGGTATGCACGACAGCAGCACGATTGTCGCGACCGACGTCGGGCAGCACCAGATGTGGGTCGCGCAGCACTATCGGTTCGAGCAGCCTCGAAAGTTCATTACGTCAGGCGGGCTCGGCGCGATGGGGTTCGGGCTAGGCGCCGCGATTGGCGCCTGCATCGCCTGCGGGCGGAAAAGGACTATCCTTTTCACAAGCGACGGCAGCTTTGGCATGAACTTGACTGAGTTGGCGACGGCTGTCGCGCAGATACTGCCTATTACGATAGTCCTGCTGAATAATGGCGTGCTTGGCATGCTGCGCCAGTGGCAGGCGCTGTTCCTGGAGGGGAGATACTCAGCGACGACGCTTGATCGCAAGACTGATTTCCCGGCTCTTGCGAAGGCGTTCGGCGCGGCCGGTTTCGCTGTTTCTTGCATCAATGAGCTTGAGGCCGCTTTGCTCGCGGCACCCGACGCGGGTCCGTCGCTGATAGACTGCAGCATCGACATGGATGAAAAAGTATATCCAATGATTCCGGATGGCGGGACCCTGGCAGACATGCTGTACTAAATGTGTAAAGATTGGATGATAATATGTCAGAGAAGTTTACTGTTGGGATCATAGTGTCGAACCATTTCGGAGTGCTGAACCGTGTTGCGGCTTTATACGCGAAGAGGGGCTACAATATCGACAGCCTTGCTGTGGGTGAGACCGAGAACCCCGCTTATTCGAGGATGACGATTGTTACAACGGGCGACGAGTACATGAAGGAGCAGGTACTCAAGCAACTGGAAAAGCTCCACGACGTGAAGTCAGTCGTCCTGCTTGGAAGAGACGACGCAGTCTCCGTGGAGCACATGCTCATCAAACTGAAGGTAGGGCCTTCAGGAAAAACCGGCGTAAGCAGCCTTATCAATGACTACGGCGGCAGGGTCATGGATTTTGGGGAGGAGTTCGTCACTGCGGAAGTGTCGGGCAGTTCAGAGAAGATCGAGCAGTTTATCGAAGCCGCGCGCGGAGGCGGCATTCTGGAAGTGTGCCGCTCGGGCCTGATTTCGCTCTCACGCGGAGGCTAGGCAATCAACCCCACATATGTCCAAGGCTCCGGATTGGTTGGTGCCCAAAATGGGCACCAACCTAATTTTCATAGGTTTCTATCCAAAAAATCAAAGATTCTATGCTGGGACTCGTCGTAAGTATAGCCGGGATCTGCGTGCAGAAACTCCTCGCTGAGGTCGAGTTCGGACTTGTCCGCGCCCGCGATCGCAATTATCTTGTCGTGAAGCTCAAGCGCCTGCTGGTAAGGGATAATAGGATCGTATCTCCCGTGTTGAATAAGGACGGGTGGAATACCGGGGTGAACATTGTCAATAGGGTTAATGAAGCGCACGAGGTTTGGCACGAGGTTTGCGTCCACTCCCAGCAGCGCGTCCAATGCGCTTCCCCGGTCGGGAGACTGCGCCCTGGGGTATCCTGACTCATCATAGTGAGGATGGAACTTCAGGAAGTCGGTAGGGCCAAACTGCTCGATGACCGCGCGAACAACGCATGACGGGCCCCGAGGGCTCTCCTCAAACGCGGGTTGGCCTTGTGTGAAAGCTGCCATCATAACGAGGTGAGCGCCTGCCGACGAACCGGTGAGCGCGACGCGATCGGGGTCAAGCAAGTATGTCCGCGAGTTTTCGGCGATCCAGCGCATAGCTGACTTAATGTCAAACAGGTTGGCGGGATAGCGGATGTTTGGGATCAGCCTGTAGTCGAGGCTCACAACCGCATAGCCCCGGTTGACCCCGCCTATGAAAGTGACAAGCTGCGTGTCGTTTCTGGCGCCTCCGGACCAACCTCCGCCATGAGCGAACAACACAACCGGGAACGGTCCTCCGCCTTCGTTTGGCAGGTATATGTCGAGAACTTGCGCGCTGTCTTCGCCATAGGGGCAACCAAGGAACTTACGCTTTATTCCTGAGACATCCAGTTTTAGCTCGCCAAGGCGGGCGAACATCCTGCCGACCTCCTCAGGGGGCATTAAGTTTATTTCAGCCATTTCAAGTACCTCATCCGGTGAGAGGCGTGTCGAGTTCGAACCCGCCCCCCTATGAGCCGTTGCTACCTATAATAGTTCATCAGGCAGCCATCGGCCAGTATTTGCCGCTCTTCGGCGCTTAGGTTGCCAAGCCGGAGCGTAATGTCGCCGGCGCCCTCGGCCGTGATGGTTTTTGCGCTGATTGCTTCCTTGCCCTCAAGAATGGCGCGGCGAATGCCCGGGACATATATCCAGTCGCCGGGCGAGCAGCGAAGCGGTGCTTCCTCCGCGATGGTATAAGGCACGAGCCCCCAGTTAATGCAGTTTGAGCGGTAGCGCTTAGTGGCGTACTCGTAGCATATATTCGCAAGGCCGCCCAGAACTCTCTGGCAGGAGGCAGCTTGCTCCCTGGCGCTGCCGTCGCCGGGCCTTTTCGCGAAGATGCAAGAACCTACGGAAGTCGCCGCCGGGTCGCCGCCAAGCAAATTCAATACTGCGGAGACTTCTTCCGGCGTGTTGCCGCCGCGCCTTGCCTCCTCGAGCGTACGGACCGCTTTGCTGTCATTGACGTACCCCGGTACCCGGCGTGAGAGCGTAAACTCTGACAGGGCAATGGGGTTTGAGCGGTAGGACGAGGTTTCCCCCGAGGGTATGAGCTCATCGGTCGTGGTTACATCGTCAAGTATCACTGCGCAGAGCCTCAGCAGCATATCCTCTTCAAGGTTATGGAACTCCGGCCAGTCAGTAATATTCGGCCCGAGCCGCAGTTTTACAGATGGGTCGGGCCGGCCTGAGCCGTCGTAGCAGCGCTTGTCATATACGCTTGCGTCATACTTATAGACGCGAGGGGTTACCCGGTACTCCAAGTCCGTCGCTGCGGTAATCACTCCGCCATTTCGCGCTGTAGCCGCAATTGAACGCGCGTCCATCAACGCGACGGAAGATATCTGCAGGTCGGACGGCCTTGATCCCTCGCGGTATGCAAAATTCCGCGTCGCGTGGCGCACAGACAGGGTGTTGTGCGCGGGCGTGTCTCCGGCTCCGAAGCACGGCCCGCAAAACGCGGACTTCACCAGTGCGCCGGACTCCATAAGAATGCGCGATATCCCGTCGCGCGTAATTGCAAGGGAGACGGGCGCGGAGGAAGGGTATACAGATAGATCGAAAGAGCCGTTGCCTATCGATTCGCCGCCAAGTATATCCGCAGCCTCGGAAATGTTGTCATACATGCCCCCGGCGCATCCGACAATGACGCCTTGCTCGCAAACGACTTCACCGCGCTCGTTTATGCACGCGAGGAGATCCGGCGCAACCCGGCCGCCCAGTTCCTCGATGCAACGCTCCCGGATCCGGCCCAGTATGCCGTAGGGGTCGCTCTGAAGCTCATGGATCGTAAGCGCGCGGGATGGGTGGAAAGGCAGAGCTATCATTGACTCGAGCAGCGAGAGGTCAATCTTTATCACAGAATCGTAACAGGCGCCCTCTTCGAGAGCCAGCTCGCTGAAATCGCTGCCCCTGCCTACGTCATTATAAAAACGGCGGACAGCGTCGTCCGTTGTCCATATAGACGAAAGGCAGCTTGTTTCAGTGGTCATCACGTCAATCCCGCTCCTGAAGTCCATTGACAGGCGCCCAATCGCCGGGCCTGCGAACTCGAGGATCCGGTTCTTGACCAGGCCGCCCGCGAACGTCGCGCGGACCAGCTCCAGCGCAGCATCGTGCGGGCCTATGCCCCGGGGAGGCGCGCCTTCGAGCCACACGAGCGTCACTGCGGGTGGTTCCAGGTCGTATGTGTCGCCAAGGAGCTGCTTGGTAAGCTCGCCGCCGCCCTCGCCAATTCCCAGGGCGCCGTAGCAGCCGTAGCGCGTGTGTGAGTCTGAGCCCAGTATCATCTTGCCGCAGCCCGCAAGCCTTTCGCGGGCGAACTGATGGATAACCGCCTGGTTGGGCGGCACGAAGATCCCTCCGTATTTCTTTGCTGCGGAGAGGCCGAAGGCATGGTCGTCCGCGTTGATGGTGCCGCCGACAGCGCACAGGCTGTTATGGCAATTTGTCAGGACGTATGGAATCGGGAAGTGTGTCATGCCTGAAGAGCGCGCGGCTTGGATTATCCCGACGTATGTGATGTCATGCGAGGCTAAAGCGTCGAACTTCAGGCGCATTACGCCGCTGTCCGCGCTGCTGCTGTGGGATTCGAGGATTCTATACGCGATGGTCTTCCTCCTGCCTGAGCGGATATCCCCGCCCGGCGGCATAAGTTCCGGTTTCCCGGAGACTATCATCACGTTGCTTTCAATCAGTTCAATCATGCCGGCACTCCATTTCATGGCGTCAGAAATCTTGTCTGTTCAGGTGGACGGGGTACCTGAACAGTCATCCGGTACTTAGGAGTTCAATCAACTCATCGCCGGTCAACTCTCCCGAGATAGTATAGCGATTGAGCCCGTAGAGGGTTTGCGGCAGCCCCTTCAGTATTTCATTGCGCCCGGGCATTGTCGTAAAAGTCACTTTGTAGCCGTACTCCACCAGAATAGCCTCGGTAAGCTGCGTGTACACGCCGTATGGGAACGCAAGCGCGGCGGGGAGCTCGCCCATGTTCCGCGAGTACGCTTCATTGAATGCTGAAATATCAGCCCGAAGCGCTGCAATGTATTCGTCTTCGGATTCCGCGCCGTACTTGCCCATGCCGTCGCGCCCTGTTTCCGGGCCGGGTTCTTCCGGGCGCGGATACAGGTGCATGCTGTAGGAGTGGCTTCCTATCTCTATCACGCCCGACCCGGACATTTCCAGAGCTTCGTTCCAGCCGAAATGCGCAAGATCCCCGTCCGCATTGCCAATGCCGCTCCCTACAACGAAAATGGTCGCGCGCATACCATGCTTCTCCAGTATCGGGTATGCATACTCATAGTTGCTTTCGTACCCGTCGTCAAACGTGATCAGTATCGGGTTGTCCGGCAGCGGCGCGCCTCTTTCGACGAAGTCAAGCAAGTCCTGCAAGGTCACGGCATTGTAGCCCGCAGCGGCGAGCGCTGCAATATGTTCGTCAAAACGGTCGGGCGAGATCTCGTTGTCCGATGCCCGGCCTTCGCGTATGTTGTGGTACAGTATTACCTCAAGCTGCGAGCTGCGCCCCGGTTCCGGGAGCAGGTCTGCATAGCGCTGCGGCATGCTTACGGTGTAGTCGTAAACATTTTCTGCGGTAATGAAGTGCCCGAAATCATCCGGAATATATGTATCTTGCGCACCGTAAACCTTCGCAAGCGCCATGGCGCCGAGCGATGTCCTGATATGCAGATAGTCCTGGAAGTAACGCGGTTCAAGACTCGCAGGGCTTAGCATGAAGTCCCAGAAGTCGCAGACGCCGGCAATCAGCCTGTAGAACGTTGCTATCTGGTTCCAGTCCTGCTGGCCGCAGTACGAATAGTGGTAGGGATTGAAAATCACGCTGAAATTGATGTCCCGCTCCTCGCACATGCTTTTGAGATCCGCGAGTCTCCAGACGCATTCGTCTATCCGGGGCAGATAAGGGGTATATGTGCGCCTGTTTTCTTCTTTGAGCTCGCTGTACTTTTCTCTTTCCAGGTACTCTTCCAGCGAGCCTATGTGTTCTATGTTTACGACGCGGTCGTCGTATGCGCCTGTGCTGGTGTCGAAAACATCGAAAAAGAGAGGAAGGTACCTGTCGTAGTTTTCTTTGTAGTCGATTTTCGCCCTTGCGTATTTAGGATTGGCATAGAGATATTTCGCGTAAAACGAGAGAGGAAACTCGCCCGTGATATTCTTGTGCAGGGTTTCCGTGACTGTGCTGCCGTAGCTTTTGTAGTTTATCGCATCTGAGATGCTGAGGCACACGACCAGGTTCTTCGTCTCATAGCGTTCTATCACGTACTTTGCCATGAGGTAGGTTTTGTACATATCCCCGCCGTAACTGAATAGGTTGAAGAAGTTCGCGCCTGTGTATTCGTTGAGTTTTTCCACCGGGTAATAACTGGTGCCTGAAGATCCGACTATATATGAGTCGTACTGCGTATGATGCCGGTCGATGTACGCGATTTTTGCGGTGGCGGGGTTGTTCGTCATATTGGCCGCGTACCAATCAAAATTCGGGTCGCCGAATACGCCGAACGGGTCGGCATAGAGGTTGTACGCCGCCAGCGTCGACAGTATCAACGCGAGTATGACGGTAAAGCAGATAAGCCAGCGTTTGGACGACATTGATTACTCCTTCTGTCTCTGTTCAGGTACCCACTACCTCCAGGCGTTACACGGCCCCGTATATGAACTGCGCGGATATATATCCGCGGCTGAATGCGCCGTAGTAGAGCAAGACGGCTATTGCGGCTACCATGAGAAGCACTTGCAGGGCAGGATGCCGGCGCTCTATGAAGCTGCGCGCCTTCAGCCCTCTTTCTTCCATTATATCGCAAATAATCAGCACGGCGAAAGCTGCCGCCATTACTATATAATCTTCGTTCGTGAGGCCGAGCTTCGTGAACGCGCCCGCCGCGACTTCAGAGGTCTTTGGCGACGTGAAGATTTTTTTGAACATTATGAGCGCGCCCGTAACATTATCCGAGCGCGTGAGTATCCTGCCCGCCCCGATGATTATTAGCGTGCGAAGTAATCGTATTACATACAGCAGTTTACCGTCTTCTTTGATGCGCAGAGCGTTGCGAGCGCCTTCAAACAGAGGTTTAGCAAGCATTGCGCCGGTGATGAGCATCCCGTTCCAGAAGCCGAAGATGATGTACTTCCATGATCCGCCGTGCCAGATACCTATGACGAAAAAGACGATAAACGACGCCAGCAGCGTTGGAATGAGTTTTCCTATGCGCGTCCCAAAGACCTTGCGCATCGACCTGCCAAAGCGCCCGAAGAGCTGCGACAGCGACAGCGGATAGAAGACGTAGTCGCGCATCCATGAGCCCAGCGTGATATGCCACCTGCGCCAGAAGTCCTGTACAGAGATAGCGAAGAACGGCTGGGCAAAGTTCTGGTCCAGCGAGATGCCAAGCCCTTCCGCGACGCCGCGCGTGATATCGATGCCGCCCGAAAAGTCACAGTAGAGCTGCACACAGTACAGCGCTGCCGCTGCCACAGAGACGACGCCGCCGTGCGCGGAGGGGTCGCTGAAGACGGAGCTTACGAGCACCGCTGCTCTGTCGGCAAGAATCAGCTTCTTGAACAAACCCCACATGATAAGCTGGATTCCGTTTCTGTATGAATCAGCCGTAGGGCGCTCACCCGCCAGGAGCTGCGGCGACAAGCTGTCGTAGCGGCCGATGGGGCCCTGGACGATTTGAGGGAAAAACGATACGAAGAGCGCGTATTTTGCGATGTTCCGCTGCGGTTCATGTTTGCCGCGATAGACGTCGATCAAGTACCCGGCCGACTGGAAAATATAGAACGATATACCCAGGGGAAGCAATAGCCCGCCGCTGAACCTTCCGAGAATCGATGGCAATAACTGCGCGGCGAAGCCGGCGAACTTGAAAATCGACAGCAAGCCGAAAACCATGAGCAGCACTACCGCGAGCGTTGCTTTCTTTTTCTTGCCGGGCTCTTGTTTGTGCAGCAACAACGCTCCGGCGTATGTTATTACAGTGCAAAAGACGAGCCATACTGCGGCGAAAAAGCCGCAAAAGGCATAAAAAGCCGCGCTTGCGGCAAGGAGCACGATCCACCGCAAAGCGCGCGGCGTAAGCGCATGCACCAGCCACACGCAAACAACGAAGAGAAGAAAACCCGGAGATGCAAATAACATTAAGTGAGCTTCCTGTTGATAAGAGAGTCCATCGCTTCCGCTGAGTCGAAGTTCTCGGGCACCAGGTCTGTCAAGCCTATCGCGATATTGAACGCCGCGTTAAGGTCGGCGACAAGGGCGACGATGTCGAAAGAATCAAGGATGCCTTCCGTGACAAGCTTCGTTTCAGCAGTGAAGTCAACATCGGGGCGAATATCGGCGAGTATTGCCAGTAACTTATCCATAGTACATTTAGTTCCCCTTATTCTCAAAGTAGTCCTTTTTTAGCTTAACTCGATCGATTTTGCTGTTGGGAGTACGCGGCAGAGCGTCCATTTGACGGAATATGTTAGGAAACATGTATTTCGGCAGCGAGTCGCTTACCCGCTTAATAATCTCGCCGGATGAGATGCCGCCTGAGTAGGCGCAGATTATCTTATCCGGCTCGGCGTCATAGAAACAAGCAAGTTCGCGGACTTCAGATATGGCGGAAATCGCCGCTTCTATCTCGCCAAGCTCGATGCGGTACCCCATGTGCTTTATCTGCTCGTCGCGCCTGGACTGGAAGACGATCAAACCGTCTTCGTTCATTACTCCAATATCGCCGGTGCGGTAAATAGTGTCGGGATACCATGGGTTGCCGGGATTCTGCACGAATGCCGCGGAGGTTTTACCCGAGTCGCCATAATAACCATGCGCCAGCCCTGAACCGCGGACGCAAATCTCGCCGGGCGAGCCCTGCGGAACCGGCGCGAGACCCTCGTCGAGCAGCATAACGTCTTTGTTCTCACATGCGCGGCCGATTGGGATGACTTCGCTGTCCGCATACTCGCGGTCTATAATGTAGTAAGTGCAGTCGACAGTAACCTCAGTCGGGCCGTATAAGTTAACATAAGTAACATCCGGCAAGGCGCGCCTCCAGATGTTAAGCTGTTTGGCGTACAACGCCTCGCCGCCAAGTATGACTTTATTGAGGCTTGCGGGCGCCTTTTCGCTCAATCCGCCGGAGTTTGCGAGCAGGTGGAACGCAGCGGTAGCCCACACCAGTGAAGTGGCTTTCTTTTCCTCGATGAACTCAAGCATCGGCAGAGGGAACATGAAGAGATGTTTTGGGATAATATGCGTCGTCGCCCCGCATTTAAGCGTAAGATAAATATCTTTCACGGACAGGTCGAAATAGAAAGGCGCCTGGTTTGCCATTACATCGTCGCAGGTGAAACCGAAGGTATCCGCCATCCATTCGGTGAAGTCGATTACGGCTCTGTGAGGGATAACAATGCCTTTAGGCACGCCTGTGGAGCCGGAAGTGAAGATAACATAAACAGGGTCAATGTCGAGAACTTTACTGTACCTGCGTGCCAGCAGATCGCCATCGGGCGCGCACTCGAAACCGTCGGTTAAGCTCGAGATGCCGCAGGAGCCGGACAGAGCCTCGGCAGCCTTCCGGTTTTCCTCGCAATACAGCAGCAAAAGCGGGTCAAGCCTGTCGATGATGTTCCTGATTCGCTCAACGGGCATCGATGAGTCAATTGGCACATAGTAGTTGCCGCTGTACAGCACGCCCATAAATGCGGCCAGAGTGCCGGCAGTTCGCTCGGAAAGAATGGCGACAGGCCGGTTTGTCCTATCGGTAGCGCGGGAGATGAACGTGCCGAGCGCACGCGCTTTGAGATCCATATCAGCAAAGCTGAGAGCCTCGCGCTCATCAGAAAAAGCAACCTTTTCCGGGAAGCGCCCGGCAGAAGCCTGCAAGTATTCCAGTACATTTCTTTGTATAGCCATTTACGCATTACTCCGCAATCCAACAGAAGTTGCCGTCAACGCATTGTACAGCATCAGCATAGTATTGTCAATGAGATAGAAATTTCAACTAATGGCTTGAAATCTCTTTGAGTTCTTGTTATATTTAGTCAAACCGTCCGTAAAGGAGAGGGGCAAATGGGCGATGCGTGTGCTACTGCGCCTGGTGAGGAGGCGCGACAAGGTGTTCCGGAGACTGTCTAGGGACTCGCGAACTGCGGGGTATGCACAAGCCGGCGGCGAAGCCGCTGCCGGGGATCGAAGGAGCGTGGCCTCAGTACTGAAGCTGATACTAAGGCTGTTTACGGCATTGCTGATAATAGCGGCTGTCGCCGCAGCGCTGTTGCTGCCGGAACCGGCGTACTCGCTCGATGGCTTCGACGCGTTCGTCGATGTTGCCGATCACTGGGCGAGGGACGTTCTTGAAAGGGCATATCACGATGGCTTGATAGTCGGCTACGAGGGATCGCTGTTCCCTGACGGGAGCGTGTCCGCAGCGCAGGCTTACACAATTTTAAACCGCATGCTCGGCGCGACTGCGAAAGCAGACATTTCCAGCCTGGGCCTATCCGGCGGGGAGTGGTATCATGATGACGTGTCGAAAGCGGCTTACCTGGGTACATACTCGGCCAAGAATAATACCGACCTGAACGCCCCCCTGTCGAGGCAGGACGCCTTCGCCATGCTGGCGGAGGCATTTCAACTTGCGGAAGCAAAACCGGATTTATCCGCGCTCACCGCCTTTACGGATTCCGGAATGATAGACGCCGCTAACGTCACAGCTATGGCCGCGCTGGTCTCAAAGGGGCTGCTGGGCGGTTCCGGGGGGATGCTCTCGCCCGCAAAGGCAACGACACGGGCAGAGTTCCTGACTGCGGCATACCGCATTGCAGACCTTAGCATGAGCGACAGCGCGGTGAAAATCGACACCGCGAAAGGCGTCATGCACAGGGGCTCGGCCGCGCTGAGCGACAGCTCGTTCCGGGGCGGCATCTGGTTCGACTGCTCATCGTCGGAAATCAGCCTTCAAAACGTCTACGCGCAGAGCGTAACGATACGCTCTCACGAGCTGAAATCGCTGGATCTCAGTGGAAACACCAAGATTGGACGCTTGATACTGGCGGCGCAGTCAGGCGATACGTATATCGCCACCGGTAACGGGAGCATAGTCGAAGTACTCGTCGTGGGCTCGGGAGCAGGGGACGTCGTATGCTCAGGCGTGGGCACGATTGAAATAACCGGCAGCGGGCGCAGCATCACTATCAACAGCAATGCCGCCAAGGTTGTCGTTACAGGGGCGAACAACACGATATACATCCCGCCGCGAATGAAAGTCGGCACAATAGAGCTGCTCGGCAGCGCCGGGGGCACGCGCGTGATTACAGACGGATCTGCCGATGTGATCGACGTTTCATGCTCAGGCGCGCAGCTCACAGGCGCAGGCGTAGTGCGGACGCTCGTATTCAGCCAACCGGGGACGGTGGCGGCAGTAAGGCACGAGAACATCGTCGACGCCGCAGACTACGGCCTGCTCGGAGCCTCGGTCAGCGTCAACACGATTGACAGGCTGCCGGCGGGAAGGGAGCTGCGCGCTACTGCTACTATCAATGACGCGCTCCCGGGGACAACCTGTGCGATGACCTGGTACGTAGACGGCTCTGCGGTCATGCATGCCGCAATCGTAACAGGAGAGATTCCCCCGACGCTGGTCCATTCTTATGAGTACGACAGGTTTATGCGCAGAAGCTCCGTGATAAAGGTCGAAATCAGCTACACGACCAACCTGGGGGATTACCGGGAAATCTCTGACGAAGCGACTGTCAACCTGGACAACTACAATATCGAGTACTACACCAGGCGCGACGCTGAGTGGGTACTGGAGAAGGTGACCCTGGGGTATAAAGGGAACTACACATTGGCATGGGCCGAAGCGAACGACCTTAGCGCGTACGAGAAGGAAGTATGGGTCAACGCCAAAGGTTATAAAAGCAAAACAGCGTACATGATATGGATCAACCTCGCGTATCAGCGCGTGAACATTTTCGAGGGCTCAGAGCACAACTGGGAGTTGATACGTTCCTGCATCGTCGGGACCGGAGGCCCCGGGCATGGTACCGCGACAGGAGTGTGTGCTACGACATACAAGCAAATCGCGGGCTGGACGACAAGCAGGTACACTTGCAGGCCCGTAGTGCGCTTCCGGGAGGGAACAGGATACGCGTTCCACTCGAGGCTGTACTACCCGGGATCTGACAGGCTCACGGACGATAGGATCGGGTTCCCCGTAAGCGCCGGGTGTATCAGGATGTACGACGAGGACATCTGGTACATATTCGACAACATCCCCGAGGGTACTACCGTCGTAATCCATTAATTAAGAGGGAGAAGATGGAAGAAAGCAGCGTTATTCCAGAGGAACAGCTTGACATTAGGGAGCGAAGGCGCCGCAACGCGGAGGCGGCGAAAAAGCAGATATACGACAAAGCAGTCAGCAAAAAGCAGGCTCTCAATGACAAGCAGATAACCCAAGTAAAAAAGATCCGCATAATATATGAATACAGGGACATATGCGATGAGTACTCGGCAGTCATTAGCTTATTTGGCTACATTGCAGGGTATAGCGACGTCGATGCTCAAATAAGCGAATGCGAGGCCAAACGCGTCGAGTACACGGAGATCGCGGCGCAACTGGAAGCGGAAGAGTCGGAAAGACACCGGAAGATCGTCCTCCGCTCCGCTTTGATACTTACATCGGTATTCATCCTTGCCGTCGTCACCTTCAGGCTGACCTTATCGCTGTGGGAGTTTGAATATACGGATGAGGGCGTTATATACAAAGCGGGGAATCTGGGCAGCGCGTTCAGGTTCGGGAATATAGCTGTTCCTGACGACGCCGGGGGGATAGGCAAGCAGGCGTTCAAAGGCATACTCGTGCTCAGGCGCGTGACAATACCGGGCAGCATCAGCGAAATAGGCGAGGAAGCGTTCCTGGGATGCGAAGGATTAAGCTCGGTGACGATCTCCGAGGGAGTCGAGCGTATCGGCGCTTCGGCATTCAAAGACTGCATCGGACTGAAACAAGTCATTATGCCCGGCAGTATTATCGAGATCGGCGATAGCGCGTTCCAGGGCTGCATGTCGCTCGCGGATTTTTCTATCCCTGATGGAGTAAGGCATATAGGCGCCTTTGCTTTCCTTGGCTGCGTCAACACTCACGACCTGAGGCTGCCGCCCGCGATTGAGAGCATAGGCGTCAGCGCGTTCCAAGGCTGCCAGGGCCTTGTCTCCGCCGTGCTGCCCGAAGGCTTTACGGGAATAGAGCATGATACTTTCGCGGGGTGCAACCGCCTGACCGAAGTCTACATACCCTCAAGCGTCACAGACATTGGCGACTACGCTTTCATGGGCTGCAACAGCTTGAGGTCGATTGAGCTGCCCGGCAGCATTACGCAGCTTAGAGAAGGCTTGTTCCGCTTCTGCTCCGGGCTGCAGAGTATTTCGATACCTGACAACGTGACGGGCATCGGGAATTATGTTTTCCTGGGTTGCACGAGCCTTGCGCGGGTTGACATGCCCGAGGGGCTGCGCTCCATAGGGGATTACGCATTCTGGAACTGCCGCAGCCTGGTGACTGTCACAGTACCGGACTCTGTAACTCTAATCGGCAAGCGGGCTTTTTCGGATCAGTACAGCAAACTGACGCTCGTCTGCGGCCCGGGCAGCGCCGCAGAATCCTTCGCGCAGGAAAACTCGCTCGATTATACGAGCAGCGGAGGGTAGCTCTAGGAGAAACTTCGAGCTGTAGAACTACAGCAGAAAGGATAGAAACAATATGGAAACGATGAAAGCGATATGGTGGACCGGGCCGGATAAAATCGAACTTCTGCACGATGTGCCTGTACCTGAAATCAGGCCGGGGGCGGTAAAAATCGCAATAGCCTATGCGGCAGTCTGCGCGACCGATATCCACATGGTAACCATGGGCGCGATGAACGCAAGGATGGCTCCGGGCGGCCAGGGACTGGGGCACGAAGGGTCGGGAACTATCGTAGAGATGGGCGACGGGACGGAAAAAAGCGGGCTAAAGATTGGCGACAAAGTCGTGATGTACCCGGGCGCGCCCTGCGGGGAGTGCGCAAACTGCAAAGACGGATACCATCAGTACTGCAGAAACGGGGGCAGGTTCCAGACTTTCAGCGAATATGCCGTCGTACCTGTGAGCGGAGTCTATAAAATCCCGGACGATGCCGATCTGCGCGCATACTCGCTTGTTGAGCCTTCGGTCTGCACGATCCGCGCGATGGACCTATCGCCGATCCGCCACGGGCAGAAGGTCCTGGTATCGGGCATAGGCGGAATCGGATCGATACTGCTTGATATGGTCATCCATTCCGGAGCCGCGAAGATCACAGTATCCGACCCGGTTCCGCAAAAACGTGAAAATGCGCTCGCCATGGGCGCGCAGTACGCGATTGACCCGATGAACGACGACCTTGTCGCCATGGGGATGGATATCACAGGCAACAGAGGGTATGACCATATCTTCGAGGTTTCGGGAGTTCCCGCAGCAGCGCAGCCGTGCCTTGAACTTTTGGCAAAGTGCGGAACTGTCACGTATTTCGCGGTGTTTCCGCCGACGTATGAGATGCCGCTTAACTTACACAGCCTCTACATGAAAGAGGGTCGGATCCAAACCGTCTTTACGCATCCCAGCATCGTACACAGGGCGATCGACCTGATGCCGCGCCTGCAAACCGACAAAATCATAGGCAAGATATATGACCTGGCGGACGGCATGGAGGCTATCGAGATGTTCCACAAGTCGATATACCCGAAAATCCTGCTCAAGTGCAACTGACGTTGCATGCAAAAGCGCAATGACCGGAATGTTAGGAGCCTATGTTTATTGAGTATCTGGGCAGCCTGAGAGGCAGGCGGGTATCGGTTCTGGGCGCCGGGATCAGCAACACGCCGCTTATCGAAGCTCTCCTCAACGCAGGGGTCGACATAACCGTGCGTGACGCGAGGGAAAAGGCTGACTTGGGCGACGCCGTGACGCGGTACGGGCAAAAGGGCGCGAGGATTATAGCAGGCGAAGGCTACCTCGAGGGGCTGGACTCTGACTTGATTTTCCGCACGCCCGGGCTTATGCCTACAAACCGGGCAATCGTTGAAGCAGTCGCGCGGGGAGCGGAACTCACAAGCGAAATGGAAGTGTTCTTCGAGCTTTGCCCATGCATGATTATCGCCGTCACGGGCAGCGACGGAAAGACGACCACAACGACGATTATCGCGGAGATCCTGAAAAATGAGGGGCGCCGGGTGCATGTAGGGGGGAATATAGGAACCCCCCTTCTTACGAGAGTAGATGATATAGGCAGGGACGACATCGCAGTCCTGGAACTGTCTTCCTATCAGCTCATGACGATGAAAAAGAGCCCGGATATCGCAGTCGTCACCAACGTATCTCCGAACCATCTTGACGTTCACGGCAGCATGGAGGAGTACATTGGCGCAAAACGCAATATCTTTATTCACCAGGCCCGCGGCTGCAAGGCGGTCTTTAACGCGGACAACGGAATTGCGCGCTCGTTCGCGGCAGAGGCGCGCGGTGAAGCAGCGCTTTTCAGCAGTAAAACCAGAGTCGCGGACGGCGTATACCTGGAGGGCGGAGTTATTTACGAAGCCGCCGGGGGAGTAGGGCGCCGGTTGATGGCTGCTGATGAGATCCTGCTGCCGGGGGCGCACAATATCGAGAATTTCATGGCAGCCTTTTCCGCTGTGAGGGGACTCGCGGGCGAAAGCGCCCTGGCAGAAACCGCAAGGTCCTTCGAAGGGGTGGAGCACAGGCTGGAGTTCGTGAGGGAGCTTTGCGGGGTCAGGTACTACAACGACTCCATAGCGACGAGCCCTACCCGCACGATTGCGGGGCTCAGGGCGTTTGACCGGAAGGTTATACTCATTGCCGGCGGCAAAGACAAGGGCGTCGCGTTCGGGGAACTCGGAGCGGAGATTTTGGCCCACGTAGGGACGCTTGTCCTGACCGGAGCCTCGGCGCAACTGCTGCTGGACGCTGTGACAAGCGCGCAGGGTTATGACGGGACGCCGGAGATAATCATGGAGGCCGGGTTTTCAGATGCAGTATCCGCTGCGGCGCGCGCGGCGCGCGCAGGCGATATTGTCTTGCTGTCGCCCGCCTGCGCATCATTTGACGCTTTCAGGAACTTTGAGGAACGCGGGAACACCTTCAAGGCGATAGTCAGGGGGCTGCGATAGAGATGGGTATTGTCGGCATATCTGACGAAGTACGCGCTCTGTCGGACACAGCCCACGCCGACTCGCTGGAGCAGTTTGCTCTAATCGACGAAACAGCGCGCGCGAACGCGGAGAAGGTGCTTGCCGCATATCAGAAGCACAAGGTATCGGAGGCTTGCTTCGCGGGGTCGACGGGATATGGCTATGACGACAAGGGGCGCGATACGCTGGATGCTGTTTTCGCGGATGTGATGGGTTCCGGCAGCGCGCTCGTGAGGGCAGGATTCCTAAACGGCACCCACGCGATTGCTTCTGCTCTGTTTGCGGCGCTGCGGCCGGGAGACCGGCTGTTATCCGCGACAGGGCTTCCCTACGACACGATTCAAGGCGCTATAGGCATTACGGGCGGCCACAGAGGTTCTCTGAAGGAGTATGGCGTCAAATACTCGCAAGTCGAGCTGCGCGGCGACGGCAGATGCGATATTGGCGCGCTTGCTGACGCGCTGTGTGCAAGCGACGTAAGCGCTGTATTCGTTCAACGTTCGCGCGGCTACTCAGAGCGCCGCGCGCTGCCGGTCGCGGAGATCGGCGAGATATGCGAAGCAGTCCGCAGCATCAGGCCGGGAGCCCCGGTCATTGTCGATAACTGCTACGGCGAGTTTACGGAAACCATTGAGCCCGGCGACGCGGGCGCCGACATCGTAGCCGGGTCGCTGATTAAGAATCCAGGAGGCGGGCTCGCTCCCGCCGGCGGCTACGTAGCGGGAAGGGCCGATCTCATTGAAGCAGCTGCCAACAGGTTGGCTGCGCCGGGAATCGGAGCCGGGGCCGGCGCGGCGCCGGGCGGGCACAGGTTGTTATTCCAGGGGCTTTTCATGGCTCCGCACACAGTAGCGCAAGCGATGAAAACTGCGGTATTTTGCTCGAGGCTCTTCGAACTCATGGGATATGAGACGTCTCCGGGGTACCGGGAGCATCGGTCGGATATTATACAGTCCGTAGAGCTCGGTTCGCGGCGCTTGCTTGAGCTTTTTTGCAGGGGAATACAGGCCGGTTCGCCCGTGGACGCATACGTGACTCCTGAGGCCTGGGATATGCCGGGATACGACTGCCCGGTGATCATGGCTGCAGGGACGTTTGTACAGGGAGCTTCTATCGAGCTTTCCGCGGACGGGCCTATGCGCGAGCCTTACAGGGTATACCTGCAGGGCGGGCTGTCGTATGAGTCCGGGAGGCTCGGCATTATGACGGCAGCCTCGATGCTGGGAGCCTCGGACTGACTGCATAATAAAGAAGCTCAAGACATCTTTCGACAGCTTAAGCTTCTTTGGCAGCGGGTGAAGGATTCGAACCCTCACAAACAGAGTCAGAGTCTTTTTTCGACAGCCGCGCAAACCCTTGCGCCGCAACGGTTAGAGCGGTGTCGCATTTATTTTTTAACCACAGTTTTAACCGGCCGCTTCGGCAGGGACCCCCTCTTCGGGGGCTTTTTTGTTGATGTACCCGGCCGCGATCTGCGCGGTTTCCTCGTCCGGATGGGCGTAAATGTTCGCCGTCGTCCTGATGTCCGCGTGCCCCATCAGGTACTTCGCGACGTCGACCGGCACGCCCATTTT
>Ga0082212_10002343_pt1 | contig 27689 bp, 21 predicted proteins | sample TergutNt197P3_FD_71548 | JGI IMG/M metagenome (GOLD analysis project Ga0082212, IMG submission 71548) | Neocapritermes taracua P3 segment gut microbial communities from Petit-Saut dam, French Guiana - Nt197 P3 | ecosystem: Host-associated > Arthropoda: Insects > Digestive system > Gut ...
TGGGCGCAGGATATTTGAGAGGACCTGTCCTTAGTACGAGAGGACCGGGATGGACGTACCTACGGTGCACCAGTTGTTCCGCCAGGAGCATAGCTGGGTAGCCGCGTACGGCAGTGATAAACGCTGAAAGCATCTAAGCGTGAAACATCCCTCAAGATTAGATATCCCTTGACACAAGTCAGTAAGGTCGCTTGTAGACTACGAGCTTGATAGGTCGGACGTGTAAGCACAGCAATGTGTTTAGCTGACCGATACTAATCGACCGAGGGCTTGAACTGATTCACTTTCACCGCACGTATGTGTGGTATAGGATCGGTGTGTGTCTTCTGTATTGCCCTTACCTTCTTTTGCACTCTTCATTTTCTCCTTACTCTGTCCCCATTTTATTCGGCTTTCTGTGTGTATTCGTTTCCCCATCCTTTTTCTGAAGTAATACGTTATATCTATTCGGTATAACCTATTATTTCATTTTTTGGATTTGCCTTCCTTTTTACTCTCGTCGCACCTTTAGCTCAGTCGGTAGAGCAATTGACTCTTAATCAATGGGTCCTGGGTTCGAGTCCCTGAAGGTGCACCAGTCTCAGTTATCAATGTACAGTGAACAGTTAACAGTGACTCTTTTCCTCTCCTTCGCGCCTCTGTTCTTCTGTTCCCGCTATCTGTTAACTGTTCACTGCCCCCTCCCTCCTCACGCTTGAATAGCTCAGCTGGCAGAGCATGCGGCTGTTAACCGCAGGGTCGTAGGTTCGAACCCTACTTCAAGCGCCAGAGATATTGTATGTAGGGCCTTTAGCTCAGTTGGTTAGAGCTCCCGGCTCATAACCGATAACTCTTGACATTAGCAAATCGTTCTGGTATCATTAGCAAGTTTCATGGGCCCTTAGCTCAGTTGGTTAGAGCCCCCGGCTCATAACCGGATGGTCCTGGGTTCGAGTCCCCGAGGGCCCACCAAAACGCTGAAAATCTGCGGGTTTTCAGCGTTTTCCCTTTTTACGTTAAATCTATTCAACGCAAGAGGAAAATACTGTGCCTGCCGGTCGCTCTACCGGCCGCTCTGCCCTGTTCTGCTAATAAAAAATTACCCTTGCTAATACCCATACCAAAAAAATTTTCTGCTAATACGCGCGGAGATTTCTGCTAATAAGTCGCAGCCGCCGCTTTTGCCATGATTCGCAGAACTTTTTCCTTCATATTTGGCAGCTGCATGATGCCCAAAATCAAATTCTCCAGATCACTTTCCGAAAGATCGTCAGAGTTCTCTCCCAAGAAAAATTGCTTGTCAAACAGTCGGGCATTTTTTTGTCTTCGGCGATCATCTATCTCGGCGTAAGTGTCCGTAACCATTTTTGCCTGTGTTTGACCGTTGTCGCCCTGGACACTCTTGATATCGCCTTTGGTGATGATGAGTTTGACGCTTGTGCTTGTGTGACGCAGACTATGAAAATCCACGTCTTTCAGTTGATGCTTCTTAATGAATTCATCTAACTCATCACCAATGATCCGTGATTCGATGGGCCTGCCGTTTTCTAACGTGATTACCAAACCATAATCCTGATACTCATCGCCGAGAAGTTTCTTTTGCTCGTCCTGTAACCCTAACCATCGGTGCAGGAGTTTTGCGGTGGTAGGCGGGATGTATACCGTTCGGATACTGGATTCGGTTTTCGGTGTTTTCAAAACCAGTACCGTTTTGTACTGTTTTTTCGGAAACACTTCGGGAAAGACGAATTTGATTTGATCCTTTTTGCGCTTCAGTTTCTCATAGGCATCCTTGTCTATTCTGGATAACTGCACTTCGACTTTCAGATAGGCATTTTGAAAGTCATTTTCCGCATCCAAAAATAAGTTTTGCCTTTGTAAACCGCTTATTTCTCCGATACGCATGGAGCAACCCAAAGCCAAATGGAAATAAACCAGTAAGCGCAAACTGTCACAAAGAGTGACTGCTTTTTTTGCAGTATCTTCGTCCCAGGTTTCCCGCGTCCCTCGTGATGATTTTGGTTTCATCTTTTTAGAAAGCGGGTTTTTTCCCAGCTCTCCCCATTCCATCGCCAACTCAAACGCTATGTTCAATAATTGGTATATATCGGCGATGTTTCTGTCTGAAACTAATTCAGGGGGAGCTTTGTGTCCCGGGAGTTGTACTGCATCGGTTTCGCCTAATGTGGTGAAAAACGAGGACATCCTTTGATTGGTACACTTTTTCACCATTAACTTGCCGAGCTCTGGTCTTACATAGTTATTCAGCAAAGCAATATTGCTTTTATAACTTGAATGACCCCATTTGAGCGTCCCATACGACTGGATAAATCGGTCGAGGAGATCATTCATAGTAAAATTGGCCGGCGGGACAAATGTGCCTTTTCTTTGCTCGTACTCAATGTCGCCTTTCCTGTCGTGGGCTTCCTGCTCCGTCGTGAATGTTTCCCATCTTTGCTCTCCGTTATGATAATACACAACAGAGAAAGAGTTCCCTCTTTTTTGAACTGATGCCATAATCTATGCGCTCCTTTACTTATTTTGATTGTTGAGCCAGTTATCAAAAGAAGCTTTAGAAACACGCACAGCTTTTCCAATGCGGATGATATGGAAACAGCCCTCATGGCATAACTCATATGCTTTGCTTTTTCCAATCTGTAACATGGAAGCGATTTCTGAAACTGTGTAGGTGTATTTGCCCGAAGCCCCTTTGATACCGGCTTCACTTCCAAGATTATTATCGGTACCCATGTGTCCTCCTTTCTTTGTACCGATAACGTGAAGCGCATTGGTGTATCCTTCTATATTATAGCACAAAACACGCATCGGAACAAGTGTATGCAGATTGCTAAAAATCTTTAGCTAATCTTCGTACTTATTTGCAAAGCCTTTCGGCTTTTGATCGTTTTCACCTCCACGCCAGCCCATTTCCTGCGCCCATTCCAGCCGCGTATTTGCAGGCTGCCGCTGTGCGACATTTGATCCGCGGGCGTGCTCGGCTGCGAAGCGTCGTGGCACACTGTCCTCGGGAACCTGTATAACCTCCGGCGGGAGGCTATGAGCCATAAAATTACGGCTGTTTGTCAAGGAGCAAAAACATTTTGCATGTAAGAGTGTTGAACAGTGGGTGCTTATCGCGTCGTCCTTACAATGAATAAATATAAAAAAATCTTTAAATCTTTGCATTTTTGAAAAAGTTTTAAAAATTATTTTTGCTTACTCTGTCCGATCAACGTTTGGATGGGTAACGATATGAATATTTTTGTTTATTCCGTCCTTTCAATATTCACTGCAACCGGCATATGTGCTATAATATAGTTGCCCGCAGAAAAAGAGAGAAAATGTATAAACATGAGCTTGACCGTAAAAAGGCAACTGAAATAACAGGAAGTTCAAATAGATTGCAAAGACAATTCATAATTTTTTCCGAAGGCGCACCGGCGCTCAACAGAGATTGGAGGACAATACCAATGAGCAGGATTGTAATTATTGGCGGTGTTGCCGGAGGAGCGACGGCGGCAGCCCGCCTGCGGCGGCTGGATGAGCACGCCGAAATCATTATGCTGGAACGAGGCGAACACATATCCTTCGCCAACTGCGGCCTGCCCTATTATATCGGCGGCGAAATCAAAAACAGAGCGTCCCTTACCTTACAAACGCCGGAGAGCTTTCACGCCCGCTTCCGGGTGGATGTGCGCGCGATGAGCGAAGCCGTCGCCATAGACCGGGAGGCCAAAACCGTTACCGTTAAAAACTTGCGGACAGGCGAAACCTATGCGGAGGGTTATGACGCCCTCATTCTTTCCCCGGGCGCCGAACCGGTACGGCCAAATATACCGGGCATGGACGCTGACCGTGTCTTTACCCTGCGGAATATCCCCGATACATACAAAATCGCTGACTTTATCCAAAACAGCAAGCCCAAAAGCGCGGTGGTATGCGGAGGCGGGTTCATCGGCGTCGAAATGGCGGAAAATTTGATAAACGCTGGGCTTGCCGTCACACTTGCGGAGCTTGCCGACCAGGTCATCGCGCCGCTGGATTACGACATGGCCTGCGACGTTCACCGACACATGGAGCAAAAAGGCGTGAAGCTGCTGCTGGGAGCGGCTGTAAAAGAAATTACACAGGATGAAAGCGGGTTGAGCGTGTCGCTCGGCGGGGAGACTGTCCGCGCCGACATGCTGATCATGGCTGTGGGGGTGCGCCCCGAAAACGCCCTCGCCAAAGCGGCAGGACTAACCCTGGGCGAGCGCGGAGGCATTGTGGTCAACGAGCGTATGCAGACCTCGGACGTTTATATTTACGCGGTGGGCGATGCTGTGGAGGTCACCGACTTTGTCACCGGGCAAAAAGCCATGATTCCTCTCGCGGGACCCGCCAACAAACAGGGGCGGATAGCGGCGGACAACATATGCGGCGTTCCGTCGACATATCGCGGCACGCAGGGTTCGTCCATATTAAAGGTGTTTGATTTGACCGTCGCCTCGACGGGCGTCAATGAAAAGACGGCAAAGCGGCTGGGGCTTAATTACGACAAATCATTCACCTATTCGGCAAGCCACGCCAGCTACTATCCCGGCGCCGTCAATATGTCGATTAAAACGATATTTGAACGGGAAACGGGCAAAATCTTAGGGGCACAGATCGTGGGTTATGACGGCGCAGACAAGCGCTGCGACGTGTTTGCCACCGCCATCCGGGCAGGTATGACAGCGGGCGGCCTTGCTGAACTCGAATTGTGCTACGCGCCGCCCTACTCGTCGGCCAAAGACCCCGTTAATATGGCCGGCTTTGTCATTGAAAACCTCCTTGCAAGCAGAGTTAAGCAATTCCACTGGCATGATGTCCCGGATCTGCCCCGTGACGGCAGCATCACGCTACTGGACGTCCGGATGGGCATAGAATATGAAAACGGTCATGTGGAAGGTTTTATCAATATCCCGCTCGATGAGCTTCGTGAGCGCATCGGGGCACTTGATAAGAGCAAAAAGGTGTATGTCACCTGTCAAATGGGGCTGCGCGGTTATGTCGCGGCCAGAATACTCTCACAAAACGGATTTAACGCTTACAACCTGAGCGGCGGATACAGATTGTATCAATCCGTATTTGAAAAGAAAACGCCGCCCGATACGGTGGGCATCAACCCCGAAACCCAACGCGTTGAGGTAAAGGAGGAAAGCGATATGAAAACGGTTATCGTGGACGCCTGCGGGCTTCAATGTCCCGGTCCGATCGTCAAACTTGCCTCTGCCTTGAACGAGGCGCAAAACGGCGAGGTAATCGAAATCAGCACCACCGATCCGGCTTTCGCAGGGGACATCGAAGGGTTCTGCCGCAGAACCGGTCATGTGTTTTTAGGCATGACAAGCGGCAAGGGAGTCAACATAGCAAAAATAAAAAAATGTGACGCGGCACAGACCGGGGTTCCCGCCTCCGCGGGCAACGGTAAAAACTTTATCGTGTTTTCCGGCGACCTCGACAAAGCCATCGCGTCTTTTGTCATGGCGAACGCTTCGGCGGCGCTTGGCAGAAAGACCAGCATGTTTTTCACCTTCTGGGGGCTGAATATCCTGCGCAAACCCAAAAAGGTTAAGGTCAGGAAGGATTTTATGTCCCGAATGTTCGCGGGTATGATGCCGAGAGGCTCCAAGAAACTCGGCTTGTCCAAGATGAATATGGGCGGCATGGGCGCTAAGATGATCCGCTCTGTCATGAATAAAAAAAATGTGGACAGCCTGGAGGACTTGATCGGCATGGCGCGGGAGGCCGGGGTGGAAATGGTGGCCTGCTCCATGAGTATGGATGTAATGGGCATCAAAGCCGAGGAACTGATAGACGGCGTGAAAATCGGGGGCGCGGCGGCTATGCTGGCCCACGCCGAGGAATCGGATATGTCGCTTTTCATTTAAGGTCATTTTGAAAAACCTTTCCGCTCTTAGTTTGTTTTATCTGTACTTCGGGCGTATAATCGGAGTATTTCTCATATGGGATTGAATGAAAAATCGGAATGACCGTTAGCCGAAATATCATTTAAAATATAAAGAGGTGCTTTGATGAAGGTTGCTATGGACAAGCTCTGTATGGTCTTCTCCCGCGCGTTTGACTTTATTGAAAAAGAACAGCTCGGCGCGAGCGAAAACCACAGTATGCGGGTCGCCGTCATGTGCATTGCAATGGGGCGGTGGCTGAGATATGACGACGATACCATATCGGCAATCACTATTTGCGGGATGTTCCATGACAACGCGCTGACGGAGTATCATCTCTCGCAGCAGGGAGGCGCCCATCAGGAACGGAATATGCTCCTTCACTGCAAAAAAGGGCAGGAAAACGTGTCTTGGCTTCCATTCAAGGCGGATATCGAAAAGCTCGTGCTCTATCATCATGAACGGGGCGACGGACTGGGCCCGTTCCATAGAACAGAAAATGAAATTCCGATGGAGGCAGCTATTATCGCGGCGGCGGACGCGGTCGACGCTACGCACCATCTTCAACGTATTAAACCTGACGAATTACCTGCTTTGCGCGAAAAAATCGCATCCCGCGCCGATACATACTCTACCCGCGCGGCGATTGACGTTCTGCTCAATGTGTTGGATGGAGACCTGCTTGAAAAGTTGAGCGATGAGAACATAATGCGGGTTCTGGAACGTGAACTGCCTCCCTGGGAAGTAGATATTGAAGACCCGGGAATTATCCGCGTCGGTGAGTTTATCTCGTGCGTGATCGACTACAAATCAGCGTTCACCCACATGCACACAAGCCAGATTGCCAACAGGGTTTGGATCATGGCCGAACACTACGGATACGAAACGGCGGAGCGCCACGCGCTGTTTCTCGCGGCCTCTCTGCACGACCTTGGGAAAATAGGGGTGCCGACCGCTATACTGGAAAAACCGGGCAAGCTCGACGACGAAGAATTTAATACTATAAAGGGGCACGTTAAAAATACGCTTGAATGGCTCGGTGAGATGCCTGACTTTGAACATGTCAAAAACTGGGCGACCAACCACCACGAAAAACTTGGCGGGTTCGGCTATTCGCGGGGGATAGCGGAAAACAAGCTGGATTTCAATTCCCGTTTGATGGCCTGCATCGACATTTATCAGGCTGTCAGTGAACCCCGTCCCTATCACGGAGCCAGATCTCATGAGGAAACGATGGAAATCCTTTACGATATGGCTTCCAAAGGATTTATAGACGCAAAAATCGTAGAGGACGTCAACGGCGTTATGGCAAAATACTCGTTGAAAGAAGTCCCCTCGCCGCTTGACGACACTTCGGACGCAACATTTGGCGAAATAAACGAGGCGCGCAAAAGCGTCGAAAAAGTTATTTTGGACGGCTACCGCTGCGATATTTGCGGTTATTTACACGCGGACGATCATTTGCCGGAAGATTTCACCTGCCCGGTTTGCAGGAGCGACGCAGGGCACTTTACTAAAACGACAAATCATTAGAAGACAAATCGCCAGCTGGTTACGCTTATTGTCATCTTCATGGTATATGGAAGAAGGAAATGTTATGCAGATCATCCGCCCCGCTGATACTGAAATCGATATGACCGAATTGGTTCTGCCAAACGACACGAATATGCTCGGCAACCTCTTGGGCGGACGGTTGCTGCACTGGATCGATATCGCGGGCGCCCTCGCGGCGGCGCGCCACGCACGGAACGCCGTCGCCACAGTTTCGATTGAGAGCGTGGACTTTCGTCATCCGATCCGCAAAGGCGAAATGGTCATGCTGAACGCCCGGGTGATATGGACGGGCCGGACTTCAATACGGGTCTGCGTGACGGTGAAAAAAGAAAATCTGTATACCGGCGAAACCGTTTCCACCAATAACGCGATGCTGACTTTCGTAGCGATGGACGGCGCCGGCAGCCCTTGCCCGGTCCCGGCAATACAGCCCGATACCGAGGAAGACGCGCGCTTGTATCAGGAAGCCCAAGCCGCATATGAAAGATCAAAAAAAACAAAAAGGGCGGAATCATCATGAAAAGCATAATAAAAACGCATCTCGAACTATGTATCGGGTGCAGGCGATGCGACGAACAATGCCCTGTCGAAAACGCCAATATTGTCTACCGGGATGACGACGGCAACACCAAAGTTAAGATAAACGAGGAAAAATGCGCTTCCTGCGGCCGGTGTATCGCCTTGTGTCCGCAAAAGGCAAGATACTATGATAAAGGCGACTGATTCTATATCTGCCTATAATCTGTAAGGGTTATGTTCACCCAAAAACAAGAATGAAATTAACGCGAGGAGAAAGTCCAAATGAATCATGAGGAAATGTATCTGGAAATCATAGAAAATATGCGGGAAGGCGCATATTTTACCGATATGGACAGGCGGATCGTGTTCTGGAATGGCGCCGCTGAAAAAATAACCGGGTACAGCAAAGAAGAAATATTGGGGAAAAAGTGTCAAAGCACATTGCTGAACCATATTGATTGCGACGGCAACCTGGTTTGCGTTTCGGGCTGCCCGCTCCATCAATCCCTCACTGACGGACAGCAACGGAAACACGACGTTTTTGTAAGACATAAAGAAGGACACCGCATCGCTGTTTCGGTAAATACCTTTCCGGTCATCAAAAACGAGAGTATTGTTGGAGCTATCGAAATCTTTACGCCGAGTTCCCTTGTTATCTACGATGACGAGCTGATCCTTCAATTAGCGAATTCGGCTACTAATGATAAGCTTACAGGCGTACCGAACAGGCGAAGGATCGAGAACTTCCTCGATTTACGTCTGAGGGAAATGGCAATGTACAAATACAAGGTATGCGTGGTTTTTCTGGATATCGACAATTTCCGGATTTTCAACAATACATACGGTCACGACGCCGGGGACGCCGTTTTGAAAACCGTATCAAATGAGATTACGCGTATGACCAGAAACACCGACCTGTTCGGCCGCTGGGGCGGCGAAGAATTTGTGGGAATATACACGATCAAAGATGATAGCGACGCCCTGCTGATCGGTGAAAAAATACGGGCTTTGGTCGAAAGCACACAAGTCAAGCATGAGGAGCTTTCTCTTTCAGTAACGGTTTCAATCGGGGCAGCCGTGGCGCACGATGGGGACACGATCGATTCCGTTGTCAAGAGAGCGGACGCGCTGATGTATCAAAGCAAGCAAAACGGACGGAACCGGGTTACAGCTGATACGGAATGACCTTTGAAAAGATCTGAAATTATTCGGTTTTTTCACGCCAGATAAAAGGAGTTGTTCAATGATTTCCGTCACTTTGTCTGAAATCGCGGAGGGATTGGCGCAAAACGACCGCTTCCATATTTATATCCACGCGCATCCTGACGCCGATACTCTCGGGTCGGGCGTCGCTTTGTATTCTATATTACGTGAGATGGGGAAAAAGGCGCTGATTGTCTCGAATGATCCTTTACCGGCAAAGCTGTCGTTTATATCCTCCCGGATAAGCGGGGACGCTTTTTGTTTCGGCGGCGAAACCCTCGCGGTGAAAGGATTTGCAAACGCTTTTGCGGTGAGCGTGGACACGGCCGCGCCGGAGCAATTAAAGGGCAACTTGGGGGATTGCGCGGAAGACATTCGGTTCGGGATTGACCATCACGTTATCAATACGCTGATTTGCGAAAAGCTGTTTCTCGACGCCAAGGCCTCATCGACGGGGGAAATCATATACCAACTCGCCAGCTTGTGCGGTCAAAATCGGGAAAGGATTTGTTGACAAAAGACGCGGCTGAATCTATTTTTGCCGCAATATCTTATGATACTGGTTGTTTTAAGTACGCGAACACGACGGCGCGCACCCACGCCGTCGCTTCGGAGTTGCTGACCCGCGGCGTGAACGCGGAGGAGATTAACCGACGACTGTTTGACGTCAAAACAAAAAAACAGATGCTTGTAGATCAGATTGTTTATTCCAATATGCTTTTTTTCGCGGACGGCCAAGTTGCACTGACCCATCTTTCGTTGTCTGAACTTGCGCAGGCGGAAGCGTCCCATGAAGACGCCGACCATGTGGCGCAAATCCTCTGCCAATTAGTAGAGGTTCGCGTCGGAATAACTATGCGCGAAAACAGTATCAAAGGCAAAGAACCGATATCCTACCGTTTTTCCGTGCGCGCCAACGACGGAACGGACGTCGCCGAGTTGTGCGCCGTATTCGGCGGGGGCGGACATAAAAAGGCCGCCGGTTGTACGGTTGAAGGGACCCTTGACCAAGCCAGGGAGCGATTCTTGGCGGAACTTTATAAAAGGCTCTGAAGAAGCCAATTTCACAGACACTTTGGATAAGCTCCGGCTGACCGGCGATAACAAAGGTGCTTGTAACCCTATTTCCGGCTAAATCGTAAAGAGAGGAGGAACGCGAGTATGAAGTACGAGTGTCCCTGCGGATACATATATGACGAAGTTGCCGGCGACCCTGACAACGGCGTCGAACCCGGCGTAAAATGGGCGGATCTTCCCGATGATTTTGCGTGCCCGATTTGCGGGCTGGGAAAAGACGAGTTTACCCAAGCATAAACCAAAAATAAACCATTAAAGGAGACAAAACGATGTGCGGAAAACAGAAATTCTTTGTCTGTAAGCATTGCGGCAATCTGATTGGGCTTATCGACAACAAGGGCGCATCCTTGGTATGTTGCGGCGAAAAAATGACCGAACTCATCGCAAACACGGCGGATGCCGCTCACGAAAAACACGTCCCCACAGTCAAAAAGGCTGAGGAATGCGCCTGCGGGTGTAAATGCGGCAACACCCTGACCGTTGAGGTCGGCAGCACGCATCATCCCATGCAGGAAGAGCACTTCATTAGTTTTATTTACGTCGAAACCGAAAACGGCGGGAAGAGACGCTGTCTGAAAATCGGACAGGAACCCGCGGCAACGATATGCTGCTGTGACGACAAACCGGTGGCGGTTTACGCCTATTGCAATCTCCACGGTCTTTGGAAAACAGAAATCGAATAAAGCGGATCTACATCTGACCCCGAAACGCAGGACAGACAGCAAAAATGCTGTCTGTCCTGCATACGCTTAACCACGGTTCACTTTGTTTCCATATTGACACGAGGCTAAATACCTCCTGCGTTGTTTTGTTAGTGATCCGTGAAGCCCGAATCCATCAGCATTTGAATTTTCTAACACAGTTCATAAGCGTCAGCCATAATTCCTGATAAAGATCCTCGTCAAATCTGCCGTTGATGACAGCCTCTTTGACGATAAGGGGCTTATACATGGCGGCAAGCTCATTCAACGCGCAATCGTCGTTTTTCTTTACCCGCGTCAACAGCTCCGTAAAACTCATTCATCCTCACCCTCCAATTCTCTTTTAAGGCGCTCAATGATCCGGTAATAGACCGACGCCGTGGTGTTGTAGCTTATACCGAGGCTTTTTGCGATGTCCGCCAAAGAACGGTCTTCCAAGACTTTCGCCAGGAAAATATACAGATCCCGTCCTTTCATATGTGCGAGCGATTGCCGCAGCTTCATATTTTCGATCTGCTCCATGAGTGGCAGCCCCACCATCATATCCGTTTTTTCCGGATACGGCATAAGATTCTCCTGTAACTCAAGGAGTATTTCGTACCGCTGTTGCAGCATCCTGGAGCGTATCAGCTGTATTTTCCTTCTGTGTACGGCTGCAACCAAATACGCAGTGAATTGATTTTGCAGAATATTGGACTCGCCGATTCCGTCGTTGCGTTCCCACATTTTGTGTTTCCTCCGTTCGATTTTTTAGGGCATTGCGAAATCGAACGGATGCGGCGGTGAGCGGCAACGTGGTGGTGATGAGACAGAAGATAAATGCAAAGCGCGCTCCTTTCACCCGAAGGTGAAGCGGAACGCGCTGTACGGCTATAAAAAAGATAAGCCGGAGCAAAGCGGCAACGATCTTTCAATCGTTACCCCGCTTCACTCCGGCCATTTGGTGTTACGTTGGCCGCTTTGTTTCAGGCGGCACGAACCCGTTGCACGGAAGATAAAGTGTATTATCGTAATATATTGGTCAGTTGCGGTTTTTCGGAAATCGGGATTATCACGATATTTCGGCAGTGCGGACATTTTAACCGCAATCGGACGGGATTGCCGGAAAGGCCGGAAGCGTCGAATACACGCCTCTTACACACCGGGCATATCACCAGGAATTCAAACATTTCCTCTGCGACTGCCGGCGGATCGGGCTTGTCCCCTTCGTCAGTAGCATATGTAATCGCCTTTCGCTCATTTTTTCTCTTATCCGTAACACTCAGCATGAAAACACCTCCCACCATATGAATAATCAATGTAAACGACAGGATTCATCAAACTTCGCTATTTGGCGAAGTCGAAAGGGGTCGAAAAGCCGTTGGTTATGACAGCCAACGGCTTTAGCTGCGGTTTAACAATTTACTACATACCCCATCTTTCTCAATTTGATGCGCGCCGCCCGTTTGGACACGCCATAGATGTCGGAAATGGCATCCGGTATGATGTCGTCGGCAAGAATGTCCAAATCGTCGTCTCTGCCTATCGTAATCACGCTTTTATAGTAACCGTTTTCGCGCAGCAACCCGCGGACAAACGGCAAGAACGTCCTGTTCGGCATCGTGATTGCCGCGGCAAAATAATCGGCGTGATGCTCACGCCACTCTTTCGCGGTGCGTATTTTCATCGGCGTTTCTTTGCATTCAATATTCTCACGGCGGCAGCATACCATCGGCTCGTTGTCGTATTCGTAGTCCGGGTCGCATTTTACGCCGTCAAAAGTTTCACCGGTGTAGACAGGCCAATGAATGGTTATATGGCCGCCTTCGTGCATACCTGAGAAAAGCGCGAGGCTCTCCCTCCCAGGTTCCATCACGGCGTTGTCGATAATCACGGTACGCGCCAGCACGGTAATTTTCTTCACACACTCATTTTCCCTATCGAAAACCTTTACCCTGCCGCGCTTAAAGGCTGTCATAGCCAAAATGGGCCTCTCCGGGTCTTCGCTGTAAATGTCCTTGTACTCGATCCGCATACCTAAATACGATTCGAGGAAATGCTGAAAACAAATCTTACCTGGTTCGCGGAGCAGTTCCGGTTTGTAATCCGCAAGGATGGCCTGCGCGTATTCGTCGATTTCGCGGTCATAAAGAATTGGCGTGTTGTTATTATGGTTGTCTACACGCCGCGGGTTCAAATTAACCATCACCGACGTCCTCCTTCTTCTTTTTTTCTTCCATTTCGCGGATGAAAGTTTTCCAATCTTCTTCTTGAATAAATCCGGCCTTTGACTGCCTTGCAGCGTACCGTATCAAATCGCCGACGTCTTCATACATCAATGTGTCCTCAATGTCAAATGGGATTTCACGGTTTTCGCGGCTTGCGATGTCGAACAAAAATGCAGCATCTTCATCTGACAGGTTGAGAAATAGCGCGAGCTTTTCATTTTTTTCCCCATCAAGCGGCTTTTTGCGGCCATTTTCCACTTCGTTCATGTACGACAGCGATATATCCAAATGATCCGCGACGTCCTGCTGCGTTAGTTCGCGCGGGTCTGCCAGCCGCTTTTTACGGATAAAATCGCCGTAATGAATATGCTTGTCCTTCATACATTGACTCCCTTCGCAAACTTCGCCATATTGCGAAGTCTATGATGGTATGATAGCACATCGAATGTATGTTTGTCAATGTAGAACGCACGGTTTTGGCTGAGGTGGGTAATATAACGCCCACCTCGGCGATGTTTTGTGAAAAAAAGTCTTATTTCATCGGGGTTTTGGAGGTACACAGGTTTTTACGCGGTTGAGCATTTCGCGGTAGCTTGACACAGCCTCGGACGGAGCCGTTATTTCGACCGCGCCGTCCATACCGAATACCCAACCGTAAAAGGTCTTGCTTGCCGATACGCTGACCTTAGCGTAGAAATGATCCGCGCCGGCGATCTCGGTATGTACTTCCTCTCCATAGCGGTCGATGATGGTTTTCATCAGCGCGTTCTCGCATTTGAGGGTTATATCGAGCATTGGACCGTTATACATGGAAAACACGGATTTGACGAAATCGGCAAGGTCAAAATCAACCGGTGCTGGAACAGCGTCCAATTCCGTCAGACTTGGCGCGGCGATCCTATCAACGCGGAACGTGATAGCTTTGCCGTGGCTTTCGGAATAGCCGAGAATATAATACTTGTCGCTGTCCCATATGAAATGCCACGGGCTGAACTCGTAAACCTTACGGCCATGTTTGTAGGTCTTTTTCTTGTCGGGCAAATATTCATAATACATAAATTGCACACGCTTTTTCGCGCCGATGGCGGTCAAAAGCATATCGGCGGTTATATAGGCGTTTTCGTTATGGGGCTTTACCTGATTGCTGAAATACAGTCCGTCTTTCAATGTCGCAGCCTGATGGCAGCTTGTATGTGCCAGCAGTTTGTCAATCAGCTTTCCACTTCGCTTGGTTGTGAGGAATTTAGACGCCTGCGCGGCGTCGATAAGCAGTTTCAGCTCCGGCATTTCAAAATGCCGGTCGCCGATAAAGTATTGGTTTTGCCTGCTTTTATTACAGACAATATCCACACCGGACTCCATAAGCTGGTTTATATCCTGAGCCACGGTTTTACGGGTTGCGGCGATGCGCTCACCCGAAAGATACTCAATAATATCCGTAATGGTAACGGGGTGCGTTTCGTCAGTTTGCTCCAGCAAAAATCTCTGTATGCACAATAACCGGTTTTTCTCGCCCTTCACTTTTATCACCGCCTCTTTTTTGGTTTGTGTGTATATTATAACAATAAAAAACAGCGTTCCCCTCCCATGACACTCCCAAATATCGCGGAAAACGCTAATAAAACCCCTGTAAATACAAGCTTCTGTGACATATGACAAACATTGTCATATTATCTCAAAATATAACCTTCGTCGCGTTCAAAAACGATATAATCGGATTCAGGGACCGCCTCGGACAATTTTTTACGCAGCCGGTTCACTGTTCTCCATAAAAGCTCATGGTTATGCTCGTAGGCTTTCCCCCAAACCTTACGCAATATTTCCTTCATCGGGACGACGCGGTCTTTATTTTCCATAAGGCAGCGCAGGACGGCGCGCTCCAGCTTATTCAAAGATACATGCTTATCGTTAGCAAACACTTGAAGGGAACCGGGGGCGATGAGTAAATTCTTATACACCAGCACCTTTGACGGTTGTCTCTTCTTTTTTACCCGCCGCGATAGGCTGTTTATGGACGCGATAACGGTGTCGATATTCTGCGTTGTCGTTTCGCAGTATTCCCCATAATAGTCAGCGCCGTTATTCAACGCCTCCTTGCGCTCATCCGCATCGGGCTTAGAAGCCGCGATTAAGATAGGGGCTTCAGTTTCAGAGCTTAAAATATGCAGTTGCGGCATATAATCTATTTCGCTTGCGACAATATCAATGAAATACAATTCGTCCGTTTTTGACTGTTCTATCTCAATCGCTTTTTCTATACCTTCTGCCATTGTGTTCGCTCTGATTCCGTATACGCCGCGCACAAGCCACAAAGGTTTGTACAGTTCAAAGCCCTCAACGCTTTTTTCTATTGATAGATAGTACCGCATAGCCCCCCTCCTTGTTTGTCCACACGGCAGTTTGCGGCATAGCCGTTACTTCTTTTTCCCGCGTATATGATTGCCGATTTTCGTATCTTCGTTTTGCATATGATTGGTCAGCCACTTTATCACGGTTTCCCGAATATCCTTGACCAAATCGTCTGACGAGCCGTTTTCATCGAAACGTTTTACCAATCCGGCTACCGTGGCCTTGAAATCATCGTGTATTTTCTTATGATCTTCATATCCGGGATAACCGCTTTCGATCTGCAAGTTTTCCTCGCTGCTGAAATGGTACACGGTGTAGTCAACTAAAAATGCCAATGTTTCATGCAGCGTTTCCGCAGCTTTCCCGTGTTCGCATTGCAGAATGAGGTTGTTGATCATTTCGCACAGGCTCTTATGCTGCCTGTCTACCGTGTTGTTTCCTACCTCAAATTTCTTGTCCCATACGATGCCGTTGAAAGAACCGGCGATCAAATAGGTTCTCAGTTTGCTTAGTACATCGTCAAAGTCCAGCGGCTTCCCAAGATGGCCGTTCATGCCCGCGTCGAGGCATTTCACAACGTCCTCCCGGAAAGCATTGGCGGTCATGGCGATGATCGGAACGGTTTTGGCCTTCGGAACATCCAATGCGCGGATCGCGCGGGTCGCCTCAAGCCCGTCCATTTCGGGCATCTGCATATCCATAAAGATCAACTCATATTTTTCAGGAGCCGCGGCGAACATTTCAACTGCTTCCTTGCCGTTCTCCGCGCAATCTATCGTGAGGAGGGTCGACTCAAGCAACGCAAGCACGATTTCGCGGTTGATTTCTATATCTTCCGCGAGCAGGATAGAATGTCCCTCGAACTGATCGACGGTTTCATTTTGATGCGTTTCCTCTGCCGGCTTGCCCGAACCCCGTTTGACCTGGATGGTGAAGATGAAAGACGCGCCTTTCCCCAATTCCGATTCGATCCATATCCGGCCGCCCATCATTTCAACGATGCTTCTGGAAATAGCGAGTCCGAGACCTGTGCCGCCGAATTTCCGGGACGTGTCGTTTTCTGCCTGCTGGAAGGATTGGAACAGCTTGGATTGCTGCTCGGGGCTGATGCCGATGCCCGAGTCGATGACCGAAATCTGTACGGTGCAGACTTCGTTTTCTTCGCACACAAAGCGAGTGTCAAGTTTTATGTCTCCGCCATCGGGAGTGAATTTACTTGCATTGCTGATCAAGTTCGTAATGACTTGCGAGAGCCGCTGGTCGTCGCCGAATAAAAATGGAGGGATATTTTCGTCGATATTCACCATGAAATTCTGTTTTTTATCGTCGATGCGGAACCGGTTGACGTTTACGACCTGCCCGATCATCTTTGCGAAATCAAACTCGGATTCGGAAAGCTCAAATTTGCCGGATTCGATTTTTGACATGTCCAAAATATCGTTGATCAGGCCAAGCAGATGCTTTGAGGCGCCGTCTATCTTGTCAAGGCAATCCTTAACCCTGTCGCTGTCGCCGGCAGTTTTGGCGATGGAAGTCATACCAATGATCGCGTTCATCGGCGTTCGGATCTCGTGGCTCATATTGGCGAGAAAGCTGCTTTTTGATCTGCTCGCCGCGTCCGCGTCCGCGCGCTGCTGTTCTTTTAGCAGCAGCAGGTTTTTCGCTTCGGTTATGTCGATCAATGCGCCCGCCACACGGATGGGATTTCCTTCCTCGTCGCGTATGGTCTCGCCGGTGGCATGGAAATAGACGTATTCGCCATTTTTATTCCTGAGCTGAAATTCAGTATCATAAGGCGTTTTACCGGTCTTGTCCATCAAATGGTTCCCGAATTCTTGAGTAGCCCTGTCTATGTCCTCGGGATGGAGGATCTCCTGCAACGCGCCCACTGAGTTCGGAAAGTCATTTGTATCGGTATATCCCAACATGTGCCTAAACTCGTCAGACCAAAAAGCAGTATTGTTCGGATTGGTCGTGTCGCCGTCCACGATGTCCATATCCCATAATCCGATTTTTGACGCCTGAACGACAAGCCCCAATTTCGTAAGCTGAAGCTCATTGAGCTCCTGCGCGTGTTTGAGCGCCGCTTCCCGTTTGTGCATTTCGGTCATATCAAAAATATAACCGACTATACCGAAATTATCTCCGTAAGGTATTTTTTTGAGCTCCACAATAATATTCCGCTTTACTCCGTTTAGTTGCAGCTCGGTTTCAAATTTGACAAACCCGTCCTTCACGGCTGTCGCAAGGCGTTCGGAAAGCGGTATGGAGACCCTTCCGTCCGGCTGAGTCGGCGGGATGCTTGCCGCCATACGCTCGGCAAAGCCCGCGAGCGTTTCTTCTTTTGTCGTGAAGCCCAAGAACTCCACCGCCGCGGGGTTGCACTCGACGATCCTGAATTGGTTGTCGAACAGGAAATTGATCGACGGATTTTCGGTAAGAAGCAATTTCATACGCTCGCCCAGCTCCAGCATATGTTTCTGCGCTTCGGACTCCTTCATATAGGTCATATCCGTAAAGCTTTCCAACAGGGCCGGGCGGCCTTCAAAGTTGATTTGCGTTACGGACTTTAAGATCGGCACGGAAGTACCGTCCGCTTTGTAAAAATTCATTTCCCTGCGGTCAAAATCTTGCTTTGACTCCACGATCGGACATTCATGCTGCCCGAATATTTTTTGGCAGGACTGTCCGATGATGGATTCTTTCGCCTCGCCGTACATATGGGCGGCAGCGGGGTTAATATCAATGATTTGCTGGGTTCCCGCGTCTACGATTGCGATGCCGCTTTCCACGTTATTCCAGATCGTTTCAAACTGATACAGGGAGTTTAAGTTTGCCGCGTGTTCTTTTTTCGCGGTATCCGTTGTATGGACAATGCAGTTGTCGGGTATGCTCACGCCGAGCGCGATCTTACGCGCCATTTTGTAACAAGTGTCGCTGCCGCAGGAGCTGCAATCGACGTGCTGTTTTTCAAAATCGGTCTTGCCCAACAACTCAAACGCTCTGTTAATATCCGCATCGGTTATTTTCGGAACCGGGATGGTCACGGGCGTATATTCCCTCAAAAAATGCGAGAGCTCGAAGGTGTCGTCGAATTTTTTGTACACCGCGTCATAGTATTCACGTTTGCGTTTTTCGGTCGCGTTTCTTCTGTTTTCGTCCATCGTTTTATCAATTTCGAACAGGCCTTTTTCATGCGACGCGGCGGGGCCGATGTTGCACCCTTCCTCGCAGTTCAGCACGTCGAATACATCGGGTAGAAAAATCTCCAGTGTTTCGGCGTATTTGTCCAATTTTTCATAAAGGTTGAAGCCTTCGGCTTTGGCGATGTGGAGCTTTTTACCCACGAAATATTCGACGTTTTCCTTGAGGCCGCCCGGCATGGGAAACAGGGAGCCGAGGCCGCTTTCGTCGTGGTCGAACTCGGTTTCCTCATCGGGCAGCGAAATGCCGTTGTTCTTCAGATAGGCCAATATTTGAGCAAAGGTGATATTGTACTCGGCCAGTTTGGTGGCATCGAACTCGACCTTTTTGGCGATGCACGGGGAGAGCGCGGCAATACGGTCGGTGATACCTTGATATTCCTTCATATAGATGGCAAGTGAGGCCATCGGGCTTTGCACGGGGGACAGCTTCGGAAGTAAATCATGGCGGTACATTTCGCAATAGGATACGACGACAGGGCATGGCTGTGTGATGATGTGCGCGCCCTTGTTCTGCTCGATATACCGCACGTACCCCCAGATACAGATGTCGGCCCCCAGCGACACATCATATATCTTGTTTACGCCGAGCCCTTTCAAATATGTAAACAGCCGTTTATACTCCGGGATGTTCGTCCGGATCGACGGAGCGGTCATCAGGGATATGGGGACGCCATTCGCCAAATCGGAAAAGAACAGATCCATATCGTCAGCGTAATACCGCGCGTCGTGCTTGCACGCCGAAACGCACCGGCCGCAGCCGATACATTTATCGTGGTCGATCCTGACCTTGATGTTGCCTTTTTCGTCCTGATAGGTGACGTTGACCGTCTCCATCGGACACTCCCGGACGCACCGGTTGCAGCCTGTGCAGGACTCATTCTTTGATTTGATGATTTCTATCATTTTCACGCCTCCTGATACACTCTTTTTTCCGTGAATGAATTAACCTAAGTTTTCCAAAGCGACCCGCTCAAACTCGTCCTTGACATTGCGGAAAACATCGACAATGGCAGGGTCGAATTGCGTCCCTGAACCATTCACTATGATTTCACATGCTTTCTCATGCGGCATGGCTTCCTTGTATTGACGCTTTGAAATCAAAGCGTCATATACGTCCGCAATCGCCATCAACCGTCCCTCCAGCGGGATATTATTGCCTCTCAGCCCTATCGGGTACCCGCTGCCATCCCATTTTTCGTGATGGGTGCCCGCCATACGGATCGCGTGATTGAAAAAATCGTCCTCGCCGGTCTTTTTCATCATTCTCTCCAATGCGTCAACGCTGGCGGTCACGTGGGCTTTCATGGTTTCAAATTCGTCCTGCGTCAATTTCTCGTTTTTTCCGAGAATAACATCGGAAACAGCGATTTTTCCGACGTCGTGCAGCTTGGCGGAAGACAGGATGGAGTATATATTCCACCCGGATATTTCCTCCGCGTATACCTTTTCTTTGATCATTTCGTCAAGCAGGATTTTCAGGTAACTCTGCGTCCGCACAATATGCCCGCCGGTGTATTTATCGCGGAACTCCACCATGTCGACCACCGTATCAAATACGGCATTTTGCAGACGGATAATCAACTCTGCTTTCTCATGCACCAAATCCTCCATATTGTCCAGATGATGCGTCAACTCCGCTTGCGTTTTCAGCAGATCCTTTTCCCGCCTGGCAAGCAATAGTTCTTTTTCTATGCGCTTCAATAGCATCGGCGCGGAAAAAGGTTTTCTCACATAATCTGCCGCACCCAAATCGAAGCCTTCCACTTCGCTGTCGGCATCGTCTTTTGCCGTGAGGAATATGACCGGAATGGCGGCATACCGTTCATCGGATTTCAGCTTTTTGATTGCTTCATAGCCGTTCATTTCCGGCATTTCGATGTCGAGCAGGATCAGGTCGGGGGTGACCTTCTCAAGCGCTTCAAACATCTTTGCGGCGGACGGTACAGGAATAACCTGATAAAATGTATTGAGCATAGTTCTGCCCGTAGTCAGGTTGGTTTGAACGTCGTCCACCATGATAATTGTGCTTCTTGTACTCATTGTTTTCCTCCTGTTTCGCTCAAAAGCGCCGTTTTATCCCTCATCCATAGCACAGGCGTTTAAGGGATTCGATATGATCCGCAGATAATTATTTTTTGCGTATTTCTAAAAGTTCTTTTTTCTGACGATGTGTTTCGCAATTTTTTGGAGCAGCATATCCGCTTGAAACGGTTTTACGATGAAATCGCAGGCCCCAAGCGCTATGGCGGCTGATACATGATCCATAGTCCCTTCGGACGTCAGAAAAATGATCGGGGTGACTTTGTGTTCATTACACTTTCGAATGATTGGGACGAGATCGAAGCCGCTCAGTTCGGGCATTCTATAGTCCAGCAAAAACAAGTCTGGCGTTACTTGCGTTAAAATGCTTTCGAGCATTTCCGGCTTCGGCAGCTTAAACACCTTGTAAGTTTTATTTAATACGGCTTCTATGGCTGTCAGGATAGACGGTGAATCATCGACGGCAAGGACCATCATCTTGCGGTTGGCTTCTTCGTCGTCATAGAACTGTATCAGCTTTTTTAGGGATGCTTGTACGCCGGGCGCGCCATCAGGCAAAGCGTCTGTTTTTGCCGATATGATCTGCAAGTAAAAGCTGTTGAAGTCGTCTATCATAGTCTTCGCGTGTAAGGCCGCCAACCTCGAATCGCCCTTGCTGCGCGCGTTGCTCACTGCGTAAAGGTCGGGCAGGTATTTAACGCTTCTCAACTGATTAAGCGATAGTATTACTGCCTCAATGTTTCTCCAGTCTTTGACGTTTTCGTTTATTTCGGCGAATTTACTCAGGGAAAGCAAAGCAGCCGGCGCCAACTCTATAAAACCAGTCAGCAGCTCAAAATATTCTCCTACCGTGAGAGACGGATCGGATTCAGCCGCTTGGCGAACATTCAGATCACCCTTCATCAAAAGGATTTTCAGGTCAAAACAGCAGCCGTTATTCTTTTCCATTTCCTTGCCCCTTTTCCAATATGATTTTATGATAAACCCTCGGTTTCTTTGATATAAAGCGTCAGCCGTTCAACAACCTCATCTATATTAAACTGCTGCACGCTTTCATAAAGCCAGGGCACGAGGTCGCCGTCGGATTCGTATGAATAGTTTTCAAGCTCCTTTATGGCAGCGTACACGACGTCCATTTCATAGGTCCCGCAAGCCGCCAATATCTTTTTCAGCATTTCCATATCCGGCTTGTCTTTTTTGGGTTTCGCATTTGCCGCGTTTGTGTTGCCGATCAGATTATTGATATCGTTGATCAGGGCTTGGGTGAGTTCAATAAAGCCTTCGTTGTTGTCCATCACGAAATCATAATCCCCGGCTTTGGACGCCTTTTCCAGCTTTTCAGCCATATCGCCCACCGGCTCCGCGCAGATACTCCGGCTTGCGCCTTTGATTCCGTGAACGGTAACGGTATAATCGGACAAATTATCCTTATCAACCGTTTTGATTTGATCGAGAGAGAAGCCTATATTATCGGCATAGGAGCGGATAACGTCCAGATACGCTTCTTCATCCCCGCCAAAACGGTTTATGCCGCCCTGAATATCGAGGCCCGGAATGTACGCGCTTTCAAATGCGTTCCGCAGGGTTTCGCTTTTTTGTTCTTCATCCGTCAAATCATGCTGCTCGGCGTAAAGTCTTTCTTGTTCTTTGTCCCGTACCCACCGTTTGACTACATCATCAAGGCGGTTGATTTCAAGCGGTTTTGGTATGAATGCTTGAAACCCATTGCCTAAAAACATCTGCTCGTTGCCGCTGGTGGCATTGGCAGTACAGGCGATGATCGGAATGTTTTTCGCGTAATCCGTTTCGATATTTCGGATGTGCCCGACCGCTTCTATACCGTCCATTTCCGGCATCATGTGATCCATAAATATCGCGTTGTACCTGACTTTTTCTTCACGGATGGCGTCTATCGCCTCCTGCCCGCTAATCACGCAGTCTATCCGTTCCATGCCATATGGCTTCATTAAGCCATATGCAACGTCGAGATTGGTCAGGTTATCGTCCACGATAAGCACACTCGCGTATGGCACCTTGGGACGTACATTTTTGGCGTTGCGGCGGCGTTTATGCTCGGAATATTTGAATCTCTTTATGTTGTCAACGACGTCCGGGCCGATAGGCGCGTCTGTCAAAAACCCTTGCTTTAGTTTCACCGTGAAGATGCTGCCTTGTCCGTATTCGCTTTCCACGGAAATGCTGCCGCCCATCAATGCTGCCATTTTCTTTGTAATGGAAAGGCCTAACCCGGTGCCTACGACATGGCGGTTGACCTGCGTATCCGCCTGCATGAATTCGTCAAATAAGGACTCTAACTTTTCCGGCTTGATGCCGACGCCGGTATCCTTGACCCACGCCGTCATCCAGACCGTTTCCGCGTCTTCGGCGTCTCGTTCGCACCGGACGCCAAGCTCTACCGTACCTTCCTGCGTATACTTAAAAGCGTTGGACAACAGGTTGTTGAACAGCTGCTTGATCCGTAAATCGTCGCCGTAGAGCTGCGCGGGCAGCGTTTCGTCTATATCGAGAACGAACCCGATCGGTTTTTCCCCGATGTGCATGATGCTCTGCGTCACGGTATCATTCAGCAGGCTTGGCATATCGTACCTGACCGGCGCAAGTTCCAGCTTACCCGCTTCTATCTTGGAAATATCCAAAATGTCGTTGACCGTTGACAGCAGGATGTCACCGGCGTTGCTGACTTTTTCAATATTCAGGCGCGTTTCCTCGTTGAGCGCCTCATCATCAAGCGCCAGCGCGGATAACCCGATAATGGCGTTGAGCGGCGTCCGCATCTCATGGCTCATCTTGGCTAAAAAGTCGCTCTTAGCCTGATTGGCGAATTGAAGTTTTTGCAGCATTTCGTTGCGGAGCAGGGCGTTGGCGATCATAATGCCGGTTGAGTTCATGATCATCTGCTCGTTTTCGGTAAAATCCCTTTCATGATGGTAATTGTCATAGCCGACGAAGCCCCAAAATTGATTCTCGATAAATACCGGCGAAACGAACACCGACTTAATCCCCTGTTTTTCAAAATGCGCCTGTTCGTTCAGCGGCATATTGCTTACGCGCCTGTTGATACATTCTCCCTTTGACAGAATATCCTCCCAGCTCGGAACGATCTGGTCGTAGCTTCGAGGCTCCTTTACGCTGCGATGCGTGACTTCATCTTCCGGGATATCGGTGCCGCCCGCCCATTCAAAGACCTGATTGTAATAGTGAAGCTGATCGTTTTCAGTATAATTCTTCCATATCGAAATACGGTCAACTCCCACGGTATCCGCAAGCATACCCATACAGGAAAGCAAGTCTTCCGCGAAATCAGCCCTTTCCGACCTTAGCAGCATACCGGACGCTTGGTTCGCGGCGCTGAGAAGCGTGACGCTGCGCTCGATCTCGGTAATCATTTTTTTCTGTTCGCGCAGATCGCGCACATAAGCGGCGACGACGTATTCGCCGCCGTGAGCGACGCGGACAAGCGTAACCTCGCAGGGGATGGGTGTGCCGTCCCGCGTTTGGTGCATCCATTCGTAAACCACCTTACCTTCTTGAAAGGCTTTTTTAATGATTTTCGCGGACAATTCCAACGAGTTTTCACCGTTAGGCTGAGTTTCCGGCGAGAAGTTGTCAAAGTGGTCAATAAATTCCTGTTTGTCATTGAGTTCAAATATTTTGGCGCTTCTGTCATTACATTTGAACATTTTTGCGTTGCGGTCCCACAAGCTGCACACAAAAGGCATTGACTCGATCAACAGCTCGGTATATTCATTCGCTTCACGGATTTTAACCGTTTGCGCGTCGCGCACGAACGCGTTGATCATCATCAGGCTAATCGAACGCAGGATGTTGATTTCACCCTCTGTGAAAACACGTTCCCTGCGGCAATCGTCCATACTGAAAAATCCCCAAAATTCGCCTTGAAGAAACAGCGGGATGATCACGATGGTTTTCATGTCATAGGCGGTCAGGAATATTTTGTCTTCATCGGCCAATTGCGTTATGGGGCTGTTGATACACTCTCCGCTTCGGAAATCGCTTTCCCATTTCGGTTTATCCGCGTAAGAAAATTTCAATCCGACAGGCACGGGCGTTTTCTGTTTCCCAAAATCACTGAGCCATTGATGTATGAGGACAAAGTGGAGTTTCCCGTCTATCATTTCATTGCGCCATATCTGAACGCGGTCAACATCCGAGGAACGCCCTACAAGCGCCATGCTCTCCGTCATCATAGCTTCAATGCTTCTGTCCTCATCGTTGGACATCAATACCGCCGCGGTATCGTTTCCGGTGGTCAGCAGCTTATCGCGCCGCTCGATTTCCTCCATCATTTTTTTGTGCACTCTCAGATCGCGGGTATAACCCGCGACGACAAAATCATCCCCGTATTTCACGCGGACAAGCGTGACCTCCGCGGGGATTTGCGTGCCGTCCGGCATTTGGAAATAGAAATCAATGACGCATCTGCCTTCGGTATACGCCTTTTCAAATAACCGCTGGCCTTCTTCGATGGAAAGTTTCCCGTCCGGTTGAAAATCGGGATAGGTCTCGAAATACCGCTCCATAAATTCCTGCTTGCTCTTAAAGCCGAATAATTTTGCGGATTCCTCATTGCAGTCAAACAGTTCAAATTTGCCGTGTTCCATTTTTTTCATCAAGCGGCAGGCGAGGGGCGTCGCATCCAGCAGGAGCTTTGCACGGTCATATTCATTTTGTAACTGCGCCGCCTGCGCTTCTACGGTTTCGTTGAGTTTTTCCAGCTCCGCGTTTTTCGCTTCTATATCTGTGTTCTGCTCTTCAATCTTTGCGAACGGCTTAACAGCAAACCTTGAAATGACAAACGAAGCGATAATGCCTATGCACAAAAATAGTATGGCCGCGTACAGTAACCCTGTCTGTATTTGGGTCGCGGGGTTTTCGTTTATCGGGGCGGCGACAGCGATATACCATCCCAAATCGCTTTCGCTGACCGGCTTATAGATACAGGCGCGTTCTTCTCCTAAAAACATATATGTGCCGGAGCCGGGTTCATCGCTTGCGATCATCTGCCTGAAAAAGTCCGCTGTTTTCCGCATAGCAGGGTCGTCTTTGTATTCCTCTATGAAATTGTGCTGTTCATAGACAAGGTTTGTGCGGAAGTTGGCGACGACCGTGCCCGTATCGTCAACCATGTAAATACTGCCGTTCTGCCACAGTCTGTATTCGGCGAAAATGTCGGCAAAATACAGGCCGGGGAAGGTAGCGGATAGAATCATATCTTTTCCCATCGGAACAAAAACGTGCATGATAAAGGAATTGTCTGTTTCGTTATAATGCGGGGGATAAATCACGGTTTCGCCGGCAAACGCCTTTTGCATATAATCGCTTTCGGTGGGATGCGAATTGTGGGGAATCGGTTCGCCGTAGTTTACCAAAAGGCCATTCCTGTCATAAACGGTCAATGAGGTAAACTCATGAAATTCGCTTTCCTGCTCTCCTAAGATTTCCTGCATGGCGGAGGCGGAATCCGCTTTGGCGGCGCGTTCGGCAATCGTTGCCGCGTCCATATGCAATAATCTGATTCTGGTGACAAGCAGGTTTTCGGCAATATCCAACGCCAGGGTCAGTTCGTTTTCCATTGTTTCGTATATGCCCTTCCGGGTAAACGAAATACTTGACAGATAATTCGCCGCCGTGATCACAAGAACAATCAGCATGATGACGAGCGTTACCCGCACACGCATTGACGTCCATACTTTTTCAAATCTTTTCAACATGGTTTTTTCCTCTCTTCTTCGGTTAATTTTGCCGCCACCCTGATAGCGGTGAGTGAAAAATCAATGCAGATAGGTCCGCAGCTTATTCAGTACCTCGTCAAAATCCAACGGCTTGCCGATATGGTCGTTCATGCCTGCCGCCAGGCATTTTTCTATGTCCTCACGGAACACGTTCGCCGTCATCGCGATGATGGGTATGCTTTTCGCTTTTACCGTTCCCGTCGCCCGGATGTTGACCGTCGCCGTGAGTCCGTCCATTTCGGGCATCTGCATATCCATGAAGATTAGATCGTACCGTTCCGGCGAATCGGAAAACATTTGCACCGCTTCGACCCCGTTGACCGCGCAATCCACTTCAAGCCGTGTCGGTTCGAGCAGCGCGAGCACAATCTCGCGGTTGATTTCCACGTCCTCGGCCAATAAGATGCGGTGTCCTTCAAAGGAGTCTTTATTCTTTGCCGGTATTTTTTCCGCGCCGTGTTCGTCGGTCACATTAAAGTATTCGCTTACGATTTCCTCGATTGTCGAAGGGAATAGCGGCTTTTGCAAGAACTTACTGACGCCCGCACCCTTTGATTCGGCGGAAACCGCGCTGTCGTCTGACGCCGACATCATAACCAGCACGGTATCGCTGTTACCCGGTATTCTTTTTCTAAGCGCCGTTGAAAGCTCTATCCCATCCATACCCGGCATTTGCCAATCCGTAAATATCAGGTTGTAATTGCCGTTTTGATCAAATAATTGGAGCGCCTGCTCGCCGTTCAGGGCGGTATCGCAAGATGCGCCGAATTTATTGACGATCCCTTTGAAGTCGTCCACAATATATTTGTCGTCGTCCACAACCATAATGCGGATGTTCTTCCATTCAATTTCCCGGCGCGCGGTATCCTTTTCCTTTGCTTCGCCGCGCCGCAGCTTTGCGGTGAAGGAAAACGACGCGCCCTTGCCCAGTTCCGACTCGACCCATATCTTCCCGCCCATCATTTCCACGATGCTTTTCGATATGGAAAGGCCGAGTCCGGTGCCGCCAAATTTACGAGAGATATTACTCTCGGCCTGCTGGAAGGACTGAAACAGCTTTGCCTGCTGCTCGGGGCTGATGCCGATGCCCGAGTCGGTCACGGAAATTTTGATTTCGCATACGCCGTCCTCTTCGCCCAGGTAATATGTC
>Ga0082212_10002344_pt1 | contig 27680 bp, 25 predicted proteins | sample TergutNt197P3_FD_71548 | JGI IMG/M metagenome (GOLD analysis project Ga0082212, IMG submission 71548) | Neocapritermes taracua P3 segment gut microbial communities from Petit-Saut dam, French Guiana - Nt197 P3 | ecosystem: Host-associated > Arthropoda: Insects > Digestive system > Gut ...
AGAGGGCACATTGCGGCGAACTATATCGCTTCCCCGGAGCTTAAGCCGCCGTTTTTGTGCGCTGTAATATCAGGCGGCAACAGTATAATCGCTGACGTCCGCGGGTACACCGATATCAGCATTGTCGGCCGTTCGCGAGACGACGCGGCCGGCGAGTGCTTTGACAAGGCGGCGCGCGTTTTGGGGCTCGGTTATCCCGGCGGCCCGGCGCTAGACAAGCTGGCGCAGACAGGCGATGGGACGCGCTTCGCGCTGCCACGCCCGACGATCGAGGGCAGCTCATATGATATGTCGTTTTCCGGCTTGAAAACAGCAGTAGTCAATATCGTTCACAATGCGAAACAGAAAAGCGGCGAAGTGCCTGATGAAGCTTTGCCGGATATGGATTCGCTTGATAAAGCGTCTCTCGCGGCGTCTCTCACACACGCCATAAGCGATATTTTGGTTTCGCGCGTAATATCGGCGGCGGCTGAGTTCAGGCGTGAGAAAATAGTAGTAGCGGGCGGCGTCGCGGCAAACACGCGTATTCGCGCTGATCTAATAAAGGCTGCGGAGACAGCGGGGAGGACCTTGTTTATCCCGCCGTTGAAACTGTGCGGAGATAATGCCGCAATGATAGGCTGCCAGGGGTATTACGAATATCTGGCGGGCGTCCGCGCCGGCATGGACCTGAACGCATACGCCACTATGGATGCCGATGATCTGTGACGGAATACGGATACGCGACGAATTCGTTGAATTATCCCGGAATTATGATATACTTGGGTATAGTTGATATACCGCTATCACTTGATATCCAATAGAATTGCTTTTATAAGGAAACGTGAAATGGCAGATAGAAACGAAGCGATGAAAAACAAAGCGGCGAATAATCCGCTTGGATACGCCCCCGTTGCCGGACTGATAAGAAAATACGCGATCCCGTCAATAATAAGCCTGCTCATAAGCGCGGCTTATAATATCGTCGACCAGATATTCATTGGAAATGCCGTGGGTATGCTCGGAAACGCTGCGACAAACGTGACGTTTCCGCTTGCCTACCTAAGCAACGCCATTGCGCAGCTCATCGGAGTCGGGGCGGCGGTAAACTTCAATATAAACATGGGCGCGAAAAAGCCGGAGGAAGCGAGAAGGTTTGTCGGGCATGGCATAACGCTTATTTCGATATTCGGCGTCGCGCTTTTCTTAGTCGTCCTTTTGCTCAAGACGCCTATCCTCCTGTTGTTCGGGGCGACTGATAATGTTCTGCCATATGCCGATACTTACCTTGGAATAACGATGTTTGGCTACCCGTTCCTGCTGTTTACCATGGCGGGCAGCCAATTGATCCGGGCTGACGGGAGCCCCAGATACTCTATGTTCTGTACGGTTGTTGGCGCGGTATTGAATATTTTTCTGAACTGGCTGTTTATGTTTGTATTTGACTGGGGCATTCGGGGAGCGGCGATGGCTACCGCTATCTCGCAGATAGTTGCGTTTGTCGTTTGTTTAATGTACTTTCCGCGTTTTAAAGCATTCAAGATCAAGCTTGAAGATTTTCGCCTGAAAACCAGCAATATAAACAGAATCGTGAAGTTGGGGACTTCCAACTTTATCAACCAGAGCATAATGATGCTTGTCAATATCGTAATGAACAATACGCTTACCCACTATGGCGCGTCCTCGCTGTACGGCAGCGATATTCCTTTGGCGGTGGCGGGCGTCATATCGAAGCTCAACAGCATATTGATTGCGTTTACCGTCGGGATAGCGCAGGGCTGCCACCCGATCCTCGGATTTAATATTGGCGCAAAGAATTACGCGCGGGTAAAAGAGACCTATAAAACAGCCTTGATCGGGGTGCTTGCTTTCAGTGTTCTTGTTTTCATCGCGTTCCAATCGTTTCCGAGGCAGTTGGTCAGCATTTTCGGATCAGGCGACAAACTCTACTTCGATTTTGCGGAACAATATATGCGTTATTTCATGCTTATGGTGTGCATTTTCGGCATACAACCGCTGACAGTCAACTATTTTGCAGGTATTGGCTATGCGCGGCAGGGAATCGTGCTGTCATTGTCGCGGCAGGGGTTTTTCCTGATCCCGCTGCTGATAGTGCTGCCATTGATATTTGGGCTGGATGGGGCTTTGTATTCGGGGCCTGTCGCTGACTTTTTGGCCGGCGCGCTATCTCTGTTTTTGGTAGTGCGCAACTTCAGGCACCTGTCGGTTTTGCAGGCGCGGCAGCAGGAAGAATCCGACCTGCCTGAGAGAGGTTCTGTATGATAAGGATTCGTGATAGATTGTTGCTGATGGCATTCGGAGCGCTTTTTATAGCCCTTGGCATATATACGGTGTTCATGTATATAGCTGAGAACCGGTTTATCTCAGGGGGATTTTCCGAGTGGATCGAAATTGACGCGACAATCGACGATTATCGGGCGGTGATTACGGATTGCGTCAAGTCGGGAAAGAACTATGTATATAATATCCGTTACGAATACACGTTTTCTTTTGATACTGACAAAGGCAGGGTGAGCTGCGAGACAAGCATCGAAAGCCGTGAAATGAGAGATGACCCCAATCTTTCCGAGGAAACGTTTCGAAATCTCATGACCTGGTCGGCAACTACGATCAGCTATAACCCCGAAGACCCGGAAGACAACAGATGGGGCAGTAAGGACGGCATTATCGAAAACGCGACGAACCCGTTGAGGTTCCTCATATGCGGCGCACTCGTTGTGGGCGGCGCAATAGTCCTTTGGCTTGCTGTCCGCCCTTTGCTAAATCAAAAGTCAAAAGAGTCGTGGCATGGCACGGAGATCCAACCCGAGGAACCTGGAAGGGACGAGGACCAATGAGATATGAAGGCGACGTCTATCGCCCGCCAAGCGAAGCTCGAAGCCTGATTGTCCAGGCCACGTTGGGATGTACGCATAATTCCTGCGCTTTTTGCACGATGTACAAGAAAAAAAGGTTTCGTCTCCGGCCCTACGAAGAGGTAGTGGAAGATTTCCAAATAGCGCGGCTTTATTATCCGCATGTGCGGCGCATATTTCTGGCTGATGGCGACGCTATGTGCCTGACCGCCGAAAAACTCCTAAGAATATTGGATGCGGCGCGAGGCATTTTTCCGGAATGCGAGCGTTTTGGCATATATAGCCGCTCGTCCCATATATTGCGAAAGAGCGTGGGCGAACTGGAAGCCCTGAGCGACGCAGGTCTTAGCATAGCATATATCGGCGCGGAATCCGGGTCGGAAGAAGTGCTGCGCCGGATAAATAAAGGTGAATCTCCTGCGCAGATGATCGAAGCAGTGCAAAAAGCCGAGAGCGCGGGCATAGTGACTTCTGTGACGTTTGTGTCTGGACTGGGGGGCAAGGAACTCATTGCCGAGCATGCAACGCAGACAGGGAAGATGATCGGCGCGATGGGAGCCTCGTACATAGGCCTGCTGACCCTGATCCTTGAGCCTGGGGCGCCAATGTACGAGGATATGCGCAAGGGGGAGTTCGTGCCGCTGACGGCGCGCGAGGTACTGGAGGAATTAGAGTTGATTCTCGCAAGCGCTGACTGTGCCGGAAACTGCATTATCCGCAGCAACCACCCTTCGAATCTGATCAACCTGAGGGGCACGCTCCCGCATGACAAGGAGCAGTTGCTGGCCCGGGTCAGGAGCGCTATTGCGGACGGGAGCATAACTGATTCGAGGCTGAAGCTCAGACGCTTATAAAAAATGCATAACATGCGAAAAAGCAGTGCATAATATGCATTGCTTTATTTTGCGGTCCGCTATGCGAATTGTAGGTAAGGTACGTTATATCCAAACAATACACTGAACTAAAACAGATATTTTGTTCATTATTTTATATTTTTGATATTGCATAATAATACAGTATCTGCTATAATCTTGCATAGGTCGGCAAGGGTTCGCCCCCCGGCTGCTCTAACAACAGGATTACGGAGAAAAAAATGAAACCAAAAGTATTCATAGATGGCCGGGAGGGAACGACCGGACTGCAAATAGAAGAAAGACTCAAAGGCCGGGATGATATCGAGCTGCTGGCTATCAGCGCATCAAAACGAAAAGACGTATCGGAACGCAAAAATCTAATTAACGGAGCCGACTTGGTATTTCTGTGTTTGCCTGACGATGCGGCGCGCGAAGCAGTGTCGCTCATAGAAAACGGCAATACACGGGTTATCGACGCGTCTACGGCGCACAGAACAGACCCGGCGTGGACCTACGGCTTCCCGGAATTGTCAAAAGACCAGCGAGCGAAGATCCCGGAAGCAAAAAGAGTCGCCAACCCCGGATGCCACGCGACCGGGATCATAGCGGCCTCGTATCCTCTTATAACGCTTGGCATCCTGCCGCGCGGCTACCATCTCACATGTCTTTCGCTGACAGGATATTCCGGCGGAGGAAAGGCGCTGATCCGCACATACGAGGAGGAAAAAACGCCTGATTTGTTCGCGCCCCGGATGTACGGACTCAACTTGCGGCATAAGCACCTGCCTGAAATTATGAGTGTGACCGGGCTGGAGAACTCGCCGCTATTTTGCCCGATCGTCGACGATTACTACTGCGGGATAGCCGCTACGATATCGCTGCACAATGATATGCTTAACGGGAAACCAACAGCGCAAGACATTAGGAAAACGCTTGCGGAATACTATAGGGGAGAGAGATTTGTGACAGTCGCCCCGGAACTCGGCAGTGGGCTGCTTGAAAGCAATTGGGGCGTTGGTACAAACATGATGGAACTCACGGTGAGCGGCGACAACGAACTGACGATAGTCACCGCGCGATTTGACAATCTGGGCAAAGGCGCTTCGGGCGCCGCAGTGCAGAATATGAACCTCATGCTGGGATTCCGCGAGGAAGAGGGGCTGGACGCTATTGGAACGTTCCCAACGAAGGAAGGGGAACGATTGCGATGAAACGCCGTCGTTTGCGCGGCTCCCTGAACAACTAAAAAGAATAGGATTGATTGCAATGAAATATATAAAAGGCGGCGTGTGCGCCGCAAAAGGATTCCGGGCGTCGGGAACGCACGTCGGAGTCAAAACAAACAATACCGATAAAAAAGACCTGGCTCTGATCGCCGCTGACTGCGACTGCACAGCGGCTGCGGTATATACAAAAAACGTGGTCAAGGCTGCGCCGATCCTGATAACGAAAAAACACCTGGCAGACGGCCACGCGCGGATCGTCTTGGTCAACAGCGGGAACGCAAATGCCTGTGCGCCGAACGGCGAGGAAAACGCGCTCCGCATGTGCAGCGCTGTGGCGGCGGAAATGGGACTAAACGAATGCGACGTCATCGTAGGATCTACCGGAGTTATCGGACAGGAATTGAGAGTAAAAGTCATCGAAGACGGAGTCGCGGAGCTTGTGTCCAAACTTGCATATGACGGTTCCGAAGACGCGGCGGTTGCGATTATGACGACCGACCTCGCCAAAAAAGAACTTGCGGTAGAATTCGCGATAAAAGAAAAAACAGTAAGGATCGGCGGCATAGCAAAAGGCAGCGGAATGATCCATCCAAATATGGGAACGATGCTTGCGTTTTTGACGACCGACTGCGCGATAAGCCCGGAAATGATATCAAAAGCTCTCATAAGCGCGGCGGACGTCAGCTTCAACAGAATTTCGGTCGACGGGGATACATCCACAAACGACATGCTTTCTCTGATGGCAAACGGCATGGCGGGCAACGAAGAAATAACCGGACCGGGCGAGGACTATGACACATTTGCGCAGGCGTTGAATATGCTATGCATGGAACTGGCAAAAGAGATGGCTGCCGACGGAGAAGGAGCGACTCATCTCATTACCTGCATTGTCCGCGGCGCAAAGAACGAATCCGAGGCTGAAACAATGTCTAAGTCGGTCATTTCATCGACGCTTACGAAAGCCGCGATATTCGGAGCCGACGCCAATTGGGGCCGCGTACTGTGCGCGATGGGATATTCCGGCGTCGAATTTGAACCGGATAGCGTCAGCATTGCGTTTGAATCAGACAAGGGGCGGATAAAAGTCTGTGAAAACGGACGCGGCCTTCCGTTCGACGAAGACATGGCAAAGAAGATTCTGACCGAACATGACGTGACTATCGACGTCGAAATGGACGCGGGCGGAGCCGAATGTACATGCTGGGGCTGTGACATAACGTACGATTATATAAAAATAAACGGAGACTACAGGTCGTAGCAATGCATAATGCGAAGCAAAGCGGCTCCCTGTTCTATGGCGGGGGGCGGACAGATTGTTTTGGGCGTAGCGCCGGGGAGGAGAAAGAAAGATGCCGAACAATAATTATGAGCGCGCTCAGACGCTTGTCGAAGCGCTGCCGTATATACAAGAATTCACCGGCAAAGTCGTTGTCGTAAAATATGGCGGCAACGCAATGATAAGCGATGAGCTTTTTGACGCGGTCATTGAGGATATCATACTGCTGCAGCTTGTCGGAATACACGCCGTGCTTGTCCACGGCGGCGGGCCGGAGATAAACGACATGCTCGACAGGCTCGGAATGGAATCCAGATTTGTAAACGGCTTGCGATACACAGACAAAGAAACGATGTCGGTAGTGCAAAGCGTCCTGTGCGGGAAAGTCAACAAAGACCTCGTATCTACGATCGTACGGAAAGGCGGCAGCGCAATAGGCCTTTGCGGGCTTGACGGCAAGCTGTTCGAAGCAATAAAGATGGATAAAGGCGACGGCGAGGACTATGGGTACGTCGGCGACATAACAGGCGTCAATCCGGGAGTTGTGCTTCAAGCGATTGACGATGGCCACATTCCGGTAGTTGCGACTGTCGCGTTTGGGGCAGACGACGACACGCCGTACAATGTAAACGCCGATACAGCCGCAGCGAAACTCGCCATTGCCCTGAACGCTGAAAAACTGATACTGCTGACGAATACGCGCGGCGTTCTTCGCAAAAAGGACGAGGAAGAAACGCTGATCACCAAGATCAAGTCGCATGAGATAGCGCAATTGAAATCCCAAAACATAGTCGCGGGCGGCATGATACCTAAAGTCGAGTGCTGCGCCGACGCGATAGCAGGCGGAGTCCGGCGGACGCACATCCTCGACGGGCGCATAGCGCATTCGATCCTCATTGAAATGCTCACCGACGAAGGCGCGGGCACAATGATTTTGTAAAAGCTGAAAGAAAGACGTATAGAACACTCAGGCTACTAATGGCACAAACAGCGCCCTGTGGAGAGTTTGCTCCCGAAAAGGCGCGTTAGGAGATGATATTTATGACAAAAAATGAGATAAAAATCCTCGACGCCCTGCATGTAATGCAAACATACGCGCGCTTTGACGCTGCGATCGACCATGGGAGCGGCGCGACGCTGTATGGCACGGAAGGTAAGGAATACATAGATTTCACGAGCGGAATTGGCGTCAATTCAATTGGGTACGGCAATAAGGCGTGGGCCGATGTAATATACTCGCAAGCCTTGAAATTACAGCATATATCCAACCTGTATTATTCTGAGCCTTACGCGAAACTTGCAAAAGAACTCACGGCGCGCACGGGGATGAAGAACGCATTCTTCTCAAACTCCGGGGGCGAGGCAAACGAAGGAATGATAAAATTAGCCCGCAAATACTCTTTTGATAAATACGGACGGGGCAGAAGCACGATTATAAGCCTCGTGCAGAGTTTCCATGGCAGGACTATCACAACGCTTGCCGCGACAGGGCAGGAAAACTTCCATAACTATTTCTTCCCGTTTACCGAAGGCTTCAAGCATGTCCCGGCAAACGATATCGATGCTTTGGAAGTAGCGCTGAATGCTTCTGCGGCGCAAGCGGTGAGCGACGGAACGTCTGCAATCAAGCTCATTCCCCCGTCTGACGGGGTATGTGCCATACTGGTAGAGCTGATACAAGGAGAAGGCGGCGTGCTCCCGCTCGACCCGGACTACGTCAAGTCCGTCGCAAAACTGTGCGCCGACAACGATTTGCTGCTGTTGATCGACGAAGTGCAGACAGGCGTCGGAAGAACAGGGACGCTGTTTGCTTTCCAACAGTTCGGAATTTCTCCGGATGTCGTCAGCTTTGCCAAGGGGATAGCGGGAGGATTGCCGCTGGGTGGCATAATCGCGAGTGAAAAATGCTGCGATGTACTGACCCCGGGCACGCACGCGACAACATTCGGCGGGAACCCGGTCTCGGCAACCGGGGCGCTTGAAGTCCTGAGACAACTGAACGACGAGATGCTGGCCGAGGTGAAAACGAAAGGCGAGTATATCAAAAATGAGATAAAGAGCTGGAATATGCCCATAATTGGAGAGGTTCGCGGCATGGGCCTCATGATAGGCATTTCGCTTGAAGGAGCGGCGCCAAAAGAAATTGCGCATACCTGCGTTGAAAACGGATTGCTGATACTCACCGCGGGAACAGACGCGCTTAGGATGCTGCCGCCTCTGGTGATCACATATGATGAAATCGACAAAGGCCTTGCGATTATGAAAAAAACGCTGGAAGGAGCAAAAAATGGATAAGGATCTTTTGAAACTGCTGGATTTGACCGGGGAGGACATATTATCGATCCTCGATACGGCGGATATGCTGAAAGCAGAGCTAAAAGCAGGGAAAAAGCACGATTTCCCATCAGGCAAAACGCTTGCCATGATATTCTCAAAAAGCTCAACGCGCACTCGGGTCTCGTTTGAAGTCGGAATATTCCAGCTCGGCGGCCATGGGATATTCCTGTCTAGCGCCGACAGCCAATTGGGGCGCGGTGAGCCCATAGAGGATACGGCGCGCGTGCTCAGCCGGTATTGCGACTGTATCATGATACGCACATTCCAGCAGGAAGAAGTGGAAGAACTGGCGCGCTATTCGAGCATACCCGTCATAAACGGGCTGACTGACTTTGCACACCCGTGCCAGGTCCTCGCGGATATCATGACGATACGCGAACACAAAGGGAGGCTCGAAGGCCTCAAAGCGTGCTGGATCGGCGACGGCAACAATGTGGCAAATTCGATGATCACCGGATGCCTGAAATGCGGCATGGATGTCTCCGTCGCAAGCCCGGAAGGTTACAGACCGGATAAGCAGATTTTGGATTTCGCCGCCGGAGCCAATGGAAACAAGTTTGAACTAACAGACAAACCTGAAATTGCCGCTGCCGGAGCCGATGTAATCTTCACAGACGTATGGGCGTCGATGGGCCAGGAAAGCGAAGCAAAAAAACGACAGGAAGCTTTCAAAGGATATCAGGTGGACGACGCGATAATGGCGCTTGCAAACTCCGGCTGCATGATACAGCATTGCCTGCCGGCGCATAAGGGCGAAGAGATAACCGAAAAAGTCTTTGAAGAACATGCAAATGAGATTTTTGACGAAGCCGAAAACCGCCTGCACGCCCATAAGGCGATTATGTACCTGCTTATGAGGAAACATCTGGGGCTGTGATATAGAAAGTAACGCAGGGATACGAACCCAAAGTTGGGCCAGCATCCCTGCGCTTATTAGTATAGGAAAAGCGATGAATAGTTTTTATGAACAAATATATTCCGTCGTGGAGCAGATACCGTACGGAAAAGTCATGTCTTATGGGCAAATAGCACGCCTTCTCGGCAAACCGCGCTGCGCCCGGGAAGTAGGGCGCGCCATGTACCGATGCCCCGACCACTTGCCTTGGCAGAGGGTCGTCAAATCGGACGGCACAATCGCAGGCGGCGAGCACGCCGGGATTCGCAAAGGATTGCTGGAATCCGAAGGCGTAGCATTCCTGCCCGACGGCCGCGTAGATATGGAATCATGCCGCGTATATTAGTCTATAGTGTGAATTATAACACATTTCCAAGCGGAAAATGTTGAGTATCAATACACTGTCTATAGACTCAATTATCTGTATGTGGTATTATTAACTATGTCAGTGAGAAAATCACTACCCTATGAACGAAAAAGCCAATTATGTGTTTGGCGGATGAATCATTGGGAACATACAGAAAAAAGGAGGCATGGAAAATGATAGATCAGGGAGCAGTATTCAAACTATCTTACGGCCTGTTCGTCCTGACTGCGAAAGACGGCGAGAAGGACAATGGCTGTATAATAAACACGGCGATCCAGATAACATCAAACCCGCTGCGGATATCCATCGCCGCGATCCAGGCGAATTTCACTCACGATATGATCCTGAAAACAGGCGAATTCAACGTCTCTGTCCTTGCGGAAAGCGCGCCGTTCGCTACTTTTCAGCGGTTTGGGTTCCAAAGCGGCAGGAATGCCGATAAATTCGCGGACTGCGGTTACGACGTCCGCTCGGAAAATGGCATCAGGTATGTTCCGGAGCACATAAACGCCGTGATATCGGCAAAAGTCGTCGAATCACATGACTACGGGACTCACACACTTTTTATCGCGGACGTTACAGAGGCGATTGTTTTGTCTAATGAACGAAGCGTGACCTATCAATACTATTTTGATAACATCAAGCCAAAACCGCAGCCTGTCGAAGATAAGAAAAAAGGATATGTCTGCAAAATCTGCGGGTATGTATACGAGGGCGACCCGCTGCCCGGTGATTTTATTTGCCCCTTGTGCAAACACCCCGCCAGCGACTTCGAACCGCTATAGCGCTGAGCCGGACCAGAGATAATAGGAGATACTTATTTGAACGCTGTGATGAGAATGGTGAAGATGGCAAGGAAGTATTGGGGACTGATACTTGTCTCTTTTGCCTTTTCTCTTTTTGCAACGGCACTGAGCATGGTGACGCCGTGGATGGTGTCGCGTCTGACAGCGGCGCTGACTTCAGCTACAGGCGTCGACATGCAGATGATCACAGCGTTTTCTTTGGTTCTCATAGGAGCCTATCTCCTGCGTGGACTCTTCAAGTTCTTCGCATTTTTTATATCGCATTATGCCGCCTGGTCGTTTCTGCCCTGGCTTACCAATACGATTTACGATAAACTTCAAAGGCTCTCAATGCGCTTCTACCATGATAAGCAAACAGGCGAGCTGATGAGCCGCGCAGTCAATGACGCAAGACAGATGGAAATGCTGTTTGCTCACGCTCTGCCGGACCTTATGTCCAGTATCCTGATAACAGTGCTGGTCACGGTTGTGCTGTTTACGATAAATCCGCCGTTGGCCGCGCTTACGATGATCCCGATTCCGTTTATAATTATCGGAAGCATCGTCTTCATGAAAAAAGTCGGCCCGGTTATGTCAAAAAACCAGCAGGCTCTCGGAGAACTCAATGCCGCACTGCAGGACAACATCTCCGGGATCAAAGAAATACAGGCGTTCGGGCAGGAAGACAAAGAGTTTCAGAAAGTATCTGAGATCGCAAACAGGCATGGCAGGGGCGTCATACGGTGGAGCAGGATGAATAGTTTCTTTGCGCCGCTGATCGAGTTCCTGACGTCTATCGGCACGATTCTGGTGATCGCTTTCGGCGGTTATCTGGCTGTCCAAAACCGGATGACAGCGGCTGAAATCGTGGGATTCATATTGTACCTGAGCCTTTATTACCAGCCGATCGCAACGCTTGCACGGCTGACTGAGGATATCCAGGCCGCGAGGGCCGGAGCCAAGCGCGTTATTGAGGTGCTCGACGCATTCGAGGAAATTACCGACTCTCCTGACGCCGTGGAAATGGAAGAATGCGACGGGACAGTCGAGTTTAGAAACGTATGTTTTCATTATTCTCCGGAGCAGCCTATACTCAAGGACATAAACTTCCGCGCCGAAAAAGGGCAGATGATAGCGCTTGTCGGCCCGACCGGAGTTGGCAAGACGACGCTGGTTTCGCTCCTGGAGCGATTTTATGATCCGGTTGAGGGAAAAGTGATTATCTCGGGTATGGATATCCGTGATATCACCGTCAATTCGCTGAGGCGCCATCTGTCCATTATACTGCAGGATGTGTTCCTGTTTAATGGAACAGTTGCGGAGAATATCGCTTACGGCGTTCATGAAGCGTCGCGAGAAGAGATTGTGAAAGCCGCGACTATCGCTAACGCCGATAAATTCATTAGCGAGATGCAGGATGGGTATGATACATATATCGGAGAGCGGGGCGTCAGGCTGTCGGGAGGGCAGAAGCAGCGTATTGCCATAGCGCGCGCCGTGCTGCGCGATACGCCGATACTGATCATGGACGAAGCGACGGCGGCAGTCGACGTTGAAACAGAGATGGAGATTCAAAAAGCGGTTGCGACGCTTGTCGGCAACAGAACGGTGTTCGTGATTGCGCACAGGCTTTCTACGGTCAAGAAAGCGGATGTGATACTTGTCCTCGAGAATGGAATGATCGTGGAGTCGGGCACGCACGAGGAACTTGTATCCGCCGGTGGTTTGTACGAGAGACTGTGCCTCATCCAGCTCCAAGCCAGCGAGGATGTAATGAGAGCCTTGTCACAATATTCGGGAAAAAGCGATGAGTAGCTTATAGAATGTAACAAACTATGCCAAGGAGGCTAATATGTACTGCACAAAAAGAATTACGGATGATTTGATTTGGGTAGGCGCGAACGACAGGCGTCTTGCCATGTTTGAGGGAGTGTATTCAGTCCCGGGCGGCGTATCCTACAACTCCTATATGCTGCTGGATGAGAAAACCGTGCTGTTTGACACCGTCGATAAAGCGGTCGTACAGAGGTTCATGGAGAATATCAACGAAGCGCTGGGGAAAAGAGCTCTTGACTACCTAATAATCCAGCACATGGAACCGGATCATTCCACCGCGATACTGGCAGTCATGACAAAGTATCCGGACGTGAAAATCGTATGCAATTCAAAAACGCTGGCTATGATAAAGCAATTCTACGATTTTGACGCGGAATCACACACCTGTATAGTCGATGAAGGCGATACGCTGGATATAGGCAGACACCAACTTCGTTTCATTATGGCGCCTATGGTGCATTGGCCCGAGGTCATGATCACATACGATTCCACAGACAGAATAATTTTCTCCGCGGATGCATTTGGATGCTTTGGAGCCTTGAACGGCGCTATATTTGCCGATGAGGTGGATTTCGATAGAGATTATATGCATGAAGCAAGGCGCTATTATGCAAACATAGTAGGAAAGTATGGCGTGCAGACAGAGGCGATGCTGGAGAAAATATCCGGCGTCGACATTGAGATGATATGCCCGTTGCACGGATTTGTCTGGCGAAGGAATATTGGGGATCTCGTTGCAAAGTATATGCGCTGGAGCAGCTATGAACCTGAGGAGCGCGGAGTATTAATTGCCTACGCGACCGTGTACGGGAATACGGAAAACGCAGCGGAAATCCTTTCCTCCAAACTTCGGGACAGAGGGATAAAAACACAGATGTTTGACGTATCCGTGACGCCGGCTTCCGAAATAGTATCCGCGGCGTTCAAATGGAGCCACCTTGTATTTGCTTCCACAACTTACAACGCCGGAATATTCGTAACAATGGAAGCCCTGATATCCGACCTCGCGGCGCATAATATCCAAAACCGCACTGTCGCCATTATCGAAAACGGATCGTGGGCGGCGACAAGCGGGGGGCTTATTCGCGAACAATTGGAAAAATGCGATAATATGACCATACTCAATAAAATCGTCAGCATAAAATCAGGGCTCAAACCGGCTCAAATGGAAGAGATCGAAAACATGGCAAATGCGATTGTTGCCACTTTCCCTGATTCAGAAGCAACAAAAAAAGTCGGCGCTATTGCCCTTGCCCCGGTTGCCGCAGATATCATCGACATGAATACAATGTTTAAGCTATCCTACGGTTTGTTTGTCCTGACCGCAAAGGATGGTGATAAAGACAACGGCTGTATCATAAATACAGTGACACAGATAACTGAAACCCCGCTGAGGATATCAGCCGCAGTCAATAAAGCAAATTATACGCATGACATGATCATGAAAACCGGTGAGTTCAATGTCTCTATCTTAGCGGAAAGCGTGCCTTTCAGTGTTTTTCAGATATTTGGATTCCAGAGCGGCAGAACAGCCGACAAATTTGCGGGCTGCGATTACGACGCGCGTACAGCAAACGGCATACGCTACATACCGGAACATACGGCCGGCATAATTTCGGCAAAGGTGGCCGAATCAAACGACTATGGGACGCACACGCTCTTTATTGCGGACGTCATGCAGGCGTTTGTGGCGTCGGATGAGCCAAGCGTTACATATAAGTACTATTTTGATCATATAAAGCCTAAGCCTCAACCCCCAAAGGCGGATAAGAAGGGCTTCGTATGCAAAATCTGCGGACATGTATACGAAGGCGAGACGCTGCCGGAAGATTACATTTGCCCCCTCTGCAAACACGGCGCCGCAGACTTCGAACAGCTCTAGCATATTCGCGCAAACCCGCAGCAACAATCGGAGTGGGCATTGGGGACGCATCGGCGCGAGCCGTTGCAATCACTGAGAATTTGAGCTTCCGTAACTCCCTTTGATACTATTTTGATACTATCCGGTATCTGAGGGCAAAACTGAGCAGACATTGAAAATGGCTGACGATTTTGATGCGCCTTTGGAGTATTTTAAGGAGTACATGGAATGAAGGTTCTTTTAGATATGCATACGGCCCTCTATAGTGCGTCATGCATATGGTAGAACGCAAAATCCACAACTATATCCGCTCCTTTGCGCCTGTTGTCGACGAATGCTCGGAAGCGCTGATCCTTGGAACGATACCGGGGCCGGAGTCATTGAGGCAGCATAGGTATTACGCAAATCCCAATAACCAATTCTGGTGTATTATCTATAAGGTCTTTGGCGAGGATTGCGCGGCGCCCGAATACGATCTGAAAGTGCGGTTTCTGCTTGAACACAAAATAGCGCTTTGGGATGTCTTTAGCTCAGCGGACAGGCTTGGGGCGCTGGACTCGGATATCAGGAACCCGGAGCCGAACGATATCCCGGGACTAATCCGGTCGCACCCGAAAATAAAGCGCATCCTCCTTGCGGGCAGGACAGCGGAAAAAGCATTCCGCAAGCTTTTTCCGGGCATCAGCGTCGATGCATTCTACGTTCCTTCGGCAAGTTCCGCATACGCGGGAAAATCGGTTAGTGAAAAAATATGCGACTGGAAAAACGCGTTAGGTGCAGCTATAGATCTCTGAAGTGCCAGATTTGCATCACGCGGGAAGGCGGTGTTTATGCTTTCTATTTTTAAGGATATATTTTCTGAAAGCATAGCGGATAAAAAAATCCGCAAAAATATAAAGAACTATATCTTCCAAAGCCTGCTCACTTTTATTTGCGTGGGGATCGCTTTGATGCTGCACGAACTGTTTGGCGGGTTCATCGTTGCGTCGCTTGGGGCGAGCAGCTTTATTGTTTTCATAACGCCGCACACAAACAGCTCCCGTCCCAGGAATGTCATAGGCGGCTATATTTGCGGCGCAGTCGCGGGGATACTTTTTAGCTTGCTGCATGAGCACATTATAGGTCTTGAGCACAACGGGCTGGACTATACACTTGTTCTTGTCTGCGCCGCGGCTTCGGCGTTGACAACGCTTCTCATGGTCACGACAGGTCTGGTCCACCCGCCTGCGGCGGCTCTCGCGATTGGTTTGACGGTGGATAGGCATGGATTGATAGCCGCTGCTGCCGCCGTTATAAGCGTTCTAATCCTTTGCGCGGCGAGATGGCTGTTGAGGAAGTATCTGAAAAACCTAGTCTAGCATTCTCCGGATTGATCGTCTCGGCATTGATGAAAACAAAACAATTATTTAAGCAAGCTTAGGGTTTGCGAGTGGGGGTAAACTATGAAAATCAAAATTCTGACAGCAGGCATAGCAATTATTATGGTGTTGAGTTTCACCGTGCCGGCGGTCGCGGCGGAAACAAACTGCGATATTGATATGAGTATTAGCCGCGCCGAATTTGTGATGACGTTGTACCAGGCGCTTGAAGAACCGGAGACTGGCGAAGATAACCCGTTTAGCGACGTGCCCGAGAGCGAACCATTTGCGCAAGCGATCAAATGGGCGGCTCAAAGCGGCGTCGTTGCAGGAGTGGGTGACGGCAGATTCGCCCCCTTGCTTGCCTTTACACGCGAGCAAGCGGCGGCGCTGCTGCTTAACTATGCGCAATCCGTAGGCGCGGGTCCGGTGGGCGCGTGGGCTATCTATCTGGACTACGCGGATGTGAGCGATATATCAGATTGGGCTTTCCAGGGAGTAATGTATGCGAAGATACTTGGGATCTTCGACGTTATGCCGGGCAACCTGTTTGATCCGCAAGGGAACGTAACGCAGCAGGAGGCGTCAGAGTGGATAGCAGTATTGCTTGAAAGGATCGAAACGCTTTTGGCAAGCAGGCCGGTACAACCGCCAAGAACAGACGGAGACCAGGCGACAACCGGCTGAGCCGGATAAATCAGTTTATTACCAGTTGACGTCCGGCATTTGTTAATAATGTCATTTTGGAGGATATAGGACATGATCAAACGAAGCCTATCGTTTTTCCTTCTGGTAATTATTGCATTGATGTTCCCTATTGCCGCAAGCGCCGATGTGATTATCGCCCCTGAATACAATAGCTTCTATAGCAGTAATTATGATAAGTGCGTATATCTGGGCAGGGACTTTTACGCCAATGGCAGCAATGGGTTCATTGCCCTTAAAAATAGGCCGGGAGCGTGGCGCGGAAGCTGCAATATCGAAAATGGCGCTATTCTCCACATCTCATTCGCATACAATTTGAACGGCAGGTTGTGGGGCATAACAGAGATATATGAACAGGAAAAAAACCGTTCAGAATTCCGGAACGGTTGGATACCTATGGATGACCTTATTCTGGCGTACGACTATATTTCGTTTGAAGAGGATTACCAAAATGAGATATATTTGCGCTCGGATGTATACGAATTGCTGCCGGAGAGAAGCGACATTGTTTTCTGGACATGGCCGGGATCCGGTGAAATAAAGCATATTCTGGAAGGAAAATGGCGGTCGAATTCCGAGCATGAACAGATTTTCCTCTCAGATGAAAAGCCTGCCTATAGAGACGCCGAAGGTCGGGAATGGGTTTTTATTAATTACCTGTTCGGTCGCGTGAGCGCATGGATTTTACTTGAAGACCCTGAAAACAGGGATGTACCAATGTTTAATCCCGCGCCTGAACCGGAACCTTGGCGACCCGGATCGGAATACTTGGAGCAGCATGGAGGAACATCGCAACTGACTGTACTGCTAATTATCGTAGTCGCTTTGCTGGTTCTTGTTACAGCAGTACTGATAAGGATATTCTGGAAGAGAAAAACGAAGTAAATCCATCTGAAATTTTATTTCCGATTCACCCGAAGTTGTGTTACAATAACACGCAGAGTTGTTTGAAATGGGAGGAGCGGAGCATATGACGCCGGTTCGGAAGCTTGTGAGCGTTGACGACATGTTAAGGGAATGGTGGGATGCGTTGTACGCGCGCTGCTGTGACATCATCGCCCGGCCGGGAGTTTATGCAGATTCATGCCGCGGGAAAATACTCGCCTCGATGTTTTATGAGCCGAGCACGCGGACCAATTTTTCTTTCCAGGCGGCAGCGCAGAGGCTCGGAGCCGGCGTATTCGGGTTTTCAGACCCGCTCGGCACGTCGGTATCCAAAGGCGAAACGCTGGCGGATACGATCAGGATGACAGCGTCATATTCCGACACAATTGTTATAAGAAGCCCGCAGGAGGGCGCGGCGACAGCCGCGTCTTTATATTCGGAAGTCCCGATAATCAACGCGGGAGACGGAGGTCATTTTCACCCCACGCAAACGCTGACCGACCTTACGACGATTGCCCAAAAACGGGGAAAAATAGAGAACTTGTGCATCGGTCTCTGCGGTGATTTAAAAAATGGGCGGACAGTCCACTCGCTCGTCGAATCATTGGCAATGTTTCAAGGTATCAGTTTTTATCTCATATCGCCGCCCGAACTCCGCTTGCCTGAATACATTCTCGACCAGATGGCCGCAAACGGACAAAAATTCATTGAATCCGCTAATCTTGCCGAGTGCATCCCTGAGCTGGATGTTCTCTACATGACACGGGTGCAGCGCGAACGGTTCCATGATGCGGCGGAATACAGGAGACTCAAGGATATATATATCCTAACAAGGAAAATGCTCGATGGCGCGAGGGATGACATGCTGATCCTGCATCCGCTGCCCAGATATGGTGAGATAACGCAGGACGTTGATACGGACCCCCGCGCGGTATACTTCGAGCAGGCGCGATATGGCATGCTCATTCGAATGGCGCTGCTGCTTGAGTTTATGCACCTGCCGCGGCTGGCAGCGCCGCCAATAACTGAAATGCGCGTGGCGACTGATTGCAGCAACCCCGCATGCGTGACGAAATCCGACGCTTATCTTCCGCATATCGTCTCGCGAAGCGGTTCGGACAGATGCGGCTACTGCGATAAAAAGATTCCAACGCTAACTTTCTAGGCAGAGCGCCGGATTCGAACCCGGCATGGTTCCAGATTAGTGCTTTCCACCCCTGCTTAAAGAGGAGCATCAAGCTAAATATGAGACAAATAAATCCGGAACATATTGACGCGCTTATGCAATTGGTTAATAATGGCCCGTATTTCAATCTGCTGGCTATGAGACTCTGCGAGGTTGGAATCGGCTGCTCAAAAGTGGAAATAGATTTAGAGAAAAAGCATTTGAACCCTTTTGGCATAGTCCATGGCGGGGTTTATTCTTCGTTGATCGATACGGCGACTTACTTTTCTGCATACTGCGAAATGGATGAAAACACAGGCTTCACCACCCTTGATTTATCTGTCAGCAACCTTTTAATGATCCGCGAGGGCAAGATCATTGCAGAAGGAAGATCGATAAAAGTCGGGCAGAGCATATGCTTGGCGGAAGCCTTGGTAAAAGATGCCAATGGGAAATTGCTCGCGCATGGTACGTCTAAACTCATGGTATTAAACGGCAAGCAGTCAATTGAGCAAGCGATCAAAGCAATGGGGTACCAGCCATTGCCATGCAAATTCGTGAAATAGGGCTTGTATTCATTAGCATTGGAGCCCTATGGAGGTATGGATCGCGCTCTGAACTGGGTGAAGCGGGCGCGACATGGATCGCCGAATCCGTTGAGGATATACGGCGGTTGACAGCATGAACGACAGACTAGCCGCGTTGTAGCCCTTTCATTATTTCTGTTGCCTTCGGCGGGCAGCCGGGTATGCACTTAGCGAACCCGCGCGTACAGTTGCCGACGCCAAAACCGGAGCCGCTCTTTCCGGCAAAGCCCTGCCCGATGCTGATTTTCCGGTCAAAAGCAACTTTCCCGTCAAGTCTGTGAAGCGCGTAGACAAGCGAAGAATAACAAGCCGAACAAGCGGCGTCTTCGGCAATGGTATTTTTATATTTCTCCAAAGTATTGTCTCTTTTTGCGTCATAAGCAGGCTTATTGCGCGAGTTGAGTTCAACAAACTTTGTCCCGCGTGAAAAATACTGTCCGATGCCTAGTTCTTTGCCATAGAAAATATACCCGATTTCGTCCGGCCTGTAGCCAATAAGCTCCGCACAGTAAGAATCCAGGAGCAGCGGATCCCTGCCGACGATGATCCGGTTGGAGATCACAGGATTGCCGCCTTCCTCAAAAGCTAAATCGCCGCAGATGCCGTCGATCACACAATAACCGGTCTTTATAATCGCGCTCAGGGCCGCCACCGGCTTGTGGATACCAAGCGTATGAAATCTTCTCTTTTCGTCATCGGGGATACAACCTTTGAGGTTTTTCATGCAACAGGTAAACAATGTCTGGCAATGGGCTTTTAGCACCGGAACGTTTATCAGAAAGTCGGCGCTCATAGCCTCGTCGCATACGGCGATACTAAACCCGCCTTGCTTGTATGTGGTAGTGCTGTCGTACTTCAAATCGATGAGCGGCACGCCGTGTATTCGCGACAGTTCCTCATAGCCGCAGTACTTGAATGCCTTTCTCGTGCTGCCCCCAACCCATGAGCTCTCAATGATTTTTATCTTTTTTACGCCAAAGTCCTTAAGAAAAAGGATAATGCCTTCAACAACCTCGGGATGCGTGACCGCGCCGTTGCTGGCAGGGCCCGGAACTACGAGATTCGGTTTTATTGATACATTGTTTTCTGCCTTCAGATATTTGACGATGTCTGACGCCACTAAAGCGTCGTAAGTATTCCTTGCATAATTCTTGCCATAATTTACAACTATCATGGGATACCGCCCTCAAACTAAATGTTGTGCAACCATCATATCATATTTTGGCTTCCTTTGAACAGATTTAATGACAAGCGAGTTTGAAAACCATGGAAGAGAGTAAGAAATACTCAGCATTTTCTGTTCCGCAGCGCGGGGGGCAGATGGAAAATGGAGCGTCGCCGCCAGCCCGGAGCGATGCAGCGGACGCGGCGGCGTTTATGGGCGCGAAATTCGCGGAGATCGAAATTGAATCCAATCAGAACCGCCCGACAGGCGGCGAAATGGCGTTGCGTTTTTTTTCGACAATTACGCCTGCCCAAACAATTGAGCAAAGAACAGCCGATCCAATCCGGCAGAGATTCTATAAAATGCGCAGCCTTGCGTCCGATAGGCCTTTTGCAAGAGACGATTCAGAGCTTTTTTACAAGCAAGCGAAATTCATGGAAGATTTCACGGACGACTTCGAAGGCGATACAAAATTTTTCATGTATTTTCCTTATTACCAGCATATGGGATACGAGCAGCTGCGCACATATTTTACATGGCGCGCAAAAGTCCGGCAGGGTGTGATGCTACCGGCTTCCGGCTCTTATGTGTTCCTGTATGTTTACGAGATTCTTTCGGGCATTGGAGTAGATAGTCCCATCGATGGACTGAATAAACTGTCTGAGATTTGGAATACCCTCCTGAAATACGTTCCCGCGCTTGATAACTATATGCCGCACTGGATAAAAGACTATCATGTATACTATGAGCTGCCGCACGACTTCGCGGACTTCATAGAAGAACACAATCTGCAAAAGCGCTATTCCCTAATGCTTGTTCATGATGAGGATGCCGGTGGCGACATTGATCTTTGGAACAATATATCAAGCTATGACGTCACGAAATCCAAGTTTTACAATGAGGGAAATGAGCCGCTTTTCCGCGACTGCTTCAGCGCGGTTATGAAAGGTATCCGGCAATTCTGCGAAAGCCGCAACGCAAGCATAGAAGATATGCTGCTTTACCGCATCAGCAACAAGGCGGTGTGGCGTCCTTTCAGGCAAGCTCTGTTTCATCCGTGGCTGAATCAGCCTGACCGTATTGTGAAACTGCCCGGCAGGGAGAGTTATTATTGCAAAAACAATAAATGGACTGCAAGATTGCCTATATATTATTCGAGCCAGAAAGACTTCGTCGGTTATATTATCAAGAAGACGGAGGCGTGTTTGCGTCAAGCCATTAAGTATAAATACAAGATTACGGCGGAACTGAAAAGTGGATATGATAGCCCGAGGGAGCTTGTCGAGCTGGGGATAAAGAGCGCGGAGTTCGACAGCATTATCGAAAAGTCGGTAGCAGGCTTTTTCGGGGAATTGAACCGCACTATCGTAACAGTCGATCATGCAAATCTGGCGAGGATACGCAAAGAAGCGCAAGGCACGCAGGAAAAACTGATCGTCACTGAAGCTGAGGAAGATCTTGATATCAGGACCCGGAATGCTGTACAAAAAGAAGAAAACATGTTGAGCAATATGCCTGTTTGCGACCCCGGTAAGCAGGATTTGACTATGGACAACGAGCCGGTCGGTATGGAGTACGACCCCTGGAGCGCGCTAAAGGACGCGTTGACCCCGGTAGAACGCAGCGCCTTGTCGATGGCGTTGCACAGTGATATGGGAATTAAAGAGTTCGCCGACGAAAACGGAATAATGCTTGAAGTCCTCGCGGACAGTATCAACGATAAAGCTGCCGACTATATAGGCGACAATATTCTGGAAATCGGCGACGGAATAACATTATACGACGATTATAATGAAAACATAGCGGCGATGCTAACAAAACAGTGAGGGGATACATTGACAAACTAGGTAAACTTATCCTGAATTGCTTATAAAAGTATTGACAAAAATGAAAAGGATGATACAATAATAGTTGATTGATTGCTCAATTATTAGACTGATGAAGATCGAACGGAGAACGGGATATGGAAAAAGAACCGTATTTATGTGATTGCGAGGTAATACACGAGGACGTAGTAAACCATGTCCGGGGCTTAATGCCGCCTTCTGAAGACTTCAATGACCTTACTATCCTGTATAAAGCGTTTTCAGATCCGACAAGGGTAAAAATAATGTGGGCTTTGCACTGCCATGAGATGTGCGTCTGTGACCTGGCCGTTTTGCTGAACATGACGAAATCGGCTATATCGCACCAGTTGAAAACGCTTCGACTTAGCAACCTTGTCAAAAACAAGAAGCAAGGGAAGGTTGTTTTCTACTCGCTTTCTGACGAGCATGTAAAAGAAATATTTGAAAAAGGATTTGAACACATCCATCATGAATAGAAAAAACGATGTTGTTGAAAAAGAAACGGGTGAAACATGCTGTTGCCACGACCACGACGACGAAAGCGAATCCCGCGCAGGAAAGGCAATCCAACTCGCCGCCGGCGCTTTGTTCTTAGTCGCGGGTATTGCAACGGAGTGGATATTTAATGCAAACTACTACATAACATTGGCCCTGTTTATTACGAGCTATCTTATTCTTGGCGGCGAGATAATACTTCGCGCATTAAAAAACATAGCAAAAGGCAAGATTTTCGATGAAAACTTCCTGATGAGCGTAGCAACAGCCGGCGCGATTATCATCGGAGAATTTGCGGAAGCAGTGGCTGTCATGCTGTTTTATCAGATAGGAGAGTATTGCCAGGAAGCCGCTGTGCAGAAGTCCAGAAAATCAATTACAAAGCTGATGGATATACGTCCTGATATCGCCAATATAATAAGAAATGGCGAAATGACAGCAGCCAGGCCTGAAACAGTTGAAGTGGGCGAGCATATTCTTGTGAGGCCTGGCGAGAGAATACCGCTTGACGGAGTTATAATCGAAGGAGAGGGGCAGCTCGACACAAAATCGCTCACAGGCGAATCGCTTCCTCGCGGCGTCAAACCCGGAGACGCAGCGCTTTCCGGTTGCATTAACCTGGACAGCTTGCTGAAAATACGAGTCACAAAGCCGTATGTGGAATCCACCGTCGCGAAAATCATCGACCTTGTGGAAAACGCGAGCAATAAAAAAGCGCCGACCGAAAACTTTATCACAAAGTTTTCAAGGTATTATACGCCTGCAATAGTGATTCTTGCCGTGCTGCTTGCCATCGTTCCACCGCTCATAACCGGGGGAGGATGGACGGAATGGATAAACCGCGGACTGATATTCCTGGTAATATCCTGCCCATGCGCGCTTGTCATTTCAATCCCTCTGGGGTTCTTCGGAGGCATAGGCGGCGCGTCGCGCAAAGGCATTTTGGTCAAAGGCGGGAATTATCTGGAAGCGCTCAACGATCTGGACATAGTCGTATTCGATAAAACAGGAACGCTGACAAAGGGCAATTTCAAGGTATCGAGGGTTCATGCGCAGGACGGGTATAACGAGGCGCAGATCCTGGAAACCGCCGCTTATGCCGAGAGCTGTTCAAATCATCCCATAGCCCTTTCCATTGGCGAGGCTTTTGGCAAAACAATCGACAAAAGTAGGCAGCGGGGATATACGGAAACCGCAGGACAAGGGATCTGCGTCATTCTGGACGACAGAAAGGTACTTGTCGGCAATGCGAGGCTCATGGAAGGCAGCGGCATTTCATTTTCCGAAGCGGAAGAGGCAGGGACAAAGGTTTACATCGCCATTGATGATAAACATGCCGGAACTATCGTGATATCCGATGAAATTAAGCCGGACAGCCGCGACGCGATACTTGGGTTGAAAACAAAAGGCGTCCGGAAAACCGTAATGCTTACCGGCGACAGTGCGCAAATCGCTGAAAGCATTGCAAGGGAATTATCTATTGACGAGGTATATGCGCAGTTGCTGCCCCACGAGAAGATAGAAAAACTGGAAGAGCTTGAAACAGAAAAACGCCCAAAGGGAAAGCTCGCCTATGTAGGCGACGGAATAAACGATGCGCCGGCGCTTGCGAGGGCTGATATCGGAGTTGCAATGGGCGGTCTTGGCTCCGACGCGGCAATCGAAGCCGCCGATGTGGCTCTGATGACTGACGAACCATTGAAGCTCCTTGAGGCTATTGATATAGCAAAAGCGACGCGCCGAATCGTATGGCAGAACATCATTTTCGCGCTGGGGGTAAAAAGCGTCGTACTTGTCCTTGGCGCTTTTGGCATAGCGTCTATGTGGGAGGCGGTTTTTGCGGACGTAGGCGTCGCCTTGCTCGCAATACTCAACGCTACGCGCGTCACGAAGATACAACAATAGCTGGGATAATGACTGTACTGTAATCACTATCCCAGCTATCTGCCTATAAATAACGAATTTCATTCCCCGATCGTGGTCCCGCTTATGGGCGCGATCCCCCAGTTTCTAGCCGCGATCCAGAAACTTCAGAGCCTTCATCAATCTTGGGATAATGATTATGGCAAGACTTGAGCCTATTACCGCCGTAATAAGCTGCGGCCATGAAAACGCGAGCGACATGGCATCGATCTGAGGCTGTTTGATATTGGGGACAAATGACAGGGCGATCTGCACAATCCCTACCCAAAGAACCAGAAATTTCAGTATCGCGCCGATGGCTACCGCAGGGCAAATCCTGATAAGTGAGCGGCGGTTCAGATCGGTGAACGATTTTCCGGAAATATAGTGAATGGCGACTACTAAAACCAGATTTCCGGCAATCACAATCGGAACAAGCACCGGGAAAGCGGGGACTCCGATTATCAGAAACGCGAATAACGGAGACACGACCGCGACAATCGCGGCAGAATGCAAACCAACCAAAACGCATGAAGCGATCAACATAAAGTTTACGCAAGAGCCGGTGACAAATTGACCCAGCGGCCTGGTGACGGCTTGCAATGATACCAGAAGCGCTATAAAAACTGCGGTTTCAGTTATCCATAAAATACGCTTTCTACCCATAACCAACCTTTTTCTAATACAGAAGCATTCCTTTTCTATGGTCTTTCCGGTTTGATTTTATCATAATCATAAATCACAATTTATTATTTCGACGCCCTCAAGCTCAAGCAGTTTTGCCTTTGCAGCTATGCCTGCGGCATAACCGGTCAAGCTGCCGTTTGAACCCACTACCCTATGGCACGGGATTATTATTGAAATGGGATTATGCCCTACCGCTCCGCCCACCGCTTGGGCGGACATGCTTTTTCTATTCATCTGCGCCGCTATTCTTCTTGCGATATCACCGTAGGTAATAACTTTGCCATATGGGATTTCGCGCAGGACGTCCCATACCAACTGGCGGAACTGACCGCCAATTGGGGCAAGGGGCAGTTGCGAAGCGGATGGCTTATTTCCGGCAAAGTACCTGTCCAGCCAGCTTTTTGTCTTGTAAAAGACAGGGATATTCTCATTTTTGATCATAGCTTCCCGTATAGCGCCGCCATAGTACTTTTGCCCCTCGATCCATAAGCCGACAAGGCACTCGCCGTCGCTTGCCAATGTAATCACGCCGACGGGCGACGGATAAACAGCCGAATAGTACACCACAATCCTCCTTGGAGTGACGCATTCCCATTTTACTCCTGTATACCAGGCGTTGACATTATATCAGGTTTTTATACAAAAACAAACTATGGTAATGTGGAAACAAACTATGATAATGTGGAATATTTCATTGTAATATTTGCCTGAATAGCATATAATAGCGCTACAAATTCACAGCAGAAGGAATGGTCGAAGCAGTGGATAATCAAGTACCGGCTCGAATAGCCAACATCTTGATAAACGCGCTCAAAGGCGGAGTTGTGCCGCGCGTAGGGCTTGAATACATCACGGTTGGGCGCGCACAGGAAATAGCGGCGATACTGCACGATATAGATATGATATCGGACGGCGGTGCGTCGTTTCGCTTTATCGTGGGCAAATACGGCAGCGGCAAGAGCTTCCTGCTGCAGACCATTCGCAATTATGCCACAGCAAAAGGGTTTGCCGTAGTCGACGCCGATCTCTCCCCCGAACGCCGCTTTGCCGGAACAAAAGGCCAGGGCCTCGCTACATACAAAGAGCTGCTCCATAATCTCTCGACAAAGACAAAACCGGACGGCGGCGCGCTCCCGCTTATCTTGGAAAAGTGGATATCCGGCGTCCAGGCGTCGGTAAAAACAAGCACAGGCTTCGAAGGCGATGCTTTTGACAGCGAGGTGGAAAAACAGATTTATTCGATTGCAGGGTCGCTCGAAGGAATGGTCAACGGGTTTGAGTTTGCAAAAGCGATTGTCACATACTGGCGCGCCTACCGACAAGACGACGCTGCAATGAAAAGCAATGTGCTGAGGTGGTTCAGAGGAGAGTATCCTTCCCGCAGGGAAGCGAAAGAAGACTTGGGCATTAATTTCATTGTTACTGATGAAACATGGTACGATTTCCTCAAAATCCTGGCGGTATTTCTGGTCAGCGCGGGATATAAAGGGCTGCTGGTGCTCATTGACGAACTTGTCAATATATTTAAAATTCCGAACTCAATAACAAGGCAGAATAATTATGAGAAGATACTCACCATATACAACGATGTGCTGCAAGGCAAAGCAAGGTATATCGGATTTCTGATGGGCGGCACTCCGCAATGCGTAGAGGACAAGTATCGCGGCGTGTTCAGTTACGAGGCGCTTCGCTCCCGCCTGGCGGAAGGCCATTTTTCCACTGATAGCCTCAAAGACCTCTCGGCTCCGATTATCAGGCTGCAGATGCTTACGCAGGAGGAAATGTTCGTCCTGGTGGAGAAACTCCGCGACATCCATGCTCAGTTATATAGCTACACGCCATCGCTGAAGCATGAGGAACTGCTGTATTTCCTCACAGTTGAATACAACAGGGTTGGCGCCGATACGCATATCACCCCGCGCGAAATCATCCGTGATTTCATAGAACTAGCGGGGATCCTGCACCAGAATCCGCACAAAAACGCCGCCGAAATCCTCGGGAGCAACAGCTTTAAAATGGCAAAAGGCGGACTGAGCGACGAAGAAATCCACGAGGAATTCAAGGAATTTGAGATTTGACAGATACAGAGAATATTGTTGGACGCGAAGTTTTTTAAGGGGGAATGATCTTGGATACCAGGATTGTATTTTTGCTGCTGTCTGCTGTTTTCACCTATATAGACACCTATCTGGTATACCGCATTTGGTTTCAGGGAAAGCGCAACACGTACCTGAAAATATTCTTCACGATGGGGCTGACAATGTCGGTTTGGGCGCTTTTCAACGGAATAATGCCGTTATTAAGCGATGAACTCTTCGCTCAACTATCACCCTATTACCTGTTGATCGGATGCGTGATGCCTGCATTGTTTCTGATATACATTTTGCACTTTACGGAATCCGGGCTTGCGCAGTCGCGCATACTTATATGGACCTTGATCGCTTTGGCTGCGATAGACGTCCTGGTATTGCTTACAAACCCTTTCCACCATGAGTTCATAGCAGGATATGACGGCCATTTCCCGCTGGTGGGCAGATGGTTCCTAATCCATGCCCTGATTTCATATATACCGTTGGTATTTGCCATTATCAT
>Ga0082212_10002345_pt1 | contig 27674 bp, 28 predicted proteins | sample TergutNt197P3_FD_71548 | JGI IMG/M metagenome (GOLD analysis project Ga0082212, IMG submission 71548) | Neocapritermes taracua P3 segment gut microbial communities from Petit-Saut dam, French Guiana - Nt197 P3 | ecosystem: Host-associated > Arthropoda: Insects > Digestive system > Gut ...
GGTTATCCGCTCAGTATTTGGTGGTTAACGGATGCTCCTTTTGTGGGTTTCCGTGTTGTGCGTCCGTTGCATCCGCCGAAAACGGATGAGGAAGCGAAGCAATACGAACCTGATCCGAAAGTTTGGCTTGAATACCGCATGAGAAATTCGCGGGACTAATTTCCCTTGCTCGCGCTATAGAATCGGTTCACGAACTCAATGTGTCGATGATTTCATTAACGGTTTTATGCAACGGTTCGATCTCATTAGAGCAAATGTCAAATATCTTCACAGGATTGAGATTGTAGTAATCGTGTGCGATCACATCTCGTAACCCCATGAAACCCGTCCAGTCGATTGCGGTGTATCGTATCAGCAAAGACTTGTTCGTCTTCTTGTCGATTTTCTTGAGAAGTTCCCCGATTGCCAACAGTTTCATACCAATAGCGTCCAGTTTTTCCAGTCCTTCAGCGGAAGCGTAAAAGAAATCTGCATCGGGAACCGTCGAAAACGACCATTGGATTCGCTCCAACGTTTCGATGAGTTGTTGCAACATGTCGGCAATGGCTTCCTTGTCGATTCCCTCAAACATAAATCACCTCTTGCTCCAACCGTTTAAGAAACAATGCCCGCATGAACCGGTGTGGTTGGATAATATCAACGGAACGATTCAAAATTACTTCAAATTCCTCTTTGAGGTGCGTTGCAATAAATGGTTCCGTTTGGGCAGTATCGAAGCATATATCAACATCGCTCTCTTCGGTTGCTTCATTTCTGGCGAAAGAGCCAAACAGACCAAGTTTCGTTACGCCGTATTTTTCGGCAAGCCGATTCTTGCTGTCATGCAAGATTTTCAAGACATCTTCGCGGGTGAGCATTGGATTCTCCTCGTTGGTAAACATTATGACACAAATTTGATCGGTGTGCAATGGATGGAGCAAGCGTGCAACAACCGAGACAGGCGACTTTTTGGATGGTAAATTGCCGTTGCGGATCGGTATCGGCATCGTCGGGAATGTCCAATTTCTGCTGAAACGCTTGGAGAACGTTGTCGGCTCCTTTGACGTGACAAGCGGTGCCGGTGCAAACGCAGATGGTGTGTTCGCCTGCCGGTTCGTGCCGGAATTGGTCGTAAAAAGTGGAAACCGCAAAGAGGTCGGCGGGCGTGATGTCGGTCTTTTCGCAAACTTCGTGCAAGACTTCTTTGGGAAGGTATCGGTATTCCTTTTGAATGCCTTGCAGGATGGGAATGAGCGAACCTTTGTGGCGACCGTATTTGGCGAGAATCTCTTCGAGCGGCATGGGGGTGTTGTACCATGAACTTCACTTGTTTTTTAGCCGGTACTCCGATGGTTTACCCGTCGTTATTATCCTTTTTCTTCGCCACCAGAAAATATCCTGTCGGGACACGCTCTGATCCATTTGTCAATAATGATCGAATTGGACGAATTCCACGAATCATCAAGGCAAAACGTTGCAATAATGTTGCCGTTGCTCGCCCAAGAAAACCGTACTTAGATATTGCCTGCGAAAAGAGGCAGGTCAAAACCGTTCCGACACCGCCAAGCCGATTTAGTACAACGATATCAAAACCGCTTTGCTCAAAATACCGAGTAAGAGCAAATTCGGTGTACCTATGAAAATCATGAGGAATTTCATGAACGTAATAATAGAACGGAACATTCATGAGAAGGTGACCGCCGGGTTTAAGAATCCGTGCAATCTCATCAATGAGTTGGGCAGGTTCAAAAATGTGTTCCAAAACGTCGCTCATAATGGCACAATCAAATGTATCTGGTTGTAAGGATGGTATTGACGTATGGTTCAAGTCAGCCAATATGTCGAGATGGCAATTTAAGTGAGTAGAATTTTCCCAATCTATTGCAGTGATATTTTCGACGAAATTCCGGTAATATCCGAAAAAAGGCAGATTGCCGCAACCAATATCTGCAAGATGTCCTTGACAGTAAATCGGAATGTATTTTGTGTACTCATCAGCGACCCACTGGGCGTTCAAAGGGCTACCATAGGCAATGTATTGGTGGTTAAACGTGCTGACGATTTTCCCTTTTCGTAACTCGAATTTTGTTTGTTTCCAACGTTCGGTGTGTTTCATTGTGTCAAAAATTCTGAAGTCGCATGACTTTTCGTCAAACCAATTTTATTCGATGTTCAGTAACTCGATAAACACTCTCCAATTTTTAATTCTGCATTGAGTGTAGCACCGATTGAGGGAAAATGCAAGAGGGGGAATCCGGTCGCTCCGCGTTGCTGCGCTTCCGGCTTTCATTTCGCAATCTTACGATTGCGGCTCCGTTAACACTCTCTCTGTTGCACGAAGAAGGAGACGAAGGTTCGTATCGAGCAATCGTCGGGTTTGTCGAACGAGGAGATCGAAAAGATGCAGCGTGATGCGGAGACGCATGCGGAAGAGGACAAACAGCGTAGGGAGTTGGTGGAGGCGAAGAACAATGCGGAGTCGATGTGTTTCCAACTGGAAAAGTTGTTGAAGGAGCACGAATCTTCATTGGGGCAAACGGATAAGGATCCCGCTTTTTGTTTTCGGTATTCCAGCACTATTACCACTATTATGGAGTATACGAGGAGACATTCCAGAGTTCATCTTCATTTCAGACGGGAAAATGCGCGACGTAAACGTTTTGGACCAGGATATACTGTAAATAGATAAGAGTTTTCGCAGATTCTGAAAGTTGAAAGTTAACTTTTTTGCGAATACGTCACGCGATCTGTGACGCATTCGTGACGTATTGAAGCCGAAATCTTACTTTGAAGTTGCACGGCTTTTTCGCTCGTTGAGAACGTAGAGTTGACTCGCGATCCCAACGCTTCCCGAATTTCGTCTCTGCGTAACACGACTTCATCGACAGTAATATCCAGCGAATTACCATGTCCGTTCAGGACTGGCTCTTCGGTTTCTTTGCCGCTTTTGTCTTTTTCTTGGTCGGCTTGGGAGCCGTTTTTTTGACTGTCCGCTTGCTTGTTTGCTTGACCGATTTTTTCGTGACTTTTTTTGTAACTTTTTTTGCGGCAGATTTTTTCTTTGCCGCTTTCTTCTTGCCGGGTTGCTTTTTTGCCGTTTGCTTCTTCGTCGTTTTTTTTGCTTTCTTGCTCTTCGGTTCCAATGAATCCGAAAGTTCCACTCCAAAGATGCCTTCCAACGATCCTTCGTCCAATGTTTCGGAATCCTTCTTACCGGTTGCAATGGAGACGGACGAATCGATCAATTCCAAGTAATCCACTCCGCGCAGTTTGAAAAACAATTCGGGACTCTTGTCGAGTAGCACACCGACACCGTAAAGCGTAGCGGCAACGTGTTTGCACATCGTTGCCCAATCGGGACAGGAGCAATCGAGATCAATTTCTGCTGGTGCCGGAAAGAGTCCCTCTTTCTTGTCGGTAACGATTCCAAGAACGTGTTTCGACAGTTTTCCCTGCAACAGTTCGACGACGGTGCCGATTTCACCGGCACACTTTTTCTTGATCTTTTGCCAACGTTCGGGTTGGAGCGGTTTGATTTTTACAACGACCTCGTATGTATCCGAGCCGGCAACATAAGATTTGATGACACCCTTGTTGATTTCAAGATGGACGACGGAGCCGTTACGGATGTAGGTTCGACCTCGCGGCATTCGGTTCTCGAAATCGCTGTACGTTTCGAGATTATTGCACCATGCGTCTCCCCAGAAGGTGTGGGTGATTTTCTTTCCCGCCACCGTAATTGGGTTCGCCTTCCCTTTGAGTTTCTTTTCGGCAAACCTTCGTGCATTTGCCAATTTCTGTCCAACGGGAACATAAGGTCTAAATCCGTAATATCCGTACATCGTCTGAAAGTCCTTTATCGTATTCCATCTCGTCCGCTTATTGTACCATAAAAAACCACGCCATGATATAAGGGAGAAATATCTTATCGCCGTCTCTGTTTTTTCAAAATAATGGCACCTACGCTTCGGGTTCTGTGAACGCAATTTTACAATCGCGGCTCAGTTAACCAGTCGATTCCCCGATGCTTGACAAGCCCAGTAAAATATCTTATGATGTGTGGCGTATTGGACACTTGACAACAACACTAACGCTATGAAACAAACTACACATGCTCTATTGTGCCTGCTTTTTTCGGCATCATTGGCACTTGCCCAGACGACTACATGGAGTTGGGATCAGGCTCCCCCGGAGGATTTGCTCGGCAATCGTGGTGAGATCGCCAAGACGATCCAGACCACACAAGATGAAAAGATTCTGCTGGAAATCTGGCAACGCCCCGATACGGACGAAACCGTTCTGTACCTCAAAATGCTTGCCGCCAAAAGACTTGCACTGTATGGCACCAAGGCGGCAGTGCCCGTTCTCGTTCCTCGTCTTGATAACGACAAGGATGGTTTTCTTGCACGATACGCTCTGGAAACAATCCCTGGCGCAGCAGTCGATGAAGCACTTTGCGAATCCCTTAAAACCGTTAAGAATCCCGGGGTGCTTGCCGGTATTTTGACGACGCTTGGCGTACGAGGCAATTCCCGTTCGGCGACATCGGTAAAACCTTTGTTAACCCATGTAAATGCCGACGTTCGCCGAGCCGCCGGTTATGCTTACGCCCTCACGGCAGGGAATGAAGGGATTGCTTTTTTTGAAAACGGACAACTTGACCCTCTTTTCGCAGATTCCGGTTTTCTTTTCGCAGAACAGTTCAGGAACAAGGGTAATACTGCCCAAGCCGTGAAGGTCTATGATGCTCTGGCTTCCGCCAACATCAAAGAATACCAAAAGATGTCAGCGGTTTATCACAGCATATTGACCCTCGGTTTGAACGCAGCGGATCGGTTGTTCCAGCAGTTTGCTCCCGGTTTGCCGCGGAAACAGTTCGAGGTAGGACTCAAAGCCGGTCGAGAACTTCCCGCTGGCGGGCGCGGAGCCATTGCCCAGGTATTGGGAATACAATTCTTTGCCCAAACGGATCCCTTGCGAAGAGCCAAAATCGTGCGTGCTCTCGGCGACAGGCGGGATGCTGAATCGAAGTCCGTCGTTTTGGCAGGGATTACAAAACTCGCTCACGGGGAATTTCCTACCCCGCAGGGACTCCCGCAAGGAACCGACACATCAACGGATGTCGCTGTCCGAGTGGCAGCGATTGATGCTCTCCGAAATATCGGCGACGCATCTGTGGTGTCCGTCTTAATTGAGGCGGCAAATCAAACGGAAGAAAAATCGGTTGCCGAGGCTGCCCAAAATACGCTCGCCACCATTCCGGGAAAAGAAGTGGACGATGCAATCTGTAAATTGCTCGAAGGGAGCAACCCGGAGGTGCGTATTTCTGCCATCAACCTCGTTGCGGAACGGCGGATTTTTGCGGCATCGCCAGTTCTGGTCAAGACCCTTGGAGATTCCAACGCTTCCGTGAGCGATGCGGCAGTCGCAGCACTGGGAGAAATATCGGGAATCGGAGACTTGCCCGTGTTGATTGGGTTGTTGCGTCAGGCGAGTTCGGATGCTGATGCCCAAAAGATCCTCCGTGTCTTGAAGTCGGCTTGTACCCGATTCCCGCAGGATGCCGCTGCAACGGAAGTTGCCAAAGCATTGGAGGGAAGTTCAACGGCACTCAAAACGCAACTGCTCGACCTGCTCAAGGAGATTGCCGGTGCGAAATCGCTGGAAATCGTGAACGGTTATGCTTGGGGAAATGATGCTGAAATGCGGAATGTTGCGACACGAATTTTGGGAGAGTGGCGTTCACCGCCGGATTTGGATCAACTTGCGGCAGCCTGTCTGAAATTGGCAAAGGAGTCGCAGGAATACAAAGTTCGAGGTCTGCGCAGTTACATTCGGCTTGCCCGGCAGTTTGACATGCCTGAAGAACGCAAGATGAGTATGTGCCAAGAGGTGTTCGACCTTGCGGATCGGGACGATGAAAAACGCTTGGTCTTTGGTGTTTATGCACGGATCATTTCGATAGCGGCACTGGATAAGGCAGTTTCATACCTTGACAATGCGGCACTTCGGGAGAGTGCGGCAGACGCAACCGTTGCCATTAGCGAAAGGTTTCAGGGCAAGGATCCCAAGATTGCTGCGGCATTGAAAAAAATATTAGAATTGAACGTCAGTGATCCGATCAAGGATCGAGCGCAACGTGTTCTCGATAGACAATAGACCGTGCGACCACGGCTGGAAGCCGGGAACAGAGTTCCCGGTTTCCTATTTAGCCTTTCCGGTGTCGGATCTTGGATCGCATGCGTCGTTTTTTTCTTCCGATTTTTCTCCGTCCTTTTCCTGTTTTCTTTGTTCCCACCTGTATTGGTCTCCGATATATTCAAGCCGTTATTTTGCCATTGTACCCGATTTTCCGCCATTGAAAACGGGGGAATGCTCGATCTATACTGCAAAGGGTGCATCAAAGTCTAGTTGCGCGATTGGGCAAGATAGGGTGAATTGGCAATTTGCAATTTACCCTTTCACCCCCTTGCAAATCATGCCTCGTAAAAATCGCCGCACTTCCTGCTCTGAATCCCTACCGCCCAATGACGACAAGAAGTTCGACAAGCGTGAACGCAACATTTTTTCGCAAGTCTTTTGGTGCCAACGTCTTGCACCACCAATTGCTCTCGCCGTGGAGATGTTGAAAAACGGAAAATTTCTGCAAGGTAATGCCCGTCCTGGAACACTTACGAGCGGACGACTATTTCAGGCACACCTATCGTGTCCGGCACTGGAATTGGATCACGCCAAAGTCGCCCGGAGCAAGAGGATCAATGATTTCAAACCGCAACGTGAGCGTTCCTCTTTCGTTCCGTTGGGGGACAAAACCGGACTTCAGCGACGCCGTTGCCGTGCCCGGTAGGAACTCCAGCCGATTCGTAAGATCATCCAAAATTGTGATATTACCAAGTAATTGGTCGCCGACATTGTCAAACCGAAGCGTGAATTCAATGATTTCGCCCGGCTGTGCCGATTCCTTTGATGCGACCTTGATCAACCGTAATTTCGATGTTCTCGACTGTTTATCTTCCACCTGAAAATAGACTGCCGCCCCATCAATACCCGTTGCGGTCATCGGGGCAAGTTCGTTCATTTGAACCTTGATGCTCTCATTTCCCATCCACGCCCGCGCATTTGCGGCACCGCGATCCAATTGTGTCCGTGCCGAACCTCCAAAGCCGAAGGTCCGCTGCAATAGAATCATACTGTCCGAATCGACCACTTGGAAATTGTCATAGCCGCCGAGTTTCATTGCCGATTCGATTCCTGCTCCGCGCCGCTGTCCGTCGATGCTGTTGAGCCGATCCTGCGTTCGCGCATATTTTGTTTGCGACTCCTGTTCCGTAAAACCTGTTTGAACGGCATTTCTATTCAGACTCGAACTCTGCTGGTTCCGTGTCTCGATGAGCGCAGTCACTTGACCTTCGTGCAATAATCCTTCGACTTTCCGAATGGCTCCGAAACGAGGAGCGTAGATATGGACCTTGTTAGAAGGCTCCACAATGACCTGACCATCTAGCGTGTCAAAATGGGCGATTGTATTACCCACATTGAAGTTATGTACCGTCCAACCCTCTACGTAAGCAGGCTTGCCAGTGTCATCGCCATTGACAAGGTACTCATCGGTTCGCCCCCCCAGTCCGGGGCGGTGCGGAGGTTGACATGGGTTTGCCTGTAAGGTTTGTTGCTTTTCCATGACGGACAAGCCCGCCGATTTTAGTTCCGGGTCAACGGTCAGCGAATCCAACGCTCCATCCGTTTTCAATGGTGGGACATTGTTTTTCAGGGCGATTGTCCGATTCAACACCCAAGGGGGAGAACCACAACAAAATTCGGGACTGAGCATGCCGCTGGAAGCATCTTGCATGGGAACCCGACCGCCGATTCGCACGATGGCGACTGGCAATCCCTGTGTTGCTGCGGCGGCAACAGGATCGCCGCCTCGGATGTCGTGCGAAAGTTGTTCGTCGCCGCCGGTCTGAATCGGCAGTGCTCTATTCGGATTTTCCAGATAAATGACCCGGGTAATATACCGTCCCGTCAGTGCCAATTCGATGTCATCCAGAGTCAGGTTAATAATAATGGGAAATTCCAGTTCCTGTCCCTGCGGCGGATAGGTTCGGGCAAGGAGCGTAATGGTCGGAAACAGTTCTTTGCCCGGATTAAATGGAATGTCTGCGATTTTGAGCCGGTAATCGCAACCGACGAGCATACCGACTTGTAGAGGGCTGGGAAAACGTTCGGAAAACTGTCCGGCAGTGATGCACGAAAGGTTTGTTCCTTCGGGAGTCCGAACCAGAACCGGCTGAAAGTATCCCCGAACAGGCTCTGTCGGAAAACCTGTGTGGAACCCCTGCTGAGCCGAAACGATACTGGACAGCAACAGAAAACTGATTATTGACGGACAGAATCTCATCGCACCTCCCCGTTTCCTATCGGCAGATAGAGTGCCGCATCTTCAATGTTTCCCGTCGGTTAGGATTGGGGCTTTCGCAACACGTTCTCTCTTCTTCAAGACTGCCGTCGGTTTCAGTTTTACCTCATTTCTTTGACAAAATAACCTCAGTTGCAACGTACCAACATATCTGACCTCATCACCTATTTCGTCCTCGACTCAATATAAGCGGTTTTGAATTCCTGTGATTGAGAAAGTGCTTGAGCAAGAGACAGGTACACTGCAGACTTTGATTTTCCAAGACTGGAAACCGGTTTAGCCTGTTTAGAGGCGTGCCTGGCGGTCGTTTTGTGGTGCACGATTTCCCTACACCCCGGACCCTTCAATCCACTATAAACGTAATCCGCCCGTACATTAGCGGCAACCAAGAACAGGGTTACGAATACCAGCCCAACGAGTAATTCTCTTGACATACTTTTCCTTTCTGTAAGGGGTGAAAGTCGCACATGGGACACCACTGCCCCAAGTAATAATGTTCGCCTCCTTGCTTCTGGAGTCGTGACTCTCCGTTTTCAGTATAAGCCAAGACTCCTCCAATAATAACACTACGTTTTTCAGCAAATGTCATGCCAAATAATGCAAAAGAGAAATTTTCTCGCACGCGCCCTGGAATCGACCAAAAAAAGCGGTAAAACAAGGGAATTACCCAAATTTCGGGACGTTCAAAAAAATGCAGTAGGGTGGTATGCCCATTAAACGTGGTGCGAAATAATGCAAACAGTGTATCATTTTGCAACAGTGTGGTAACCCGTTGACACTGTTCGACGGAGGAAAAAATGACCATTTTCATGCCGTTTTCAGTATAACTCAGTTTCACGTTTTGTCCCTGTTTCGGCATAGATACGCAAACAAAACAATCCCCACCAGGGAGGACATGGTACAGATATTCTGTGAAATTGTCAAGTCCGTTCCCAAAAATGAATCTTCGTCCGTGCGGAGAAATTCGATCATAAAACGTCCTACCGAGTACAAAATCATAAATGAAGCAAAAACAAGTCCGCTGCGTTGTTGATAAAAACGGAGTCGTCTCAAAAGTAACAGTATTCCACAGAGCAAGAGAGCAAGAATCGAACTGTAAATTTGCGTCGGATGCACCGGCAGAACAAGTTCCGCTCCCTCCGGTACAAGTCCATGGAACACCTGATGAAAATGGGCAGGACTCCCCGCCGGAAAGACAATTCCCCACGTACTATCGGTAACCGCACCGAAGCAACATCCATTGAGAAGACAACCGATTCGACCGATAGCCATCCCCAGCGGCATTGCCGTTGCCAAGACATCAAGTGTCCGAAGCATCGGCATTTTATTTCGGTACATGAACACAACGGCTCCCAATATGCCGCCAAGAACCGAACCAAAGACGACCAATCCGCCCTGGGCAACATTGAGGATATTGAAAAGAAACTTATCGGGTGAAAGGATTTTTCCAGACTGGTCGAGGAACATTTCCTGCCAGTATTCCGTGACATAAAAGAGCCGTGCACCGATGATGCCAGTAATGACCGCCCAAAAACAAAGGGAAACGACCTGTTCCATGTGAATGTGTTGCCGTTTTGCTAAAAATACGACAAGACCCAGGGCAGAAAGAATGGCAAGGAGAAGACAAAAGCCGTAACCTCGGATGGGAACACCGAGTCCCGGTTCTGCGAGGTTCGGAAGGATGAACACCAACATTGCACCGCCGATGGCGAGCAGGGCAACCGAATTGCCGATGTCGCTGATTTTTCGATGTTTTACGTATTGAAAAATATGCGAAAGGACAACGGCAAGGAGAAGCACTCCGAATCCCCAGCCCCAACCGAAAAGTGGAAAACTGAAAAACGTTTCAGGAATGTAACACAACGTTTGCCGCATAAAACGAATCAGAACTGAAAGTAAAGCCGCGATTTTGAGAGCATATTATAATCTTCTGAAAAATCCTACACTGTTTCAACTGCTTTCGCAACGTATATGAAAATATCCGCTTCGAGTTTACAGGATGCCCGGTTCTTTGACTTCGATTCCCTTGAGTGCCATTTTTAGGGCTTCGACATTGGGAGCCACTTCAAAGGCGGTGGGACGGTCGATTTTTTTCATTTCGACCAAACTTTTCAGACTCATAGTAAAATCCTGCATTCCTTCAGCAATACCAATCCGAATTGCATCAGAAAGTTTTTCGTCCTTTTCTTCAAGGAGCAGTTTTCGAATCGTCGAATTGAAAATCATAATCTCGACGGTCGGAACCCGAGAAACACCTTCCATACAGGAGGGCAATAATTTTTGAGCCACGATGCACTTCATGTTAAAGGCGAGCGCACTTCGTATTGCCCGGTGCATCGTCGAAGGAAAAAGGTCGAGAATACGTCCAATCGTACTGGGTGCCGAAGAAGCGTGAATCGTTCCGAATACCAAGTGTCCCGTCTCGGCGGCGTGAATTGCCGTTTCGAACGTTTCTCGGTCACGCATTTCGCCGACGAGCATCACGTCAGGGTCTTCCCGCACTGCATGTTTCATGGCAACGCTAAAATCCACAACATCCTGACCGATTTCCCGCTGGTTGATCAGGCATTTTTCTTCGGAAAAGAGGAACTCAATAGGGTCTTCCAACGTCAAAACGTGTTTGCTGTAATGGCGGTTAACGTAGTTGAGCATCGACGCAATGGTCGTACTTTTTCCTGAACCTGTGATCCCCGCCAGGAGAATCATTCCCTGTGAATGTTTACACTGTTCATAAAGCGAGGACGGCAAATGCAATTTTTCCAAGTCAGGAATGAAGTTATTGATTCGCCGGGCAACCATTCCGAGATGTCCCATCTGTGTCAACACATTGACCCGGAAACGCCATCGCACGCCCTCGACTTCGCACTGGTGCGAAAAGTCTGCTCCGCCGGTATCGGACAAAATCTTTCGATTGCGGTCATCCATGATGGGGAGAATGATCCGAGTCATTTCCTCGTCTTCAATGGGAGCGCGATCTAGTTTTTTGAGCGTACCTTTGACCCGGACAGTCGGCGGACGGTCCACTTTCAAATGTAAATCGCTCCCCTCCAACTTGACGAGAGCACGAAACAGTTTATCGATTTCGTATTCTTTCTTCTTTTTGACATACCGCTCTTGCAGTGTGTTAATATCAATCGACATGCGGAAATTCCTCTAATTATTTTTTGGGTTTTAGGACTAATACGGGACACGTTGAACGTCGGACAACGCTGTACGTTGTGGAGCCAAGCAACATTTCAGTAAGCATACCGCGACCATGCGAGGGCATCACAATGAGCCCTGCATCGCAATCCTCGGCAAACTGGATAATTTGCTTAACAGGGTCCCCCTCTCGAATGGAAATATCCATTTTTGGAAAGCCATGTTCTTGGATAAAGGCACTCATGGCGGCTCGGGTCTGGTCGTTCCGATGTTCATAATTGAGAGTGGAGCGTTCCCCCATCGGAAGAACGTGTACAATACGAATGCGGGTGAGATCGCCCACTAAGTCCCTTGCCGCCTCCAATGCTCTGAGCGAAAACTCGGACATATCGAGCGGCACGACAACAATCCGGTCAGACATCCAAACAGCCATAGCAAATAAGAATGAAAAATTGTAAAAGAAAACAACAACGACTCATTCTACCTGAAAGGGACGAAAAGGGCAAGTCCCACTCCGTCGACCCATGTCGACTGCAAGTTTTAAGATGAGCAAAATAGGGAATGTCATTTCGACCTATTTTGAAACTTGCAATCGACATGCTCTCGACCCGTTTGGTTTTTCCTAACGCTTCAGGCACTGTAGTCTCTTGCCAAACGCCTCCATTTCGTTCACAATACATGCAGGCTTGTGCCCCGGAGTACCGGCGAAATAACCCCTTTCATTGCCATGCGAACAATTACCCATGTTTTGCTTTGTTTCGTCCTTCTGACAATCAGCCGGGCTGTTGCCCAAGAAACCTTTGCTCCGCTCATCACGGAAAACTGCGTCGCCTTCATTCACGTCGATTTCCGTAAAGTCGAGGTCGATACCGTGAGGGCAAGCCTCCAAAAAGCCGGTGAGGATTTTATGAAGGGACTCGCCTTCGATGACCGCTCATTCAAAGCGACCGCCAGGGAACTCACCGTCGAACTGGAAAAATTGGACATCCTCGTCCGCCCCCACTACGAAAAGATCACGAAAGAACTCGGTATCACGGAACTCGCCGTCATTGCTGATCTGAGTTTACTTGAAAAAGGAATCTACTCCGTGCTTGTCGCCCCGTGGAAAGGAAAAACCGATGAAGACCTTCAAAAACTTCTTGCCTTCATGCCGGAGAGCGAATATAAGGAAGCCTATCTTTCGGTGGGCGATTTTTTGTTCGTTGCCTTTCCTAACTTCTCGATAATCCCTCAGAAGAATCCTCTTGCAGAAAAGCAGATTCTTGCCGAGTGGATTAAAAATGCCGCCGAAAACAAAGATGCTCCCATTTTGGCTGCCCTGAAAAGCGTGTCCGATGCCGAAATCAAGATTGCCATTACCGCACCGGATCAGGTACGGACAATGTTGAAGACTGCCCCGCTGCCGCCGGATGTGCCGCTCGAAGTGCGCAATTTCCTGCTGTATGCCGCCCAAAAAATCCAGTGGGTAAGTGCGTCCATCTCCCTGTCAGACCTCCTCGGCGGCGACCCCTCGAAAAATGCGAATGTGCTGATGACGGTCAAAATGGCGAAACCTGCCGATGCTCGAATGATTTACGGATTGTTGGAATCGCTGATTGATCTCAGTGTTAACGCCGCCCAATTCGGAATGAAAATGCAAGAGGAACTCGAATTCGATATACCGCCATTGGCATTCCAATTTGGCAAAGGAATGTTGCGAACGTTCCTGCCCGATGTCGAAGACGACATGCTCGTCTTCCGTGTCAAAGGGGATTTCGGTGTTGGCGGTCTCGCACAAGCACACATGGCAATTTCGGTTGCCGGTACGGGTGTGGCACTGCTGCTGCCGGCAGTTCAGGCGGCGAGGGAAGCGGCTCGGCGGATGCAGTGTCTCAACCATATCAAGCAAATCGTATTCGCGATACACAATTTCCATGATGCGCGTAACGCATTGCCGCCGCTCTATACTGTCGATGCCAACGGCAAGCCGCTGCACAGTTGGCGTGTCCATATTTTGCCGTACATTGAACAGGTAGCACTGTACGAAATGATTCGCCGTGACGAACCGTGGGACAGTGAACACAACAAACAGTTTCATGACAGGATGCCTGCCGTCTATGTTTGTCCGAGCAATCCGAATCAGGGATGCACATACGTCGGCATTGCCGGTGAAGGTTTTACCCCTGCAAAAGTGGAGGGACGTGAACGCACGTTCGCAGCGATTGCCGACGGATTAAGCAACACGCTCATGATTATCGAGGTGAAGGAGGGATTCTGTTGGATGGATCCCACGGCGGACATCACGCTTGATGAGTTGGTGAAGGGAATCAACGTGGGCGGTCGTGCCGGTAGTTTTCACCCCGGCGGTTGCAACATCGGCATGTTTGACGGCAGTGTTCGGTTCCTACAGCAGACGGTTGACAAAGCGAGCCTTCGGGCATTAGGTACGATTGCAGGCGGGGAAGCGTTTGCATTATGACTTAGCCGGTACTCCGCACGATAACGTTCGGCGGTCGGCATCCTATCTTTCGAGGTTTGATAAAATTGTCGGCAAACTGTCCGCCTTTATGTCTCCCTCGTCTCTGTTATTGTTTGCCGGAGTCGGTAAAATGGAAGTATGCGTTTTCTTGTGATGTTGTTGCTATCGCTTGCTACGGTCGGTTTTGCCGGTTGCCGGGAACGCTCCGTTCCGCCGCCAGTGGAAGTACCGCCGATCCCGTCCAGCGACATTTCACCCATCACTTCAGTCTCGTTGAATCCGCATACCATTCTGGACCAGATGGTAGCCGCCTATCAGACCGCCGCCTCCTATTCAGACCACGGAAGCGTCCAAATCATCGGAAAAATGTCGCAATCCGATAGCAAGTCCATTCCCTGGAACTGTATTGTTGCCTTCCAAAAACCGAATAAACTCCGCCTTGAAGTTGCCGAAGGAATCTTTGTTTCCGACGGCGAATACTGTTATGCACAAATCCAACCTTTGCCCCAACAAGTATTGCATTTTCCCTCCCTTGACCAGTGGACACTTGAAACACTTTTTCAGGATGTGCATCTTGATCGTGCGATGGAACTGGGACTTCCCTTTTCGGTGCTTCGCTTTCCGCCGCAACTAGTTCTGCTCTTCGCAAATAATCCGCTCCACACTTTCTGTCCGAAGGGAGCAAAAATCGAGTGGATGGCACAGCGGACACTCGGTCGAATTCAATGTGACGTCATCCAGATTAGCCATTCCGACGGCAATCGGATTCTTTGGATTAGCCGCGAGAATCAGGCATTGCTTCGCTTCGATTATCAGCCGGTAGGGTTGCCTGTCCCCGAAGGTTTTGACAGTGTTGAAGCAATCCGTATCGAAATGACCGATGCCCGATTCGGTTGGAATTTCCTCCCCGATACATTTCAAATGCTCCAACCCCAGGATGCGGTGCTGGTCGCCGAATTTCAGTCCGACATGCCGGGACTGCCCTCTCCGGCAGAACATCAACGCAGATTGATGTTGATGACGGAGAGCGATTGTTATCGGCATATTGACCACCATGCAGAATCGGCGGCTTCGACGGAACAATCGCCATTGTCGAAAGTGGAACCAAGAACATTCGCGCTATCGCCGCTCTGGACTGTTCCCCTAACCGGTGTTGATACGATGGAATCCCTTTCGGGCGCAACACCGATATTGCTCATTCCGTATGAAGGGAATCTAGTGGCGGAATTGGACTTGCAGGGAAATATCATACAAAGGATTTCGCCGGTGGGACTAGAAGATGCCATTATCACAAATATAAAAGGCAATACCCTGTCTGACGAACGAAAGATTGGAATTATCACGTTGGACAGCAAATTTTATCTATACGACATGGCTTTCAGACCGCTGGATGCTTACAAAGCCGAGTCGGCTGAAAATACAAAAGGCAAGATTAAAGATTTTCAGTTTGTCCAGCATCAAGGGGATGAATTACTTTTACTGGGTATTCAGCAAGACTCCGTTCAGGAAGGTGTTCCCGCTGACAGAGTTCTTCTTGCTGTGGATGTACAGGGCACAAAACATTGGAAACATCACTACGAAGGGGTACTGAATCAAATATCATCGGCAGTCATGGAGAATCAAAACTGTATATTAGTTTCCTGTACCGATTCGAAAGATTCAATTTTTATTTTCTCCCATGAGGGACAGTCTTTGGACACAGTGGAAATGCCTTCTGGACGACACGTTATTTGGTTTCATGTTTTAGATTCGACTATTTACACTCTATTGGAAACTATGGATACAGGCGATGTCCGGTTTGTAGGGTTTGACAAGCGAGGAAAAAGTCTTTGGAGCCGTTTGTTGCCAGCCGGCGAGTACGAAGTTGATCCCATCTATGTACCGAGTGAGAAAAAATGGCTTGTCCCTTCGCCGAGTAGCGAAATTTTTGTTTTCGATCTAATAGGTAATATGATCGATACATTCTCGCTGAATGTTATTCCGACCGGATTGCTCTGCGTCGAAGTTGGCGGAGAAACCTTGCTGGTCGTTGCTGACGGTGAAACCGTCTCGGCTTGGAAAATCGGGAAAAATATTTGAAGGCGTAGGACACTGTTTCGCATTTGCCCCATGCGAACCGTGTTGCCGGGTGTTTTTTATGAATTGGAGGAATTGCAGATGCTGACGAAAAACTGGGAAGAGAGCACAATGATGAGGGCGGTACGTTGCCAACAGGCGGAATCCGTACCGATTTGGTTGATGCGGCAAGCGGGACGCTACATGCCGGAATATCAGCGAGTCCGGGAAAAGGTTACATTTCTCGAACTCTGCAAAAGACCGGAACTCGCCGCCGAAGTCATGCTGACTGCCGTTCATCGACTTGGTGTCGATGCGGCAATTCTCTTTTCCGACATCCTGCTCATTCTCGAACCTATGGGATTCCAACTGGAATTCACTCCTGACGGTGGTCCCAAAATCGGCAATCCGATTCGGAAGCCCAATGACGTTGACCATGTTCAGGAATTACTCGGGATCGAACCGCTGAATTTCGTGATGGATGCCGTAAAATATACCAGGGAAGGGTTGGAAGCGACGAAGCCGCTCATCGGTTTTGCCGGTGCGCCCTTTACTTTGGCTGCCTACGCAGTGGAAGGGGGCGGGAGCAAAAATTTCCAACAGGTCAAAGCGTTTATGCACATGCATCCCGAAAAATGGCATGATTTGATGCGTCGGCTTGTCCTTTCGACGGCGTGCTATCTCAATGGACAAATCGAGGCAGGAGTACAGATCGTTCAAATCTTCGATAGTTGGGTTGGCTGTGTTTCCGATGAAGACTACAAAAAATATGTATTTCCCTATTCCAAGATGTTAATCGAATTGATCCGCTCCGGTACACCGATCATTCATTTTGCGCCGGGCAATCCGATGCTGCTGTCCAGCGTCAGTGAGGCAGGCGGACATGTGATTGGAGTCGATTGGCGGGTTGCTGTGGACAAGGCGTGGGACATGGCAGGACGCGACCGGGCGATACAGGGAAATCTTGATCCGGCAATTTTGCTGACGGATAGGGAGACGATTCGCCGCCATGCCCAACATATTCTCCGTTTGGTGGATCGCCATCCTGGCTTCATTTTCAATTTGGGACATGGCATTATGCCGCAAACGCCCGTTGAAAATGCCATCGCTCTCGTGGATATTGTCCATGAGTTGGGACGACAACGATAGTGTGTGTAAAAAGTTTGTGGGAGAGAAATTTTGTCCCCTCTCCCCCTTGGGGGATGTCTTTACAGACACGGGTTAGGATCAGGGCGGTGCGAGTAATGCCATACCTGACCAATGCGGGACACGTTCAAGACTACGCTCTCTCAAAATCCCGTGATTCCCGGCATGGCAATGGGATAATCACCATTTTCATCCGGCATTACAGGGGCAGGACCCTCAAATGTCAACTTTTCGAGGTTCGGAGCCAGTTCTGTATTCGAATTCATCGCCTCGTTCCAAGTAATCCCCTGTCCGCTTTCGGCAGCCATTCGACCAAGGATTCCGACCATTGTGGTCTTCGCACAACGTTCCGTTTCGTTGACAGGGTCGTCGTTCCGAATGCAACTAAATAGAACGTCATGTTCGACCTGGTATTGATCCCTCGTGGGTCCCTCTTTGTATTCCCAGAGCAGATTGCCGGTGGCAGGATTGTGTCCCTTGTAGATTCGCGGGTTTTTCACCCCTTCACCGATTTCGGCACAGCCCGACGCTCCGTGCACCGTCGATTGGAAGCAACCCCATGTATTGTCCTGGTGCCGCCCTTGAGCAATCAACCGGGTTCCGTCGGCGAACGTATATTCCACCGCATAGTGATCGAACAGTTGATCTTTTATTGTCCGTACCTGTCTGCCGCCATATCCCTGGGCAAACACCGGAAAAGACCCCTTTGCCCAGCAACAGACATCGAGATTATGGATCAACCAGTCAAGGATAAACGACCCATTCAACCACGTGAAACAACTGTAATTGCGAATCTGGTGGGCGACAATGCTTTCCCCTTCCTGCCGCGGACTAAAACCGACGGATTCGTGGACTCGGTACGCCCAGCAAGAAATCAGGTCGCCGATGATCCCATTATGCAGTTGTTGAACCGCCTGCTGGAGAGGGATGTTGTGCCGACTCATCAAACCGCCGACGATTTTGAGATTCTTTTGTTTGGCACGTTCACCGGCTTTCATGATTCGGCGAACGCCGGGCGCATCGACGGCAAACGCTTTTTCCATGAATACATTCACCCCTTTCTCCACGGCGTATTCGACGTGGAGCGGACGAAAAGCCGGTGCGGTACAGAGAAGAATCACCCCGCCTGGTCCCACGGCATCAATCGCTTGTTGATATGCTTCAAAACCAATGAACTGCTGGGCATTCGGATCGACATCGTTGGGAAACATCTCTTTGAGACTCGACATCAACAGATTGGCTTTTTGGGGGAAGACATCAGCGAGGGCGACGAGTTTTTTCGGACCCTCGGTACTCATGGCTTGTATGATTGCCCCTCCGCCTCGTCCGCCGCATCCGACCAGTGCGACTTTGATTTCATTATTTTCGGCGGCATGGACTTTGGGCACTGCCGAGGCAAAAGCGAGACCAGTGGCGAGAACTCCACTCTGTTTAAGGAATGTACGACGGGATGAACGAGCGGACTGATTCTTTGTGGACATGAAAACCTCCAGAAAAGGAAAGGATAAATAACAACTGCTGGTCATTGTAACTGATCGCAAGTCGTAAAACAAGAGAGGGCATCAACTTGGGGGCATCAAAGTTCAGTTGCGAATTTAGGTAAAATAGGTCGTTGACATTGAGAAAACCAAAGGCACCGCCCTTTACTACGCCCCCTTTACAAAAAGAGGAATGATGGCGTGATGACTTTGCCAAAAAAACTTTGATGCACCCCATCAACTTGATAAAACCATCGAATCGGACATACTTTGTGCATTATGGAAAATGCAGCAATATGTCCGGGCTGATGCTTTGTCCCTTCCTAAAATGGGGATCACTGACTCGTATTATCTAAAACCGGCGGACTTGCGTCCCCCGCTCTTTTTTTCGTCGTGGAAAATTAACTCCGAATTTATCCTTTTTTCATCATTCGTTAACATTCCGATTGTATAATTCCCCGCGAAGAGTCGGGAAGGTTCCCGAAAAAAAGGAAATCAAAAGAAAGGAATACTACAATGAGAAAGAATATAACACTTTACAGAACTGCATTCACACTGGTCGAACTACTGGTTGTCATTGCGATCATTGGCATCTTGATCGGCTTGCTCTTGCCCGCCGTTCAAAGTGCACGGGAAGCCGCACGACGGATGCAGTGCACGAATAACTTCAAACAGTTCGGACTTGCCATGCACAATTACCACGCAGTCCACAATGAACTTCCCAACGGCAAAGGGGGACCCCGGTGCTGGCATTGTGCCACCAGTGCACCCATCCAGTACCACTGGCACAACTGGGGTGCCTTGTTCTTCGTCACGCCGTTTGCAGAACAGGGACCCATTTACGATATTTTCACTTCTGCTTGTGCGAGTCCGACTCGTACCAATGCTGCCGGAGCCGAGATCGCCAAACCGGTAGGCGGTGAAGGCAGCGGACCGTATCCATGGCACGCTGGTGACAGTACCTGCGTTTCCGAGATGTACACGACCCCGATTTCCATGTTTGTTTGTCCTTCAGATCCAGACACCAAGACGATGAATCGTGGAAATGCCTTTCAACAACAGCGGTTAAACTACGCCACATGTCTCGGCGACTCGTTCTACAACAACTACGATCCCGAAGGAACCTTTCGCGGTATGTTTGGAACATTGAAGTCGTTCGGTTTTAGTGCCTGTGTTGATGGCACAAGCAATACCGCGTTAATGAGCGAATTCGTCGTGTACGATCCTGCACCTGCTGCGGAAATAGAAGGAATCGGAACTGGAAAAGTCAAAGGGAGTGTCCGGCTTGACCTACCTTGGGCTGACGTTGCCAATGACCCGTCTCTTTGCTTTAACAGTAAAATTGGCAATACGGGGATGATCGACGGCACTCGATTCAACAACACACGCGGCGGTGTCCGTTTTTCAGGACGCCCCGTGGACGGCGGAGGGTTCACGACCGTTTTACCTCCGAACTCTCCTTCATGCGGCGGTGAATATGCGAGGGTGGTAGGAACGGCAAGCCTGGCGGCTTCGCCTTATTATTTCCCCGGTCTGATGTCGCCGACCAGCAATCACGTCGGCGGAGTCAACGTATGCCGTTGCGACGGCTCTGTGACTTTCATTTCCAATAATATTGATACAGGAAATATGCAGGCTCCTTCTCCTGACGCACCGGGCAGTCCCAGAGTCAAGGCAAGTCCTTATGGAGTTTGGGGAGCATTCGGAACCCGCGACGGCGGTGAATCGGTTGGGGCACTGTAAAACACATTTTACCAAAAAGGAAAGGAGAAACTTCACATGAAAATGAGGAATCATATCATTTACGGATTGACTCTGACGACACTTCTGTTCGTCGGCTGTGGACGAAACGCTGTTCCAGCGGGTTTTCCGAAACTCCATCCCGTAACCATTGAGTTAGTCCAAGGGGACACCCCATTGACCGAAGCAACTGTTTCGCTATATCCCGTTGAGGAATCAAACCAATGGAGTTCGGGTGGGTTTTCTGACGGAAATGGACGTGCTGTGCTGAGAACACATGGCGGACACAGCGGCGTACCGAAAGGAACATACAAAGTTGCCGTCGTCAAAGCCATTGCTGAGGGAATCTCTGCGACAGCGGATGAACCGGGAACATTAGCGACTTACTCTCTGATTGAGAGACAATATACGTTACGACACACAACCCCGCTAGAAGTCGATGTACAAGCGGGAAAAAACAATTTCCGCTTGGATGTCGGAAACCCAGTCCAGTACCGAGTCCAATAACAAAGGAGACCACTATGAGAACATTGCTTTACAGTATTGCTTTTTGTACCACAATAACTTTCCTGCTTGCTGATGAGTCCAAAAATTGGAACGTGCGTGATCATATTCCGATCCAAGAGATTACGGTTCAGGCACACCGCGGTGCTGGTGTGTTGGCACCAGAAAATTCCCTCGACGCATTTGAAATCGCATGGAATCTCGGAGTCATCCCGGAAGCAGATATTCGCATGACCAAGGATGGAGTGATCGTGGCATTTCATGACAACGATTTCTCCCGGATTCTGCCGATTGCTTCAGAAGAAATGAAAAAGAAGGGGGTCAAAGACCTGACTTTCAAGGAAGTCAAAAGCCTCGACATCGGCGCATGGAAGGGTCGAGACTTTGAAGGTCAGCGGATTCCCAGCATGGACGAAATCGTCGAGGTGTTGAAACAATATCCTCAACGGAAAATTTACGTCGACATAAAGAACGTTGATTTTGAACAACTTGCACTCGTAACACAGGGGATACATCCACAAATGATCCTTGCGAGTACCAAGTACGAGGAGATCGAACTTTGGAAAAAAGCGGCTCCAACGTCCTATACGCTACACTGGATGGGCGGTACGGAAACGCAATTGACCGAGCGACTGGAATGTCTCAAAGAGAAAAATTTCCGGGGAGTCGATCAGTTGCAAATTCATGTCCGCATAGACAAACAGGGTAATTTTGCACCGGACGAGGCATTTTTGAAAAAGACTGGCAACACGTTGCGGAAATATGGTGTTCTGTTCCAGGTTCTTCCATGGGAGGGCAAGGAAACAGACATCTACAGCCGTCTGTTGGACTTAGGGGTTGCCAGTTTTGCGACCGATTATCCTGATGTCACGATGCAGGCGATTGCAGAGCATTATGCTAAAGAAAAATAGTCCACTCAAGGGGAAGGCAAACATGTTCGTTTGCCTTTCTGTTCCAGAAAAACAATCACTATCAACAAAGGAGAATATCATGAAACATTTCATCACCGCCTTCACATTGCTCGACGTACTGATTGTCGCTGCAAGTATCGGTATCGTTATTGGACTGCTTTTTCCAACCGAACGAAACATGCCCAAATGGGAAGGTCCTCGTAGTGAGCAAGCCGTCATCACTGTCTTATACAGTGGTAATTCCGGTATTTCCGAAACCCCTTAACCAAACTAATAAACCATGCAATTCACTCGACGTGTTTTTTCACAACTCTGTGCGGCAATTTTAGTGTTGCCGTTGACTTCTGCCCTGTTTGCAGACGAATGGTCCTTCGGAGTGATCCCCGATACGCAGTGGGCTGTCAAAATGGATGCCCCATTTTACGGGACAGCCATTCATATCATTGATGCCATCAATGCCGAATTTATTCGGCAAAAGGTTGATTTTGTCATCCAAGTCGGTGATTTGGTGGAGACATCTTCCGCCATTGCTTTCCAAACGCGGGCGGCACACAACAAGTTCCTCGACGAAGCCGGTATCAAATTTTATCCGGTTCGCGGCAACCACGATGCCATGAACTACGACCCAGGGAATTCGGACGACAAAGCCATGAAAAGGGATGCAACCGCACAATTTAAGGCGGTGTTTCCTGATCTTCCCGGTGCGGATGGCAGTTTTCCCGACTTGCCCGGCGCGAAAGGAATGACCTACTCCTTCACACACAAAGGAGGAAAATTCATTTTGCTCGACACGTTTCCATTGGTCGATGACGGTTCGAAAAGTGGCAAAGCATACACGGTTGGTGACTACATACCGTGGATCGAGTCGGAACTGAAAAAGGATGATCACCGTTTTTCTTTTGTGTTTGCACACAAAAATATTCAAGGGCAAAACCATGAAGACAACATTTTCGGCAACAAGGCGGATTCAAATCCAGAGATGCAAAATGCGTTCATCAGTTGCCTGCAAAAGCATGGCGTGCGGTATTATATGAGCGGACATGATCACATGTACCATCATTCGCTGGTCAAGAGTCCTGACGGCAAATCGGAAATTGGTCAGATCATCTGCGGCAGTGCGGCACACAAGTTTTATCTGCCGGATATGTCCTTTCCCAAGCGGGAAACACCGATTAAACAAGAGTTAAACCGGATCGGTTTTATCATTGTCCGTGTCGAGGGTGAACGTACCCGTTTCGAGTATTATTCGACGGAACCGTTCGGTGCCGAACCGAAAACACCGACTTGGGAATTGCGAGATTCGTTCGAGTAAATCCCTTTCCTTAACCCTTAACCCTTAACCAACTATGCCAAATCGACGAGAATTTTTGAAACGCTTTGCTCTGATGGGTGCCGTTGCGACGTTGCCCGTCCACACACTTCTCGCCCAAGATGTCTTGACACCAAAACCAACGGGCGATGGTCTGTTCACTGTGCATTTCGGAGCAGAACTCAACCGAAAGAAAGATCCGCCGCGAAAAATCACGATTCCCGATGTCCCCATCTCCGATAACAAGGCGTACAAAGTCCTCAAAGGGGACTTTCACATGCACACGTTGTTTTCCGATGGACGTGTGATGCCGGTGGATCGTGTCAACGAAGCCGTCAATAATGGACTCGACGTGATTTCCATTACGGATCATATCGAATACCATCCCAATATCACCGGTGGTAAACTCAAATTGGCGGAAAACAATGATGATCATAATGTCGCCTACAACATGGCGAAGCCGGAAGCGGATAAACAGAAACTTATTCTTATTCGCGGGACGGAAATCACGAAGAGCGAATGGCACTTCAATGCCTTGTTTATTAAGGACGCAAATGCGATTGCGGCAGTGGTTGACGATTGGCGGGCGATGCTTGCCGTTGCCGCAGAACAAGGCGGATTCATTCATTGGAACCATCCCAGTTGGATTGACCGGGCACCCGATACTCCGCCGTTCGGACTCAAAGAGGGGGAACCCATGCGGTTCTTCGACGAAATCGAAGAAATGCGGAAAAAGGGACTCGTCCACGGTGTCGAAGTTTTCAATGGCACATCGTTTTATCCGATTGCTCTCGATTGGTGCAATGAACGTGATCTCACACCGGTAACGGTAACGGACATTCACCAGAGCGATTGGAATACTTACGGGCACCAGAATCCGTTGCGTCCGATGACATTGATTCTTGCGGAAGACCGAACGGAAGAGGCAGTGCGGGAAGCGTTTTTTGCCAAGCGGACGGTTGGTTGGGCAGCAAATATGATTCTCGGCAGACCGGAGTGGGTCGAAAAGTTGTTCCGCTCGTCTGTCGAAATGAAAAAGAGCGGCAACAATTTGACGTTGCAGAATCTCAGTGATATTCCGTGTCTCTTTGGTGACAAGGAACTTGCGGCGAAGGGAACGTTGGAAATCGCCGCCGCACAAACGTTGACGGTGCGCAACTGGTTCGTCGGCACAAACAAGCCGCTGGAAATCGTGCTCTAAAACGGACTTGAATATCTAAAACCGGGGGACTTGCGTCCCCCGCTCTTTTTTCGCTCTGAAAATTAACTCCGAATTTATTCTTTTCTCATAATTCGTTAACATTCCGATTGTACAATTACCCGCGAAGAGTCGGGAAGGTTCCCGAAAAAAAGGAAATCAAAAGAAAGGAATATTACAATGAGAAAGAACACAACACTTTACAGAACTGCATTCACACTGGTCGAACTACTGGTTGTCATTGCGATCATTGGCATCTTGATCGGCTTGCTCTTGCCCGCCGTTCAAAGTGCACGGGAAGCCGCAAGGCGAATGCAATGCAGCAACAACCTGAAACAAATCGCTTTGGCATGTCACACATACGCCAGCGCAAATAATGAGCAACTGCCCCCCACGCGGGTCGGCGCAGGACAGGTGGGACGTGCTGGCGGATACCAGTGGTCGTATGGTTACCACGCAACCAATTTTTTGGTCACTCTTTTGCCCTACCTAGAGCAAACTGCCCGATACGATGCTGCCGCCTCGTACATAGACCCTGAAGATGGCATCATGAATCCATTTCCTGCGGTGTGGAATTTTGGCGGCTACTATAACCCACTCCCCTTTTATCAAGGATTCATTTCCGCATTCGGATGTCCTTCGGACGGAACGTCACGAGAACCTTCATGGAACCTCGATTTTTCACGAACCAGTTATTTGGGTTCCTACGGCGATGCCATCACGCATGTCCACGAACAATGGCCCAACACACGCGGTTTTTTCGGCGGCGGATCGGCGCATCGCGGAACCAATCCGCAGGCAACACCGGTAATCCGCACGTTTTCGTCTCTTGTGGATGGAACGTCCAACACCGTTGCCGTTTCGGAATCGGTCATTTCCACAAACTCACATCCCGTTGATCCGTCAACAGGGAGTGTGGGTGCCTTCACCGACCGACCGGGGGATCGAGATGTCAAATCGGGAACGGTCAGTAGTGATGCCATCATTACACCGAATGATCCGATTCGACCAGACAATGCGAGTTTTGGTAAGGTTCAGGTGCCCAATGTAGCCCTCTGTTTGGCAGCAAGGGATGGATCAAAAATTCGAGACGATCTTGCAGTCTTTCAGTTGCGAGGCAAAGGGTATAACTTCGCCGATGGTCGTCCTGCATGTGCGTTTTTCCAGACGATTTTGCCCCCGAATTCCCCCTCTTGCGGGAACACGCGTCAAGCGAACAATCCGGGACAGGGACACGGGATCAATTCCGCATCGAGCCGTCATACCGGCGGTGTCAACGCAGGACTGGCGGACGGTGCCGTCCGATTTGTCTCCAATTCGGTTGACTGCGGCAATCAGCAGTACGGCTCTCAAAGTACGGATTTGGAACCGATGGCAGGTCCGAGTCCCTTCGGTGTTTGGGGTGCCCTGGGATCGATTAACGGCGGCGAATCTGCATCTCTGTAGAGAACATAACACCTGTTATCGGTATGTTTCGGGGTTTGTCCCCGGAGCATACCTTATCATTTTTCACTCGAACAATCATTCATTCAGAAATTCACTATGAAATACTTCGTTTCGTTAAGTTTTATGCCGGTAATTTTGTTGCTGGTCGGTTGCGGCGGCGGAAAACCCGAAGGTTTTCCCGCGAAATTGTTTGCATGCCGTGTCATTGTTACGGACGGCAATGCTCCGGTGGCGGGGGCAAGTGTCAGTCTGATACCTGAAAATGAGCAACAGAAATTCTCCATGGTCAGTATCACCAATGATGACGGGGTTGCGAACATTCGTACAGCCCAGGCGGGCTACTACGGCAACGGTGCTCCAGAAGGGACATACAAGGTTCTGATTATCGATGCGGAGCCGCCTGACCTGGAACACACGTTGACCGCTGAAGAGAGAGCCAACTTGCCGCCGGATGAACAGGATGTTTATGAAAGAGCGAGGCAAAAAAGGGTCAGTGCGAGACCATTGGCAGTGCCGAAGGAATTCAATAAAATGGACTTCACCCCGCTGACATGGACGGTGGATCGAAAAGGTGCCGAACTCAAAGTCAATGTTGCGGAGTACAAATAGAAGAGATCAAACAATCATACAAAAGACCAATATGATGAACACAAAATATATTTTTCAGACGGCAACACTGATGGGTTGCGTCCTGTTTTTCGGCAGTCCGATCTTTGCCCAGCAAGTTCGATTGCCTTTGAATTATTGGCGCAATCCAGAGGGGATGTTGCAGGAACATGCCACACTCCTTTTCGAGCAGGCACATGTGATCCTCGAAAAATACCCTCCGTCAGCGACGGTCGGTGATGAACGTAAATTGGCGTTATTGTCCCTTGACGCACTTCTGCATGACGTTCGTTTGGATAGCACGAAAGCGTTCACGGATCATGTCGAAAAAAGATTTCAACACGTCTTGGACAAACTTGAAAAGGAAACGTTGAACAACAACGAAATTCGGATTCATCAGTTATACAATCATGGTTATATCATCAAGACACCTTCTGTGACCATTGGTTTTGATATTGTCAGAGGCGGTCGCCCTCAACATCCTTTTGTGAGCGACGCTTTAATCCAGTCGGTGGTCAGCCAATGCGATATTTTGTTCATTTCGCATGAACATGGCGACCATGCGGATAAATCGGTTGCACAGATATTCTGCGATCAAAACAAAGATGTGATTGCACCTCCCGGTCTTTGGGACAATATGTCCCCCAATATAAAATACTTGCGGGGAGAAGACATCGTAACAGAAAAAATGGACATTCCGGCAAAAGAGAAGACGTTGACGGTAAAAATTTTTCCCGGACATCAAGATTCCGTGATGAATAATGTCTATGCTGTTACAACTCCTGAAGGTATCACGGTCATGCACACGGGCGACCAGTCGAATATTGGCGACATGCAATGGATTTCATGCGTCAGCGATGAAATTGAAGTCGACGTTTTTTTAGTACATTGCTGGATGCCGGCAATTGAAAAAGTGGTTGCCGGTATCAAGCCGAAACTCATCGTTGTTGGACATGAAAATGAAATGGAGCATACCATTGACCATCGGGAATCGTATTGGCTTGCCTTCCGGTGTTTTGCAAACGTTACGGTTCCGTATGTCGTGATGACGTGGGGTGAATCGTTTACATTTTCACGTTAAATAACTGGGCGTGTTTTTCGTTTATCCTCATGTGCTTACAGACGCAGAGCAGGGGCTACGAATTGCGCCCAAATGAAGGCACTGTGCACGCCTCCGTTTTGGGTGCATCAAAGTTTTTTTGGCAAAGTCATCACGCCATCATTCCTCTTTTTGTAAAGGGGGGCGTAGTAAAGGGCGGTGCCTTTGGTTTTCTCAATGTCAAC
>Ga0082212_10002346_pt1 | contig 27672 bp, 23 predicted proteins | sample TergutNt197P3_FD_71548 | JGI IMG/M metagenome (GOLD analysis project Ga0082212, IMG submission 71548) | Neocapritermes taracua P3 segment gut microbial communities from Petit-Saut dam, French Guiana - Nt197 P3 | ecosystem: Host-associated > Arthropoda: Insects > Digestive system > Gut ...
AATATTTTATATTTTTTTATATAATATATGCAAGTATAGCTAATTTGGATAGTATTTGAGTATTTTTTATTATTTTTTAATTTTATTTTTTTCTTTTTATTATATTAATTTAGATTTTTTTATTATTTTTTTCTTTTTAAAGAAATTATTATTAATTTTTGTTTGTTTTTTCATTAGATATTTTATATTATTATTTTATGATTAAATTAGTTATTAATAGGCTTTTTATTGATTTTTATTTTATTATTTTTATTCTAATAAAAATTATTAATTTTATTATTCTAGTTATTAATAATAATTATCTAGAATATCTTCTCTTTTATGCTATTACCTCAATTTTTAATAGTATTCTTATTGAGTATATTAATTCTCTAAGTTATTCTGTTAATAGTACTTGTGATATTGATGTTATTTACTATAATAGCTAGAGATTTTATAGATATAAAAAAATCATTATAGGTGTTTATAATGATTATAAACTTCAATTATCGATTTCGAAAATCCATTAAAATTCAATATTCTTTCCAAACTCTATTATTATTTCCCTATTTCATTAAAAAACCCATATTTTGCCTTATTTTTATTTAGCTAATATGCCTTGTTTTTAAATATAAGTCGCTAAAATTGACTATTTAATTAAAAAACTTTATATTTATTATTTTATCTAAATTAGTTCAATTTGACCTTATTTATATTAAATCTCAATAATATGGGTCTTTTCATAATTTATTAGAATAGGTTTTAGTTAGTTTTTTGACTTTTAAAAAGCATAGGTAATTCCTTTTGAAATTCCTTTATATGTTAAATAACGCTCGATTTGACCTTTTTTGCTTGAAAATTTCCAAAACATTTATATACTATGGTGAATTAAATAATTGATGATATAAGATAGTAGTCTTATATTCTTAAAATTAAATCGTCAATAATCTAAGATTTTTAGTATATATTCTATAATGATAATAAGGTAGAATTTACTATTTTTTGTATTTACTATTTTTTTAGTATTTACATTCATTAGTATTTACTATATTTTTAGTATTTAAATCGTTAGTATTTACTATTTTTTTAGTATTTACTATTCTTGGTATTATTCAAAAATTTTACTTTGAATATTCCAAATTTTAAGTCTTAGGTTTCTTTTAGATAATATTTTAAAATTTTTAAAATAACTTATAGTAATGCGAATAATTATCTAGATTTAATTTGGAGTATATGGCTCGGAGGCGGTATAATTAGTAGACATTCGATATATGCATCGATTGTTGGAATTATTGTAATATTTACATTAGCTTCAATAGTCTGTGCAACTCCTTTAGGAGTAAATATACATACACAAGATTCATCATCATTTCATGTTGATGAAATATTAAAAGCATCTGCAGCATCTGCACCTGCTAATAAAACAAATTCAACGGTTGAAAATACTACAGAAACTGTTAAAGTTGTTGTAAAATCTATTAAAATGGATACAAAGGATTATAAAGTAATGGTGAATGCCATTGACAAATATGAAAATACCAAAGGAGTTAAACCAAGCTCTTATTCTTGGAAATCCCAAGAATTAATAATTTCTAAGAAAAGTTATCTTGATGCAATTGATAGGTATACGAAATTTGTCAAAACAAATAAAAGAGATCCTAATTATGTAGACATTTTTAATGCATATAAATATGAAAAAGTCACAACCAATGATTCTAATATTAAAACACCTAAAAAAAGTGTTAGTTTACCACTATCTGGTGAATTAAAAGGAAAAGATGGTTTGACTGTTTTGCAAAAATATATGAATAGAAATCTTAACCATAGAAGTGGTGGTCCTCATACTTTTGAAGGTGTTGTTAAAAGGAAAGTAGGGGACTGTTGGGGACTAGCTGAATGGGCAGCTAAACAACTCAAAGCTAATAATTACAAAGCTAGAATTGTTCAAGGTCCAAGCTCGTCTTCTTCAAGACATCGTTGGGTTCAAGTGTATATTGATGGAAAATGGATTAATTTCGAATCTTCATTAGTTACTAAGAGATATGGAAGTAAACATTATTCCAAAACTTGTGCAAAGGTAAGTAAGGTTATTAAAACTTATTAATTATTCAATAAATAATTATATAGTTTTAATTCATAACTTTTTTAATAAAGTAGTTTATTTCTTACTTTTTGCTTTTTTTATTTTTTTATTTTTTTTATTTTATTTTTTTTATTTAGTGTATTTTTTATTTTATTTTTTTTATTCTTTATTTTATTTTTTCAGTTTTTTTTATTTTTAAAGGAGTAAGTTATATTATTTCTCAATATAAGTTCTTATTTTTCTTTATTTTTTTTAGATTAATTGTCATGAACTTTTAATCAAATTTTAAGTATTTGGTTTTTGTTATAGGATACATCAATAAAATGGGCTATTTGGTATTGTGTTTAAATGAGTATTATAAAATACTATTGATTGAAAACTATAGATAATTCTTTGAAAAATTTATTTAATGTAAAAACAAGCTCAGTTTGGGCTTTTTTATGAAAAAAATTTCAAAACATTTATATATTAGGTCTGAATAAAATATAAACTAATAATTCTAATCCAATGCTTTAAAGCCATATTGATAATTATTTAAAAATTTATATATTACCATTAAATTGAAATTGTTTATTAATAATTGAAATTTTTTCAAATAGTTATTTCTTTGGTTTGATTTAGTATATGGATGGAGGCGATATAATTAGTAGACATTCGAGATTTATTCCTGTAATTGGAGTTGTTGTAATATTTGCGTTAGCATTTGTTTGCTTTGCTCCACTTCAAGCGAGTATTTCAAATACTCAAAATAATATTGATAACATTAAGATTAATAATAATTATAATATTAATTCAGATTTTGTTAAAGCATCTGCAACTACTCAAGATGTTAATGAAAATTTAAATGTTTCTAAAAATCAAACTATAAATACTACTAAAACTGTAAAAACGACTGTAAAAGTAACTAAAATGCCTTTAAAGCAGTATAAGGGAATGGTATCTTATATTAACAAATATCAAAAAAAATATAAAGTTCAACCAAAGTCTTATAATTGGAAATCTAAAAATTTGACAATATCTAAAGCATCTTATCTTGATGCAATGAAAAGATATAAAAAATGGGTTAAAACTCATAAAAAAACTCTTCCTAAGTATGTTAACATTTTTAATGGAGTAAAAACTACAACAGTAAACGTACAAGAGGAGGATGCCACAAATAATGATGTTAAAAAAACTAGTAAACTACCTTTAGCTGGTGAGTTAAGTGGCTATGAAGGTTTAGATAAGTTACAAAAATATATGAATGCTAATTTCAATCATCAGACAGGCGGTCCGTCTACATTTGAAGGTGTTATTAAGTCAAAAGTTGGAGATTGTTGGGGATTAGCTGAATGGGCAGCTCAACAATTAAAAGCTAACAATTATGAAGTTCGTATTGTTCAAGGACCATCTTCTTCAGCATCTAATCATCGTTGGGTTCAAGTAAAACTAGATGGAAAATGGATTAATTTTGAGTCTTCTTTAGTTACTAAAAAATATGGTAGTAAACATTACTCTACAACATGTGCTTCAGTTAGTAAAATTGTATGCTATTTGTAATTTTTAGAATAATTTTTTTCTTTTTTAATTTTACTTTCTTTTTTTTTTAATTATTTTTTATATTATGAATTTGATATCTTTTTAATTCTAATCATTTATTTATATTTTTTTTAATTTTACTTTATTTATTATATTTATAGATGTAATAGCAAATAATATAAATGTTATAAAAATATATTTTAATATAATTAATATAAATAGAACTATATTTTATAATAAAATAGGATATAAAGTATATTTTTTAATAAATATAGATATAAATTATATTTTAATTAAAATTGTATATTAATTTAATAATAAAAAATTTAAGTATGTGAGGAATTCTTTTGTCGATAAAAACACCAATTGTTATTTTGAATTTTAAAACTTATTTAGAATCTAGTGGAGTAAATGCCCTAAACTTAGCCAAAGCTCTTGAAAGTGTATCTATTGAAACGGGGATTACTATGGCTGCTAGTCCTCAAGCAAGTGATATATTTAGAATTAATGAAGAAACTAATATTCCACTTTTAGCTCAACATATTGATCCTATTAGTCCAGGGGGTCATACAGGATCTAATCTTTTAGAATGTATGGTTGAAGCAGGAATAAATGGAACTCTTTTAAATCATTCAGAACAAAGAATGGAGTTAGCTGATATAGATGAAGTTATAAAACAAACTAAAAAGAATGATATTTTCTCAGTGGTTTGTACAAATAACATTGAAACTAGTGTGGCTGCAGCTATTCTTAACCCAGAATTTGTAGCTGTTGAACCACCAGAACTTATTGGTTCTGGAATTTCAGTATCTCAAGCTGAACCTGAAGTTGTTGAAGGAACCGTAAATAAGGTAAAAAAAGTTAACAAAAAAACAAAGGTCTTATGTGGTGCAGGAATATCAACTGGTGATGATATGAGGGCTGCATTGGACTTAGGTGCAAATGGAGTACTTCTCGCATCAGGAATTATTTTAGCAGATAATCCAAAAGAAGCTTTATTGGATTTAGTTAGTAAAATTTAACCTATATTCAATAATAGTTTATTAATAATTTATTAATAGTTTATTAATAGTTTAGTATGTATATTTATATTAGTAAGTAGTTATTAGTTAGTTTAGTATTTATTAATCATCAGTATATTATTAATTAATTTAAAATATTTTAATAATTATAACTTTATTAATTATTTAAGCAATATTTTTGTGTGGGATATAATGGCAATTGAATTTAATACAATTGATGACTTTGATCTTGAAGGAAAAACTGTTTTAGTTAGGGTGGATATTAATTCTCCAGTTGATCCTAACTCTGGAGTTATATTAGATGATACTCGTATGAAATTACATGGTGAAACTCTTAATGAATTATCCATAAAAGGAGCTAAAGTTGTTGTTTTAGCTCATCAAAGTAGGCCAGGTAAAAAAGATTTCACTACACTTGAACAACACAGAGATGTTCTTTCAAAAAGATTAGGAATTGATGTTAAGTATATAGATTCTATTTTTTCACAAGAAGCTAAAAAAGCTATTAAATCCCTTAAAAACCATGAAATTCTTCTTCTTGAAAATGTAAGATTTTTTTCAGAAGAATCTATTAATAAATCTGTTGATGAGCAATCTAAAACTATTCTTCCTAAAAAATTAGCACCTTTAATAGATATCTTTATAAATGATGCTTTTGCAGCTGCACATAGATCCCAACCATCTTTAGTTGGTTTTACACAAATTGTTCCTTCTGCAGCTGGCAGAATAATGGAAAAAGAGTTAAAAGTAATTCAAAATGCTTTGGATAATGTTGAAAAGCCATGTATTTTTATTCTTGGTGGTATGAAAGCTGATGATTCTATTGATGTTATGGAAAATGTTTTAAAAAATGGAACAGCTGACTATGTACTAACTACCGGTCTTGTAGCTAATATAGTTCTTTTAGCTGCGGGAGTTAATATTGGAAAATCTAATAAAAACTTCATAAAAGATAGGGACTATTGTTATCTAGTTAAAAAATCAAAAAAGCTTCTTAAAAAATACCCATCGAAGATTGTTTATCCTAAAGATGTAGCTATTGAAAATAAAGATAAAAAGAGAGAAGATGTTTCAATTAATAATATTTCAAATTTCCCAATTTTTGATATTGGTGTAGAGTCTATTAAAGAATATGCTAAATTAATCAGATCTGGAAAAACTATATTTGCAAATGGTCCAGCAGGGGTTTTTGAAGATCCAAAGTTTGCAATGGGAACTGAAGATATTTTAAATGCTATAGCTAGTTCTGAAGGATTTTCAATAATTGGTGGTGGACATATTGCAGCAGCTACTACAGCTATGGGCTTTGAAAATGATGTAAGCCATATTAGTAGTGGTGGTGGGGCATGTATAAATCTTTTATCAGGCAAAAAACTAGCTGCTGTAGAAGCATTAAAAGATTCAGCTAAAAGTGTGAAAAATAGATAGTATTAGTAATTTCAATTTATCGGTATAGTTATTGATACTTTATTTATAATTATAATTATTATATAATTATTATATTGTTTTAGTTATAATTATAATTATTATATAATTATTATATTGTTTTATTTATAATTATAATTAGTATAATTATTAGTATAACTTTATTAATTTGTATAAATCAATTTATTGAAATTTTATATTTTCTATATGTCTAAATAATTTTATCAGGTAATTGTTATTTTTTTTATCTAATTATTATATATTGTTAATAATTTAAATTATTATAACAATTCAATTTTTCTCTTTAAGTTTTTTGACGCCTTTTTTGGGTTTTTACTATTCATAATGGCTGAAACAACAGAGATTCCACCAATATTTGTATTAGCTAATGAACTAATGTTATCTTCATTTAACCCTCCAATAGCTACTATTGGAATATTAACCTCTTCAATTATTTTTTTTAGATAATCAATAGTTATACACTCTGATTCTTTTGTTTGAGTTGGAAAAATAGCTCCACTTCCAATGTAATCTGCACCATCTTTTTCAGCTTTTTTCGCTTCTTCAGTTGTAGCAGCTGAAACCCCTAGTATTTTCTCTTTTCCAATAATTTTTCTAACAATATCTGCAGGCATATCACTTTGTCCAACATGAACCCCATCAGCATCGATAGCTAAAGCAATATCTAATCTATCATTTATTATTAATGGGATATTGTATTTTGAAGTTAATTTTTTAAGATGAAGAGCTAATCTATAAAATTCACCAGTTGAAGCGTCTTTTTCTCGAAGTTGTACAATTGTAGTTCCTCCTAAAATAGCTTCTTCTATAGTCGTTAAAAATTCTTTTTCTGTTTTATTAGTTCTATCAGTAACAAGATATAATGAATATTCTACATTTTTCATAAATATTTCCTCATATCACACTTAAATTTCAATTTTATATATCTTTGTTTCATTTATTATTAAGTTTTCATCCATATTAGATAAATAATCGATTAATTTAACTCGAAATGTCCCAGTTCCAGATCTTTCTTCTCTTACAAATTGTCCTGCTTTTTCACCAGCTATTCCCATAGCTATAGTTCCAGCAATTGCTCCAATAAGTGCTTCGTTAGCTCCACAAAAACTGCCAATAATAGAACTAAGCATACATCCACTTCCAGTAATTTTACTCATTAATGGGTCTCCATTTTCACAACCAAAGACGGATTCTCCATCAGAAATTATATCAATAGGTCCACTAGCTATTATAACAGTATTTATTTCTTTAGCTAATTTTTTCACTATTTTTCCATTAGTTTTTAAATTTTCTTTTGAAATTTGATCATCTGAAGAAACATCAACACCTTTACTTTCACTTCTATTGGAGAGGTTTATTTCATTTAAATTAACTAATCTTGCAATAGCTTTTATCTCAGACATATTTCCCCTAATAGCTGACAAATTGGATTCATTGATTAATTCAAGAATAATACTATTTCTCAAGTTACTTATTCCAACACCAACGGGATCTAAGACAATAGGGATATTGATCTTTTTTGCATAGCTACTTCCGATTCTTATAGCTTCTATCTGACTTTTTGTCACTGCTCCCATATTTATTACTAATGCATTAACTATTTCAATGAACTCTTTGATTTCTTTAGGATTATCTCCCATTATTGGAGATCCCCCAATAGCTAAAATAGCATTAGCACAGTCATTAATTGTCACATAATTGGTAATACAATTTATAAGTGGAACTTTTTCTCTAAGATTTTTTAGTGCAACTACTGAGTTTTTCATTATTTTATTATTAGTATTATCCATTTTAATCCTCATTTTTATAAAATCTTTTTATATTTTTCTTAACTTTTCTTCAATATATTTATTATTAATTAGTTTTTTCATTGTTATGTTAATTGAGCTAATTAGTTTTTTTAATTAATGTATATATAGAATATTATTTTAGTTTCTTTTTATATATTAATAATTATATTTCTGATAAATATCAAACCACTTTTTACTTTCGTATGTTTTTTTCATTGAATTTTAAATTTTTTACAAATTTTTTTGATTTATAGAAAAGTATTTAAGTGTATATTAATTAAATTAATAATGTTGTATGATTTATAGTATTTTTCATTAGTTTTTTAACTGTACATTTGCCTCGGTAGCTCAGTCTGGTGGAGCGCGAGACTTGTAATCTCGTGGTCGCGGGTTCAATTCCCGTCCGGGGCTTTTTAATCTTTATCAGGATTATTTTTAATAGTATATCTGTTCTAATAGTTTTAAATCTGTTAAAAAATATTTTAAAATAATACAATATATTATAAGATATTATAAAGATTATAACATATTATAAAGATTATAAGATTATAAAAAAATTTAAAATAATTATATATAAAAAAGTATATATAATATTAAAATTAACATACTATAGTGTAATGGATGATAGGAACTTAAGTTTTTAAATGATTCTGAATTTTGGTTCTATTTTCATTGTTATATAACATTAAAATTTTGGGACCATAGGGTAGCTTGGTCGATCCTTTGGGCTTTGGGAGCCTGAGACTCCGGTTCGAATCCGGGTGGTCCCATTATCTACACCCGCCTTAGCTCAATTTGGCAGAGCGTTGGACTGTAGATCCAAATGTTGCTGGTTCAAGTCCGGCAGGCGGGATTTTATATTTATATTCATATAATTTAATTTATCCTTTAAATATATCTAATATATTGTTATCTGATGATATGAATATAATATTAAGGTTTTTTATAATTTGAAATTAATGAAATTTTTTAAGATAATTATTTAAAATTGTATTTTTGATTAATCTACTAAAATTTAAATTTAAATTTATTTCAAAACGAAAGCTTTATATATCAGTATCTTAATATTTAATGATGAGTATATTATATCCTTAATGAAAGTTATACAATATCCATTATAATTTTTCATTAAAATTCCCTGCCCTGGTGGTGTAGGGGCTATCATGCGGGCCTGTCGAGCCCGCGACTCGGGTTCAAATCCCGGCCAGGGCGTTAAACATATATTAAAAGTATTAACTACGTACATTCTAAAAAACATATGCTAATAAATAATAGTTACAATTATTAAGATATTTCTTAAAGACATGCTATTATTATCAGTTTTTGTGCATAATAATATTTTGTATATGTTTAGTATATTTGAGATGGTGTACATATTTTAAGTATGTATATTTGAGGAAGTATATTTAAATATAAATTATTTTGTATTTTTAATTTAGGGCCCGTAGCTCAGTCTGGCAGAGCGCTTGGCTTTTAACCAAGCGGCCGCGGGTTCAATTCCCGTCGGGCCCGTTCTAATTTTATATTTAAATTTCTAAGTTTCTAGACTTTATTAAAGATTTAAAGTCTCTAAAATTTTCTTATCCGGAGGAAATATTGTGAGTAAAGATATTTTAATTCATGAACTTGTTCCAGGTCATGCTATTTTATCTGAATCAGAAATAGAAAAAGTTTTCAAAGATATTGATTTTGAAATTGAGCAACTCCCTAAAATAAAAACTAATGATCCAGTTGTTAAATCTATTGATGCTAAACAGGGAGATATTTTAGAAATTACCCGTGAAAGTCCTACTGCTGGAACTTTTGTTACATATAGATTAGTTGATGGATAATATATACTAATTATTGATAATATATAATTTATTACTTATTATTTATTAACACTATTAAATTATCATATACTATATATCATAATATATATTATAATATACTATTAATAATATCAAAAAATTATATTAAAATTATAATAATTTATAATTAATATTATATTTAATTTATAAATAAATATTAAACATTATAATAATAATTATAATTATTATTATTATTTTATATATTTAGAATAATGTATAAGTAGTAATTATATTTATTATATAAAAAATCATTAATCAGTATATAATTTTCATTAAAATATAATTTTCATTTAAATTTTTTAATATATATTAAAATAAAATCATAAAATATTTACCTTTATCATGAAAATAAAATTCATTTGGCAATAATTATTAAATTCTAATATTTTTATTTTACTGAATTTATAATGTAACTTGATATTGAACTAAATTTCATAAATTATAATATTTATATTTATAATGAAATATATTTAATATAATCATTAATTTAAAAACATTATTAAATCTGAAAAACATAAAAACATATATAATTATTTATCTTAAAGAAATTTAACTAATTTTTTTAATTAATTGTTTTTCTTTATTTGTGATATATGTTTTTCTTTATTTATTAAATGATATCATTTATTAGATATAATTATTTATATATTATTTCCTAACTTGTTTAACAATAATATATTATATATTTTATCCTAATTTGTTTAACAATAATATATTATATATTTTATCCTAATTTATTAAAAACAATATATTTATACAGCAATAAATTAATTGAAATTCAATTATTTTTAAATTACATGATATTTACAAAAATATTTTTAAAAAATTACACAATATTTACAAAAATTATTTATAGATTTTATTTTGGAGGAAGTCCATGAAGAGTAATACATGGGGATTAGTAGACGCATTTTTTGACAAATATGAATTAGTTGATCATCACATCAAATCATATAATGACTTTATAAATACTCGTATACAAAATATAATTGATATAACTGAGCCTATTACTTTAGAACAAGGAGAATATGCTCTTGAAACTGGTAAAATTGATATACAAAAACCATTTACTAAGGAAGCAGATGGTTCTAAAAGTTTAATTTACCCTACAGAAGCTAGGCTTAGAAATTTAACTTATTCTGCTCATATGTACCTTGAAATGGCATTAAATCATGGTGAAGAACAAAATGATCTTGAAAAAGTGTATATTGGTGAGCTTCCACTAATGCTTAAATCTGATTATTGTCATTTAAATGGTCTTGATAAAGAAGAACTGTTAGTTAAAGGGGAAGATCCTCAAGATCCTGGAGGATATTTTATTGTTAATGGTTCTGAACGAGCTGTTGTAACTATGGAAGAAATAGCTCCAAATAAAATTATTCTTGAACGTATTGGTGAAGTTGGAGATAGACGTGCTAAAGCTATTGTGACTTCTATTAAAAGTGGTTTTAGAGCAAGAATTTCTCTTGAATATAGAAAACCAAGGAAAAGCGGAGTATTCTTAAGAATTTCTTTCCCATATGTTCCTGGTGAAATCCCACTTGTAATTTTACTTAGGGCATTAGGAATGTCTACTGATGAAGATATTATAACTGCAATTTCTAATGATTTTAATTTTCAGATGGTTATAGCTGATGATATAGAGGTTTCAGAAGAATCACTTAAACTTGATTCTAAAGAAATGGAAGGAATGTCTAAAGAAGAAAGAGAAGATTATTTACAGCAATCAGCTATTAAATACATTGGTAATAGAGTAGCAAAAGGAATGACTGAAGAGTATCGTATTAAACGTGCTGAAGATGTTATAGACAGATATTTGCTTCCTCATATGGGAGTAAATAGTAATCGAAGAGATGATAAAGCGATTTATCTAGCTGAAATGTGTGAAATGTTACTTCAAGTTATTTATGAAATGAGAGAACCTCATGATAAGGATCATTACACTAATAAAAGACTTCGTGTTTCTGGTGATTTGATGGAAGATTTATTCCGTGTAGCTTTCACAAGTTTAACAAGAGATATGAGTTATCAACTTGAAAGAAGTATTTCTCGTGGTAAAGAACCTTCAATTAAACAAGCTGTTAGATCTGATGTTTTAACTGAAAACATTAAACATGCTATAGCTACTGGTAATTGGGTTGGTGGAAGAGCTGGTGTAAGTCAACTTCTTGATAGAACTAGTTACATGGGAACACTTTCACATCTTAGAAGAGTTGTTTCTCCTTTAAGTAGAAGTCAACCTCATTTTGAAGCTAGGGATTTGCATCCAACACAATTTGGTAAAATTTGTCCTAATGAGACTCCTGAAGGTCCTAATTGTGGGTTGGTTAAGAATTTAGCTTTGATGTGTAAAATTTCTGAAGGTTCTGATGCTGAAGAGATTGAAGCAGTAATTAGAGAAATGGGTATTATACAATAATTAATAGTATTAGCTTATTTATATATTATAAATTATTAATAGTTATTACAATTCATTTAATAATTAATTATATTTATAATCTATTATTATGATTTATTATTATATTCTATTATTATCTCATACAATTTTTATTAGTTTATTATTGGAGGAGTTAGGTGAATAAAGCTAAAATATATTTAAATGGGGAATTAATTGGATCTTGTGAGGATCCTGATAATTTTGTCAGTGAAATGAGAGAAAAAAGAAGGGATGGAGAAGTTTCAGATGAAATGAACATCACATATTATGATGATACTGATGAGATTTATATTTTTAATGATCCTGGAAGAGCTAGAAGACCATTAATATTGGTTAAAGATGGTAAACCATTACTTGAAGATGCACATATTGAAAAAATTCATAAAGGAAAAATTAAGTGGGAAGATCTCATACAAAAAGGTATTATTGAATATTTAGATGCTGAAGAAGAAGAAAACTCATATATTGCAATGGGGTTAAACTATTTAAATGAAGATCATACTCATTTAGAGATAGATCCTTCTACCATGCTTGGTATTTGTGCAGGAATCATTCCGTTTTCTGACCATAATTCTTCTCCAAGAAATACAATGGAAGCAGGTATGACAAAACAAGCATTAGGTCTTTATGTATCTAATTACGCATTACGTACTGATACAAGAGCTCACCTTTTACATCATCCTCAAACACCCCTTGTTAAAACACGAATTATTGATGCAACAAATTATGACAAACGTCCTTCTGGACAAAACTTTGTAGTAGCAGTTATGTCTTTTGAAGGATATAACATGGAAGATGCACTTATTTTAAATAAATCTTCATTGGAAAGAGGTATGTCAAGATCATCATTTTTTAGATCTTATGAAGCTTCTGAGCGAAGATATCCTGGTGGTCAAGAAGATAAATTTGAAGTTCCAGAAAAAGGAGTAAGAGGGTATCGTTCTGAAGATGCATATCGCCATTTAGATGAAGATGGTGTTGTAAATCCAGAATCTTATGTTGAATCTGGGGAGGTTCTTATTGGTAAAACATCCCCTCCAAGATTTTTAGAAGAAATTGATGAGTTTGGAACTGTAGCTGAAAGAAGGAGAGAAACTTCGGTCACTGTAAGACATGGTGAAAAAGGTGTCGTTGATGCAGTACTTCTCACAGAAACTGTAGAAGGAAGTAAATTAGCTAAAATAAGAGTAAGAGATACAAGACAACCAGAATTTGGAGATAAATTTGCTTCAAGACATGGACAAAAAGGGGTTGTAGGACTTATTTTATCCCAAGAAGATATTCCATTTACAGAAGAAGGTATTGTTCCAGATTTAATTGTTAATCCTCATGCGATTCCTTCAAGAATGTCTGTTGGACAAGTTCTTGAAATGGTTGCAGGTAAAGCTGGTTGTATGGAAGGTCATAGAATTGATGGAACTCCATTTAATGATGATCTTGAAGGAGAAATTAAAGAATCTCTCAAGTCTAATGGTTTTGAATCAGCTGGTTGTGAATCTTTATATAATGGTATGACTGGTGAGAGAATAGAGGCTGAAATCTTTGTTGGTGTAGCTTTCTATCAGAAACTTCATCATATGACTACAGATAAAGTTTATGCTCGTTCAAGAGGACCAGTACAAGTTCTTACTCGCCAACCTACTGAAGGTAGGGCTCGTGAAGGAGGGCTCAGATTTGGAGAAATGGAAAGAGATTGTTTAATTGCTCATGGAGCTGCTCTCGCACTTAAAGAAAGGCTTTTAGATGAATCTGATAAGTATGAAGCTATTATTTGTGGAGACTGTGGTATGATTGCTGTTTATGATAAAATTAGAGATAAAAAATACTGTCCAATTTGTGGAGATACTGATTCATATCCTGTTGAAATATCTTATGCATTTAAACTTTTATTAGATGAGCTTAAAAGTTTATGTATATTCCCTAAATTAGTTTTAGAGGATAAAGCTTAATGTTATAATATACTAATAGTATGGTATCAAAGTCATACATTTATTAAATCAGTTATTAAAAGTAAGAATTTAGAAAATAATTAAAAATAGTTAATATTATTGAAAAAATATTTAAGGTATTACAGAAATATTAAGGAGCCAATATTTTGAAAGGAATAATTGTATTAAATAGGGGCTGATATTTTATGATTAATGAAAAAGAACCAATAATAAAACAGATTTCTCAAATTAAATTTGGGCTAATGTCACCAGAAGATATTAGGAAAATGTCTGTTACTAAGATTGAAACTCCAGATACCTATGATGAAGATGGTTATCCAATTGAAAATGGATTAATGGATCCTCATTTAGGTGTTATTGACCCAAGTTTAAGATGTCGTGCTTGTGGTGCTAAAGGTGGGGAATGTCAAGGCCATTTTGGTAGTATAGACTTAGCAAGACCTGTAATTCATGTTGGATTTGGTGATACTATTCATAAAATCTTACGTTCAACATGTAACTCTTGTGGCCGTATTCTTTTATCTGATAGTGAAATTGAAGATTATAGGGCAAAAATCGATACTTTAAAAGAAAATGATGAAAGTATCAATGATGTTGTTAAGAATGTTTATGATGATGCTCGTAAAGTAGAAAAATGTCCTTATTGTGATGAGGAACAGGAAACTATTAACTTAGATAAACCAGTTACAATAAGAGAAGGGGATTATAAATTAACTCCAAGTGAAGTAAGGGAAAAATTAGAAAGAATCACAGATAGTGATGCAGATATATTAGGAATTAATCATGAAGTAGCTAGGCCAGAATGGATGGTTTTAACTGTTCTTCCAGTACCTCCAGTTACTGTTAGGCCATCTATTACTCTTGAAACTGGAGAACGTTCTGAAGATGATTTAACTCACAAACTTGTTGATATTCTTAGAATTAATCAAAGATTAGTTGAAAATATGGAAGCAGGGGCTCCACAACTTATTGTAGAGGATCTTTGGGAACTTTTACAATATCATGTTACTACTTACTTTGATAATGAGGCATCGGGTGTACCTCCAGCTAGACACAGATCTGGAAGACCGCTTAAAACATTAGCACAACGTCTCAAAGGTAAAGAAGGAAGATTTAGAAGTAATCTTTCTGGTAAAAGAGTTAATTTCTCTGCCCGTACTGTAATATCTCCAGATCCTAATATCAGTATCAATGAAGTCGGTGTTCCTGAGATGATAGCTAAAGAGGTCACTGTTCCAGTTCACATTAATGAATGGAATATTGATGAAATAAAAGAACATATTAACAATGGGCCTGATGTTCATCCTGGTGCAAACTATGTTATTAGACTTGATGGGAGAAAAATAAGAGTTTATGATGAAACTAAAGAAGCAATACTTGAAATGCTAGAACCAGGTTTTATAGTAGAACGTCACCTAAAAGATGGAGATATTGTTTTATTCAATCGTCAACCTTCACTTCATAGAATGTCTATGATGGCTCATGAAGTTAAAGTTCTTCCTTACAAAACATTCAGACTTAACTTATGTGTTTGCCCACCATATAATGCAGATTTCGATGGAGACGAAATGAATATGCATGTTTTCCAAACTGATGAATCTAGAGCAGAAGCTAAATCTCTTATGCGAGTACAAGAACATATTCTTTCTCCAAGGTTTGGTGGACCTATTATTGGAGCAATACATGATCATATTTCTGGAGCATATTTACTTACAAGAACTGGTTCAACTTTTACAGAAGAACAGGCTTTCCAAATTATAAGGAAATCTAAACTTCCAATTCCAAAGAGAAAAAATGAAGATTGGACTGGGAAAGAATTATTTAGTCTTTTATTACCAGAAAATCTTAATATGCAATATAAAGCAGAAATTTGTCAAAAATGTGATGAATGTTTAGAAAAAGAATGTGGATATGATTCTTATGTTGTTATTGAAGATGGCCAACTTGTTACAGGAGCTATTGATGAAAAAGCATACGGTTCTTTTTCAGGTAAAATATTAGACACTATAATGAAAGAATATGGTCCAAGTGTTGCAAGAAAATTCCTTGATGCTTCAACTGATTTAGCTATTGCAGGTATTATGAAAGCAGGTATAACTACTAGTACAAATGATGAAGAAATTCCTGAAGAAGCTAAAGAAAGAATAGAATCTCATCTTGATAGTGCTGAAGAAAAAGTAGATAAACTTGTTGAAGCTTATGAAAATAATGAATTAGAAGCATTACCTGGAAGAAGTTTAGAAGAAACTCTTGAAATGAAAATCATGCAAGTTCTTGGTGAAGCAAGGGATAAATCTGGGGAAATCGCTGAAAGTTACTTTGGAATGGACAAACATTATGATGTTATGTCATCTACTGGTGCAATAGATAAGGTAATAGCTAACCAGAATCATTCTGTTATCATGGCAACTACTGGTGCAAGAGCATCTATGCTTAACTTAACTCAAATTACTGCTTGTGTGGGACAACAATCTGTTCGTGGGGGTAGAATTGACAGAGGTTATATAGAAAGAACTCTACCTCACTTTAGAAAGAATGAACTAGGTGCTAAAGCTCGAGGATTTGTTCATTCAAGCTATAAAGAAGGGCTTGATCCAATTGAATTTTTCTTCCATGCTATGGGTGGAAGAGAAGGTTTAGTAGATACAGCTATTCGTACTGCACAAAGTGGTTATATGCAAAGAAGGCTTGTAAATGCACTTCAAGATCTTAATGTAAGAGAAAATGGGTTAGTCACAGATAACCGAGGAATGGTTATTCAAACCATGTTTGGTGAAGATGGTGTAGATCCTGCTAAAAGTGATTATGGTAAAGCTGCTGATTTAGATAAAATTATTGATGAAATGAGGGTCAAATAAGCTAGAATTATTGATATAGGTGATTTTTATGGAAGAAACAATATTTGACGAAAAAATAATTAAAAAAATCGAAAATGTAGCTAAAAAGAAAAAAGCAGACTTTCCAGAAAGTTATATTCATGATATTGCAGAAGCTTATGTTAGACGTGAGCTTAATGACACTGAACTTGAAAAACTTGTGATTAAAGTAAAAAGTGCCTATGACCGAGCTAGAGTTGAAGCTGGAGAGGCAGTTGGTACAGTAGCTGCTCAATCGGTTGGTGAACCAGGTACTCAGATGACTATGCGTACTTTTCACTATGCAGGAGTAGCTGAACTAAATGTTACTTTAGGTCTTCCAAGACTTATTGAAATTGTAGATGCTAGAAAGAAAATTTCAACACCAACTATGGCTATTTACTTTGATGAGAATCATAGAGATGATGAAGAATTTGTTAAAAAGTTAGCTAATCGTATTGGCAAAAGTACATTAAATGATATATTAAAAGATTTCCATACTAATTTTGCTGAGAAAAAAATTGAAGCAGTTCTTGATGAGGATAAAATTAAGGAAAAAAGGCTTGATTTAGATGAAATTTTAGCTAATCTTAGAAAAACTTTTAAAAAATTTAGTAAAAAAGATAATAATCTGATATTTGAGCTTCCCGAAGATTCTAAAAAGAAAAAACGAACTATAAGAGAGCTTAGACTTTTAGCGGATAAAGTTCGTGATTTACAAATAAGTGGTATTAAAAATATTGGGAAAGTCATTATAAGAAGGGAAGATGAATGGATTATCCATACTGAAGGTTCAAATCTCGGAGATATCCTCGAAATTGAGGGCGTAGATGGAGTTAGAACATCTACAAATGATATTCATGAAATTGAAACTGTTTTAGGTATTGAAGCTGCTCGTAATTCTATTATTAATGAAGCGCTTCGTACTCTTGAAGAACAGGGTCTTAGTGTTGATGTTAGACATATTATGCTAGTAGCTGATATGATGACTTCTGAAGGAATGGTTCGTTCTATTGGTCGTCATGGTATTAGTGGTGAAAAATCCAGTGTTCTTGCTCGTGCAGCATTTGAAGAAACTGGTAAACACCTTCTCCGTGCAAGTATTAGGGGAGAAGTTGATAAGTTAACTGGTATAATTGAAAACATTATTATAGGACAACCTATACCCCTTGGTACCGGCTCAGTCGGTGTTGTCATGAAACCAAAAAAATAAGAAAATCAAAGATTTTTCTAAGTTTCGATATAACTAAATAAAATAACTAAAGGAGGCAGATGATGGACGTAGATAGAGGAATCAGAGTAGCAGTTGACACAGGTGATGTTACTTTAGGCTCTGAAAAATCAATTCAATCTTTGAAATTAGGTAAAGGACAGCTAACTATTGTGGCAGAAAATAGTCCTAAAGCAATTTTAGAAGATGTAGAATACTATTCAAAACTTTCAGAAATCCCAGTTCACACTTACAATGGAACTAGTGTTGAATTAGGGTCTGTTTGTGGTAAACCTTTTACTGTGGCTACATTAGTCATAAACGATCCAGGAGATTCTACTATACTGGAAATAATATCTAAGTAGGGGTAGATTTTTGTGTCTATTAAATTTAATGCAAATGAGATACGATATATTGCTCTTTTTGAGAATATGACTGGTGCAATGGTTAAAGATTGTATCATTGATGAGGATAATGGCAAAGTAACATTTGTTGTTAAAAATGGTGATATGGGATTAGCTATTGGTAAAGGTGGAAGTACGGTAACTAAAGTTCAAAAAGCTGTTGATAAAGGTGTTGAAATTATTGAACACTCTGAAGATGTTACTGAATTTATAAAAAACGTCATGGCACCTGCAGAACTTAAATCTATTAAGGTACTTCAAAAAGAAAATAAAGAAAAAATAGCTACTGTTGTTACTGATACTACAAATAAAAGAATAGCTATTGGTAAAAGTGGTCACAATATTGAAAGAGCTAAGTTGTTAGCTAAAAGACAGCACAATATTAGTAACATCATGTTAAAATGATGTTTTTCAATATTTTTTTATTTTTATTTTAATTAATTTCACATTATTTATTAATTTAATAAATTCACTTTTAAATATTTATTATAATAAATTTATTTTTAATATTTATTTTTAAATATTTATTTTTATATAGTTAATTACCAAATATTTGCACTGTTATTTATATATAAATTGTTGGAAACTTAAAGTAATATACTATAATATTATTTTTATAATTTATATTCTAATATTTACTTTTATACTATTTATTAGTCATTTATCAATATTTATTAAATTATTTATAATATATTTAATTACCAAATATTTGCAACTGTTATTTATATAAAAAGTTTGCAAACTTTAAGTAATATACTATATTTATTAATTATAAATTATTTATTAAATTATTTTATTATTTATATTATTATTATTATTATTTTAATTCATATGAAAATACTTTTCCAGATTTTTATAATATATTATATATATAAAAGTTATTAAAATATTAAAAATAAATTTAAAAACCATAAAAATCCATAGGTTTATAAGGGTTGTAATCTATATATTTTTATAATAGATATCATGGTTGAAAAGTAAATGTATTTAGTCAAACTTAATCCATCTTAATCTATCTAAAAAGACTAAAAAAGTTTAGACTATAGCAATTGTGTGCCAAAATGTTATAGATCATACTAACTACATTGTTATTAGATAATCCAATGTGTATTATCGATAAAACCAATTCTTGATAGAATAGTTTCATTGAAATTTAGTATACTTTAAGATTCATTCTTATTTTTCAAATTCAATGTTGATTATACTAATATTTAGTTAGTGTCATCGTTTTTTATCTTGTTTTATCTATTTTTAATATATTATATATTAATATTATATATTAATCAATATCTTGAAAATATATATTAATCAATAATCTTGAAAATATATATTAATCAATAATCTTGAAAATATATATTAATCAATAATCTTGAAAATTATTCAATAACTTAAGAGATTAATTAAGAGGAATTATTTATGCCAGGACTTTTTGCTGCAAAAAAGCTTAAAAAGAATAGACAAAACTTCAAATGGAAAGATGTGGATTACAAAAGAAAAGCTTTACGTTTAGATGTTAAAGCTGACCCTCTTGAGGGAGCTCCACAGGCTAGAGGAATTGTCATTGAAAAAGTTGGGATTGAAGCTAAACAGCCTAACTCAGCTATTAGAAAATGTGTTCGTGTTCAATTAATTAAAAATGGAAAACAATTAACTGCATTTGCACCAGGTGATGGTGCTATCGGTTTTATTGATGAGCACGATGAAGTTATGATTGAAGGAATCGGTGGACCTTCTGGAAGATCTATGGGAGATATTCCAGGTGTTCGTTGGAAAGTAAGTAAAGTTAATAATGTTTCATTAGAACAAATGGTTATTGGTAAAATCGAAAAACCAGTTAGATAATGTTAAAGAGGTATTTTAATGAGTCAAGTTTTTGAAAAATGGGACCTAAAAGATATTAAGATTGAAGATTTAGGCCTAATTAATTATATATGCTTAGATGAAACTTTAGTTCCTCATACATTAGGCAGACACGTAAGAAGACAGTTTGCCAAGTCTAAAGTTTCTATTGTTGAAAGATTAATGAATAAAATTATGAGGACTGAAAGGAACTCTGGTAAGAAAAATAAAGCTTACAATATTGTTAAAGACTCTTTTGAAATTATAAACAAAAGAACTAAACAAAATCCTATTCAGATTCTTGTTAAAGCAGTTGAAAACACTTCTCCTCGTGAAGAAACTACTAGAATTAAATATGGTGGTATTGGTTACCAAGTAGCTGTTGATATTGCACCACAAAGAAGAGTAGATCTTTCTTTAGGATTTTTAACTAGAGGAACTCTACAATCTGCTTTTAAAAATAAAAGATCTGTAGCTGAATGTTTAGCTGATGAGCTAATTCTTGCTTCTGAATATGATACAAGAAGTTTTGCTATTGGTAAAAAAGAAGAGAAAGAAAGAGTAGCTAGAGCTGCACATTAATTAGATTAGTATTTTACTAATTCTAATTAAAATAAATTAGAAAAAATATTATTAAAAATATTATATTATTAAAAATATTATATTAAAAGAATTTTTATTTATTATTTATTATTAATTTGAAAATAAAATTTTAATTAATAATATTATATAAAAAATAAAATTTTTATTTATTATTAATTTGAAAATAAAATTTTAATTAATAATATTATATAAAAAAATAAAATTTTTATTTATTATTAATTTGAAAATAAAGATTTAATTAATAATATTATATAAAAAATAAAATTTTTATTTATTATTAATTTGAAAATAAAACTTTAATAATAATATTATAATGATATAATAATTAAAAAAATTATTAATAAAAAATATATTCAAATTCATTTAGGTGATTGTTGTGAGTAGACGTACTAAAATGATTGAAAGAATTAAGGAATTGATGTATCAACCTAAATTTATCAGAAATATAGGTATTGTGGCACATATTGACCACGGAAAAACTACATTATCTGATAACCTACTTGCTGGTGCAGGAATGATTTCCGAAGAACTAGCTGGTGATGCAAGAAGTCTTGATTTTGATGAACAGGAATCAGCAAGAGGTATCACTATCGATGCTGCAAGTGTTTCTATGGTTCATAAATTTGAAGATGAGGATTATTTAATCAACTTAATTGATACTCCAGGACACGTTGATTTTGGTGGAGATGTTACACGTGCAATGAGGGCTGTAGATGGTGCAGTTGTTGTTGTTTGTGCTGTTGAAGGTATAATGCCTCAAACTGAAACTGTTTTCAGACAAGCTTTAAAAGAGAATGTTAGGCCAGTTTTATTTATTAACAAAGTTGATAGATTAATAAACGAGCTAAAACTTGAACCTGAAGAACTTCAAAATAGATTCATTAGAATTATAGCTGAAGCAAATAAACTTATTAAAGGTATGGCTCCAGAAGATAAAAAAGATGAATGGAAAGTTAAACCTGAAGATGGAAGTGTTGCATTTGGTTCAGCATACCACAATTGGGCAATTAACATTCCAACTATGCAGAGATCTGGAATTAATTTTAAGGATATTATAGATTATTGTAATGATGAAAGACAAAAAGAGTTGGCACAGAAAGTACCAATTACTGCTGTTTTACTTGATATGGTTATTAAAGATTTGCCAAGTCCTTTAGTTTCACAAGCATATAGGGTTCCAACTATTTGGGATGGAGATATTGAATCTGAAGAAGGTCAAGCAATGATTAAAACCGATTCTGAAGGTCCTTTAGCTGTTATGGTTACTAATGTAAGCATTGATAAGCATGCAGGTGAAATTGCTACTGGAAGAGTTTATGGTGGAACTATTGAGAAAGGTAATGAAGTCTTCCTTGTAGGATCTCATGGCAAAGCAAGAACTCAGCAAGTGGGAGTATTCTTCGGTGCAGAAAGAGTTAACACTGATAAGGTTCCTGCAGGTAATATTGTTGCAATAACTGGTGCTAAGGGAGCTATTGCTGGCGAAACTATTTGTGGTGTAGATAACAAAATAAAAGAGTTTGAAGGCATAGAACATATCTCTGAACCTGTTGTTACTGTAGCTGTTGAAGCTAAAAATACTAAGGATCTTCCTAAATTGATTGAAGCTTTAAGACAAGTTTCTAAAGAAGACCCAACAGTAAGGGTTGATATTAATGAAGAAACTGGTCAGCACTTAATTTCAGGTATGGGTGAACTTCACTTAGAAATTATCACCTATAGAATACGTGAAGAAAAAGGTGTGGAAATAGAAACTTCTGAACCTATTGTTGTTTACAGAGAAACTGTAGCTGGAAAAATTGATAGTCCAGTTGAAGGTAAATCTCCTAATAAACATAACAGATTCTACATTACTGTTGAACCATTAGATGAGTCTGTATATGATGCTATTGGTGAAGGAACCATTAAAGAAGGTAGAGTTAAAGGTAAAGAAATGGCTACAACATTCATGGAAGCTGGTTTAGAAAAAGAAGAAGCTCGTAGAGTTTGGGATGTATACAATAAAAGTGTCTTCCTTAATATGACTCGTGGTATTCAATACTTAGATGAAGTTAGGGAACTTTTAATTGAAGGGTTTGAATCAGCTTTAGATGCAGGACCAATAGCTAATGAAATAGCTATGGGATTGAAATTTAAACTTGTTGATGCTAAGCTTCACGAAGATGCAGTTCACAGAGGGCCTGCCCAAGTTCTTCCATCTATAAGAAAAGCAATTTTTGCTGCAATCATGATGGCTCAACCAACATTACTTGAACCAATTCAAAAAGTATTTATTAATACTCCTCAAGATTACATGGGTAATGCTACTCGTGAAATCCAAAACAGAAGAGGCCAAATTATTGATATGAGTCAAGATGGAGACATGGCAACAGTTGAATCTAAAGTTCCTGTTGCTGAAATGTTTGGTTTTGCAGGAGATATCAGATCTGCTACTGAAGGTAGATGTTTATGGTCTACTGAAAATGCAGGTTTTGAAAGACTACCAAATGAATTACAAAAGCAAATTATTAGAGAAGTAAGAGAAAGAAAAGGATTATCTCCAGAACCTTATGGTCCTGAACATTATATTGGATAATCTTTATTTTTTTTATTTTTTTATTTTTAAAAATTAGTTTTATCTATGTTTAAGGAAATTATTATTTCATTAATATTTAATTGTTAATTTATAATTTTATTAATATCTATTAATTTTTATAATATTATTTATTTATAAATTTTTATAATTATTAATTTTTATATAAATAATTATTATATTATTTAATAATTTTTATATTACAGTAATAATTTTTTTATTAGTATTATATAATTTTTAATATATATTAATAATTTTTATTATTTAATAATTTTAATTAAATTATATGATAATAAGGGGTAAGTTTTTATATAAGGAAGTTCAAATTTAATTAGGTTAAACATTTAACTCAGATTTAACTTAACAAAAAACTTAACTTAATATTTAGATAAAACTGTAAATATTGAGATAATAAATTATTATTAAAAAATGAGGTTTTTATTATGGCAAAAACAAAAGAACATATAAATTTAGCGTTTATTGGTCATGTTGACCATGGAAAATCAACTCTTGTAGGACATGTTTTGTTAAAGTCCGGAGCAATTGCTGAACAACAATTAGATGAAGGCGAAAATAAGTTCAGATTCATCATGGATAAACTCGGCGAAGAAAGAGAAAGAGGAGTAACTATAGATTTAGCTCATGCAAAATTTGAAACTCCTAAATATGAATACACTATTGTAGATTGTCCAGGACACAGAGATTTCGTTAAAAACATGATTACTGGTGCTTCACAAGCAGATGCTGCAGTATTAGTAGTAGATGTAGTAGATGGTGTTCAACCACAAACAAAAGAACATGTTTATTTAGCAATGACTCTTGGTATTAGACAATTGATTATAGCAGTTAATAAAATGGATCTTGTTAACTATGCTGAAGATAAATACAATGAAGTTAAAGATGAAGTTTCAACTTTAATTGCATCTATTGGTTTTAAACCTTCTGATGTTCCTTTCATTCCTATTTCTGCATTTGAAGGAGATAATATCTCTGAAGCAAGTTCTAACACTTCATGGTATAAAGGAAAATCTTTAATTCCATCTTTTGATGATTTCACAGCACCTGAAAAACCAGTTTCATTACCTTTAAGAATACCTATTCAAGATGTTTACTCTATTACTGGTGTAGGAACTGTACCTGTTGGAAGAGTAGAAACTGGTATTATGAAAAAAGGGGAAGATGTTATATTTGAACCTGCTGGAGCTTCTGGAGAAGTTAAATCTATTGAAATGCACCATGAAATGTTTGATCAAGCTGAACCTGGAGATAACGTTGGATTCAATGTTAGAGGTGTAGGTAAAAATGATATCAGAAGAGGGGACGTTGCTGGACATACTGACAACGCACCTACTGTAGCTAAAGAATTTGATGCTCAGATTGTTGTTTTACAACATCCTGGTGTTATTACTGTTGGATACACTCCAGTTTTCCATTGTCACACTTCTCAAGTTGCATGTACTTTCTTAGAATTGTCTAAAAAATTAGATCCTAAAACTGGCCAAGTAGCAGAAGAAAACCCTGACTTCCTTAAAACAGGGGATGCAGCTATTGTCAAACTTAAACCAACTAAACCTATGGTAATTGAAAACTCTAAAGATATTCCTCATATGGGTAGATTTGCTATTAGGGATATGGGTCAAACCGTAGCTGCTGGTATGTGTATTGGCATCATTCCTGCTAAATAAATGTGATGATTTAAGCTTTGATTTAATTTTATAAATCATAGCTTTTTATTCTTTTATTTAAGAATTTTATACCTTTTTGTTTTTTGGAGGGCGAGAATGCACCAAGCAAGAATTAAACTTACAGGAACAGACCCAGATAAACTTAACTTTGTTTGTGATCAACTTAGAAAGATTGCTGAGCGAACTGGCGTTGATCTTTCAGGTCCAATTCCATTACCAACTAAAAAATTAGTAGTTCCAACAAGAAAATCTCCTGATGGAGAAGGAAAAGCTACTTGGGAAAAATGGGAACTTAGAATCCATAAAAGATTAGTTGGAATTGGAGCAGATGAAAGAGCAATGAGACAAGTTATGAAAGTCAATGTTCCTGATAATGTAAGTATTGAAATTGAACTTAAAAGCTAATTAGCTATTTAATAGCTATTTTTATTAGCTACTTTAGCTAAATTATTGTTTAGCTACTTTCTTTTAATTATTCTAATTTATTAATCTTAGTATTGTCTTCTTTTATTATATTATTATTTATTTTTGATATTCTTTAAACCGTTCGCGTGTCAAGCGTAATAGCTGACTGTTTTCCCGTATCGCATATAATTTAAAATAATTTTACTGTTTTATGATTGATACCGGCTCATCAATGTAAATCGGATATTTATTAAAATTTATTTGTATCTCCTCCCCGTCTTTGCGCCATTCCGCGAAACAAAAAAACTCGCTCCATCGGCTGTTCCGCCTGTCTTTTTTTTCAGTTTTTATAAATTCTTTTTGCATTTCAAATGGGATAAGCCAGCCGGACACATCTTCAAATAAAAATGTATCAGTTTCTAATTCATTGCCTTCTCCGCTGTCTTCTGCTGTGTTACGGAGAAGCGCCGTAAAATTATCTATTTTTTGTTCAAACGACAACATTAAAATCACCTCATCATTTTTCACATCACCGCCCATTTCTATTATACCACAAAACCCCCGCCTATGTCAACACTCCCAACAGATGAGTTAGGTAATCGCTTAAAAAATATTTGCGTAAAAATGATGATAAATTTTGTAGGGCAGGGGCTCTGCTCCTGCCGCAATTTACCATTTTCACAAACGAAAACGGCGGGAGCAGAGCCCCCGCCCTACATTTTGTATGTATTTTCGTATCATTATATTTTTTATGCGGTTGCCCTATTTTATATATCGGAGGGGTTGCTCATGGATGTTATAGGAATTATCACACTCTTTATCCCTGTCGTCACCTTTGCGATGGGTTACTTTTTGACTGATATTGGGTATAAACGCGATAGGAAACTCAGCATTGTCCGGGAGAAATTCGAGAAACTGTATCACCCGTTCTATATGCTGGTATGCGAGCTTGGTACGGACACAGAGGGCGGCGACGGTTTTGCCCTTAATACTGAAGATAGCTCCGCATTCGGTCAGTTATTCGACCATCTTATTCATAATGCGTACTTAGCGACGTCCGAAGGACAGAGCCTTATTTGGGAAACGCGGATGCTTTTTGTTTCCTGTAATGCGGACGGCAATAATATTGATAAAGAAAAAGAGCAGCTTCTCGAAAAGTCAATCAGAGCGTTGTTTGGGCATTTGATACAGGAATATGTGAAATCCGCAAGTGCTCTTGGGTATGATTTAAGCTCAAGTATAGAGTTTGGAGCAAAAGACGTTGTATAGATATAAACCCTTTAAGGCGGGTTTTATATGCACGTTCTTTTATTTTTTATTGAAATTTTAATAATTTTATGCTATACTATTATCAAGAAAGGCAGGCGGTATCTGAAATGGAAAGAATGTGGACAGGCGAAGTCAGCATGAAATATCCCGAAAAATGGATAGTTCTTGTAAACATAGCACGCGAAAAGAACCCTGATATACAATGTGATGCCGGAAAAGTGATAGGCGATGTATATTTAATTACACAGAACAAAGACGAGGCTTATGATACAGCTATAGCTGTGCGGGGTAAAATGGGCAAAACTACTGTCGTGGAAGGCTTTAATCCGCACCAAAGTGAACTGGGAGGATTATACAGAGTATGATATTTGCGGCTCTTGATTTCACTCCGAACGCGTTGGGCAGGATTCGGTTTAACGCCGATGTGCAAACAGGCGACGGATTATCTTTTGAAGAAATTATGTTTAAATTAGACACCGGTTCGGATTTTACAACATTGAGTTGCGACGATTTGAAACTGTTAGGTTATACAAAAGAGGCTTTAAAAAAGTGTCCCTATCACAAAGCGTCTGCGGCGGACGGCAATATAGAGCTTGAATTGCAGTATATTACAAATATATCAATCAAATTCGGAGACAGAGAATTGCAGGGGTGCAGAATATTTTTTAAGTTAGATTCCGATTTAAGGAGTTTGTTCGGCGGCGATATTTTAAAGTATTTTAATTTGGTGATAAATCAGGAAGTAGGAAGGCTGTT
>Ga0082212_10002347_pt1 | contig 27662 bp, 33 predicted proteins | sample TergutNt197P3_FD_71548 | JGI IMG/M metagenome (GOLD analysis project Ga0082212, IMG submission 71548) | Neocapritermes taracua P3 segment gut microbial communities from Petit-Saut dam, French Guiana - Nt197 P3 | ecosystem: Host-associated > Arthropoda: Insects > Digestive system > Gut ...
TCGACAATCGCCCTGTTTTTATCCAAAAATACCCTCAGAACCTTGCCGGTTTTCCCGGAGTCCTTTCCGGATAAAACATAAACCATATCATTCTTTTTTATGTGCACTTTCATATCTCCTCAATGACCCTCGGTGAAAATTAAACTTTCACTACAGGTCATTGATTTTTTCAATCGCGTTAGAGCACCTCGGGCGCCAGCGAAACGATCTTTAAAAAGTCCCTGTCTCTAAGCTCACGGCTGACCGGGCCGAAAACGCGCGTGCCGATAGGCTCATGCTGATCGTTAATCAATACAGCCGCGTTGTCGTCAAAGCGAATATATGAACCGTCCTTGCGCCGGTATTCCTTGCGCTGCCTCACGATGACGGCCTTCACGACCTGCCCCTTCTTAACTGTTCCGTCTGGAGCGGCTTCTTTCACATTGGCGGTAATGACGTCGCCAAGCTGCGCGATTCGCCCAACCTGGTTGCCCAAGGCGTGAATACAGGAGATTTTGCGCGCTCCTGAATTATCCGCCACGTCTAAAATCGTTCGCATCTGTATCATAACTATCTCCAATTTCCCCCTCAAAATTTCCGATTGTAATCTGCAATCGAAAATTTTGAGGGGGAAATCGTTTAACTTAGTCCACGCTCGCCGCGGCGGCTAATATCTTTTCCACGCGCCATCTTTTTCTTGCGCTCAACGGTCTTGTTTCCACAATACTTACACGATCTCCGACCTTGCAGGACTCGTTCTCGTCGTGCGCCAGAAATTTGGAAGTCCGCCGCTGGATTTTTTTATAGAGGCGATGCGGAACCATTCTGTCAACGGCAACCGTAACGGTTTTCTGCATTGCCGTACTGGTTACTATGCCTACCTGGCTTTTGCGGATCCCTCTTTTTTCTTCCGTTTCCATCGCTACCTCAATCCCTGATGTTCCATTTCCGTCAAAACAGTTTTAATACGGGCGATATCTCTTCGGATATCCTTCATTTTTCCCGCGCTTTCGGTTTGCCCGGTCGCCGCCTGAAACCTGATCCGGAGAAGCTGCTTACGCAGTTCGGATTCTTCCAGAACCAGATCTTCCTTCGACATATCACGAAATTTGGAAGCTTTCATTCCGTCTCCTTCCCGAACCGTGTAACGAATTTGGTTTTTATACCAAGTTTATTGCCGGCAAGTCGCATAGCTTCCTGGGCTTGTTCAATCGTGATTCCTTCCATTTCGTAAAGAATCTTACCAGGACGGATCACCGCTACCCAGCCTTCCGGCGCCCCTTTTCCCTTGCCCATGCGGGTTTCAGCCGGTTTTTTGGTAATCGGCTTATCGGGGAAAACACGAATCCATATCTTGCCGCCTCTTTTCACGAAGCGTGTGATCGCCACTCGGGCCGCTTCGATCTGCCGATCCGTCAGCCAGCCGACCTCAAGCGCTTTCAGGCCATATTCGCCGAAAGTGACATCGGAACCGCGCCATGCTTTGCCGCGTCGCTTCCCTTTCTGCTGCTTACGATATTTAACCTTTTTAGGCATTAACATAACGAATGTACTCCTACCGGGCAGTCTTGTCAGGTCTTTGCATTTCAAAGACCTCGCCCTTATAAATCCAGACCTTTATACCAATAATGCCGTAAGTCGTACTCGCTTCAGCAAAACCATAATCAATATCAGCCCGCAGGGTGTGAAGCGGCAACTGGCCGCTGAGGTACCATTCCGTACGTGCGATTTCAGCTCCGTTAAGACGACCTGATATCCGGACTTTTATTCCCTTTGCTCCGAAACGCAGTGTTCCATCTACCGCCCGCCGCATTGCGCGCCGGAAGGCTATGCGTTTTTCAAGCTGCTGCGCAATTCCCTCGGCAACTAGCTGGGAATCAAGCTCGGGCTTGCTGATTTCCTGTATCTTCAGATTCAGATCTCTTCCTGTTACAAGCTGCAATTCTTTCTTCAGCTTCTCAATTTCGGATCCCTTCTTGCCGACAATTATGCCTGGCCGTGAAGTAAAAATAATAACGGTCAGTTTATTGGCCGCGCGTTCCACGTCGATGCGTGAAACGCCGGCGTGCGCGAATTTTCTCTTAAGCATGGTCTTAAGACGCAGATCCTCATGCAGAAGCCCGCCGTAGTCTTTTCGCGCAAACCACCTGGATCGCCATGTTCTGTTTACGCCAAGCCTGAAACCGTAAGGATGTACTTTCTGACCCACGGATGAACCTCCCTAACCTTCAATGTCCTTTGTATCTTTGCCTTTAATTACTATGCTCACGTGTTTACCGCGCCGCTGCTGTCTGAACGCCCTGCCCTGCGGAGCGGGACGCACGCGCCGTCGAAACTTGGTCGGCCCGGAATCAACCACCGCCGTTACAACAATAAACTCATCCACGTTTGCGGTTGCATTTTTTTCGCGCGCGTTGGCAACGGCTGAAAGCAATACCTTTTCAATCGCACCGGTCGCCCGTTTGTTGGTAAAACGCAGGATTGCCAGCGCTTCCTCCACGCTGCGACCCCGGATAAGGTCGATGACAAGCCGGGCTTTCTGCGGCGACCCTTTCAAGAATTTGCCTTTTGCTATAGCTTCCATAGTTACCAATCCTGAAATTTATCCAGATTCACGGCCCGGCTTTCCAAAACGCGATGTAATATCGCAAAACCGCTCCGTGCATCCTACATTGTCCCTGCTCAGGCAGGTTATTTCATTGACGTCGACTTCTCGGCCGCCTTTGCCGTGTGCCCTTTAAACGTACGTGTAGGAGCGAATTCTCCCAGCTTGTGACTGACCATGTTCTCGGAAATATAAATTGGAATAAACTTCTTGCCGTTATGCACGGCAACCGTCAATCCAACCATTTCCGGCGTAATCGTAGAGCGTCGGGACCATGTCTTTATCACCGTTCGTGAACCTGAACTCGTAGTAGCCTTCACCTTGGCAAGAAAATGTTCGTCGACAAAAGGACCTTTTTTAACTGATCTCGTCATGCTGTTACCTACTTATCACGGCGCTTGATAATAAAGCGCTGTGTACGTTTATTATTCCTGGTTTTATAACCTTTTGTGGGTACGCCCCACGGACTCACCGGATTCCGGCCGCCGGAGGTTTTACCTTCACCGCCGCCGTGCGGATGATCAACCGGGTTCATGACGACGCCGCGCACCGTCGGTCGAATTCCCATCCAGCGCATACGGCCGGCTTTGCCGATGGAAACGTTCTCGTAATTGAGATTCCCAACCTGGCCGACGGTCGCATAACAATCAAGATGAACCATGCGCGTTTCACCCGAAGGCATTTTAACCTGCGCATATCCGGCTTCCTTGGCAACAAGCTGCGCGGCAACACCTGCGCTACGTGCCAGCTGACCGCCTTTTCCCTTTTTCATTTCGATATTGTGAATCGTCGTACCAAGAGGAATGTTCCTTAGAGGCAGGGCGTTTCCAACCAGAATATCCGCGGAATCGCCCGAAATTACCGACGCGCCCACCGTCAAACCGTCAGGCGCGAGAATATAGCGTTTTTCACCGTCCGCGTAGCAAACGAGGGCGATACGGGCCGAGCGATTGGGATCGTACTCAATGGCGAGCACCTTCGCCGGAATTTCACGTTTATCACGCTTAAAATCAATAACGCGGTAAAGTCTTTTATGCCCGCCGCCGCGATGCCTGATCGTAAGGCGCCCCTTGTTGTTGCGCCCGGAGATTCTAAGTTTAGGCTCGGTCAGACTTTTAAGCGGCCGTTCTTTCGACAGCTCCTTGGTATCAAGAGTGGTCTTGAACCTGATCGCAGGCGACGTAGGATTATAGGTCTTAATAGTGGACATTGTTTCCTCTTATAACGCCTCTGAGAATTCAATCATTTTTTCGCCTTTTTTAAGCGTGACGTAAGCCTTCTTCCAATCGGGGCGCCAGCCGAAATACTTGCCTTGGCGTTTCTTTTTTCCGTGGAAATTGGCGGTTCGCACGTCGGCGACTTTCACTTTAAAGATATTCTCCACCGCGTCTTTAATCTCAATTTTGTTTGCGTCCCGCAGAACTTTAAAAGCAAGAGTTTGCTGATTTTCCTTAAGTAGCGTGCTCTTTTCCGTAATGACGGGCGATTTTAACACAAATTCTCTTCTGTTCATTTGCTAAGGGCCTCCTGTATCTGGAGGATGGCGTCCCTGGAAAAAAGGAGTGCGTCGCTGTTTACAACGTCGAAAATATTGATCGCATTTCCGGGAGCCAACTTCACTGTCGGCAGATTTCGCACGGAAAGAAGCAGGTTTTTCTCACCCGTCGAATCAATCACAAGCACTTTCCCGCCGATTCCAAACGTTTTCAGAATTTTGTTAAATTCCCTGGTTTTATGACTCTCAAGCGGCAGTCCTTCAACCACAGTCACCAAGTTATCGCTCAATTTGGCTGAAAGAGCCGAGCGAAGCGCGCCGCGAAGTTTTTTGCGCGGGAAACTATAGGAATAGTCGCGCGGCTTGGGTCCATGAACCGTGCCGCCGTGCCGCCATAGAGGGCTTCGCGCACTGCCGATACGGGCCCGCCCCGTCCCCTTCTGTTTCCACAGTTTCTTTCCGCTGCCTCTGACTTCGCCACGGACTTTCGTCGAAGCCGTTCCGGCCCGAAGTGAGTCGTTATAATGTTTTATGGCTTCCCAAATGAGCGGTTCATTAAATTCCGCCTTAAAAACCTCGTCGGAAAGTTCGACCTTCCCCACCACCTCATTGGCGAGATTTTTTACTTCTATTTCCGCCATTACCAACCTCTTTGCCTGATTGCTGCCAAATTGAAGCCGAAACTTCTTATTATAATCTATCTGTGCAAAATTGCCATGTATTTTTTAAGAAACATTAACGTTTTCTTAATAAAACATAGCCGCCATTACGTCCTGGAACAGCGCCCGCCACCAAAAGCAGGTTGTCCTGTTCCTCTATACGCACTACTTTCAGATTTTTGACCGTAACCCGGTCGTTTCCCATGTGTCCCGCTGCGCGCATTCCGGGCATAACTCGGCTCGGATACGCGGAAGCGCCGATTGAACCGGGGGCACGATGAAACATCGAACCGTGCGACGCCCTGCCGCCTCCAAAATGATGCCTTTTTATCAGGCCCGCAAAGCCTTGTCCCTTGCTGGTTCCAATTACATTAATTTTTTCCTGCGGTTGAAAAACCTGCTGCGCAAGGATATGGTCACCTGGTTTCACGGCTTCATCGCCGGCGCTTTCACCGAACTCACGAATAATCCGGCATGGATTCACACCGGCTTTCTTAAAATGTCCGGCGCGTGGGCTTTTAACCCGCGAAGGCCTGATGAATTCGACCAGGCCGAGTTGCACAGCTTCATAGCCGTCCTTCTCTTTCGATTTTTTTTGCACAACGACACAGGGACCGGCTTTTATGATCGTCACGGGTGTTACCACGCCCGCTTCGTCAAAAACCTGCGTCATTCCCACTTTAATTCCAATAAGTCCGTCTACCATAATTATTTATGTTCCGTTCCAAAAGCCTTGATTTCAACGTCGATGGCCGCGGGCAGATCCAGCTTCATCAGCGCGTCCACCGTCTGCGGAGTCGGCTCAAGGATATCCACCAGCCGTTTATGCGTCCGAATCTCAAACTGTTCACGTGATTTTTTATCCACGTGAGGCGAGCGCAGAACGCAGAACTTGTTTTTAAGCGTCGGCAGCGGAATTGGGCCTGAAACCCTTGATCCCGTCCGTTTAGCGATATCAACGATTTCAGAAGTTGATTGATCAAGAACCCTGTAATCGTAAGCTTTCAGTCTTATTCTAATTTTTTCGCTCAACATAACGCTCTATTACTCCAGGATTTCCGAAATGGTGCCTGCGCCTACCGTGCGACCGCCTTCACGAATCGCAAAGCGCAAACCTTTTTCCATCGCTATCGGCGTTATCAACTTGATCGTCAGCGCCACGTTGTCGCCCGGCATCACCATCTCAGTGCCTTCAGGCAATTCAGCCACTCCAGTCACATCCGTCGTCCGGAAGTAAAACTGTGGCCTGTACCCGTTGAAAAACGGCGTGTGCCGCCCGCCTTCTTCCTTCGTCAATACATACGCCTGCGCCTTGAAATGTGTATGCGGCTTTATACTGCCTGGCGCCGCTATCACCTGCCCGCGCTCGATGTCCTTCTTGTCCGTTCCGCGCAAAAGCAAGCCTACGTTGTCGCCCGCCTGCCCTTCATCAAGAAGCTTACGGAACATCTCTACGCCCGTACATACGCGCTTCACCGTAGGACGCATTCCCACAATCTCAATTTCCTCGCCGACTTTTACCTTGCCACGCTCAACTTTTCCAGTTGCAACCGTGCCCCGACCCGATATCGTGAATACGTCTTCCACTGGCATCAAAAACGGCTTGTCTGTCTCACGCTGCGGCAGCGGTATATATGAATCCACCGACTTCATCAGTTCTTCTATCTGCGCCTCGCCGTCCGCGTCGCCTTCGATCGCCTTTAACGCGCTCCCCCTTACAATCGGTATGTCGTCACCAGGAAATTCATAGAAACTTAAAAGCTCTCTCACTTCCAGTTCCACAAGATCAAGCAGCTCCGGATCGTCTACCATGTCGATCTTGTTCATGAACACTACCAAATACGGCACTCCTACCTGACGCGCAAGTAATATGTGTTCTCGTGTCTGCGGCATCGGGCCATCCGCAGCGGATACTACAAGTATCGCGCCATCCATCTGCGCCGCGCCCGTTATCATGTTCTTGATGTAATCCGCGTGCCCCGGACAGTCCACGTGCGCATAATGACGGTTCGCCGTCGAATACTCAACGTGCGACGTCGCAATCGTTATCCCGCGCTCCTTCTCCTCAGGCGCGTTGTCGATCGAATCAAACGACCTTACCGTGTTCTTCGGATCCTTCTTCGCCATCACCATCGTGATGGCCGCCGTCAGCGTCGTCTTCCCGTGGTCTATGTGACCTATCGTCCCTATGTTTACATGCGGCTTGCTGCGATCAAATTTTTCCTTGGACATATTTTCCTCCGACCTCTTTACAAACTTTACAAACTAATTTCCCGATGCTTTTCCGGAAACTTTTGCGATCACTTCTTCACTGACGGATTTAGGCGCTTCCTCGTAATGAGAAAAATGCATGGAGTAGGTCGCCCGCCCCTGGGTCATCGAACGCAGATCCGTAGAATACCCGAACATTTCAGACAAGGGAACCTTGCATTTAATAATCGTCGATCCGATACGGTTTTCCGTGGACTCCACGCGCCCCCTGCGTGAATGCAGGTCGCCCGTCACACTTCCCATATATTCTTCCGGAGCCACCACCTCGACCTTCATCATCGGTTCGAGCAACACCGGTTTGGCCTTGCGCGTCGCCTCTTTAAATGCCATCGAACCGGCGATTTTGAAAGCCATTTCCGAAGAATCGACTTCGTGATAAGAGCCGTCGATTAAACTTACTTTTACATCCACTATTTCATATCCGGCAAGTACGCCGGTAGACAGCGCATCCTTGATACCGGCTTCCACCGGAGAGATGTACTCGCGCGGAATCACGCCGCCGACGATTTCATTTACAAATTCAAATCCGCCGCCCGGTTCTGCAGGCTCAAGCACGATCTTAACGTGTCCATATTGACCACGGCCGCCGGTCTGGCGTACAAATTTACCTTCCGCTTCCGAGCGCTGCCTGATGGTTTCCCGGTAGGCGACCTGCGGCTTGCCGATATTCGCGGCGACGCCGAATTCACGAACCATGCGGTCGACCAGTATCTCAAGGTGAAGCTCGCCCATTCCGGAAATAATGGTCTGTCCGGTATCGGAATCTGTATATACCCTGAAAGTGGGATCTTCACGAAGCAGCTTTTCAAGTGAAATGCCCAACTTTTCCTGATCGCCCTTTGTTTTAGGCTCAATGGCGACGGAAATGACCGGCGCGGGAAACTCAATAGCTTCCAGCACTATAGGATGCTGCTTTTCACAGATAGTGTCGCCGGTCGCCACGTTTTTGAGGCCGACGGCGGCGGCTATATCGCCGCAATAAACTTCTTTAATCTCTTCGCGCTTGTTCGCGTGCATCTTCAGGATGCGTCCAACCCGCTCCGTAGTATTTTTCGTAGAATTGTAAACGCTGCTTCCGGATTGCAACTGACCGGAATAAACACGGAAAAATGCCAGGTGCCCGACAAAGGGATCAGTCATGATCTTGAAAACCAGCCCGGCGAAAGGCTCGTCGTCGGATACCTTGCGAACGGGCGGCTCGCAACCATCGTCCGCAACGCCGGAAATCGCGGGAACATCCAGTGGCGAAGGAAGATACGCGACTATGCCGTCAAGCAGTTGCTGGATTCCCTTGTTTTTGAACGATGCGCCGCAAAAAACGGGCACAAATTTTAAATTAATCGTTCCCTTACGCAAGGCCGCGCTGATTTCATCTCCCGAAATCGCATCCCCGTTCAGATATTTTTCAAGGATACTGTCGTCCGCTTCGGCCGCCGTTTCAATCATTTTATCCCGGCAGCGCTCAACCTCATCCGCGTATTCCACGGGGATATCAATAACCTCGATCTTTGAACCCAGCGTTTCTTCCGGGAAAATAATCGCTTTTCGGCCGACAAGGTCGATCACGCCTCTGAACGAATCCTCGCTGCCCATTGGAATCTGCACCGCGACGGGAACCGTGTTCAGACGCGAGCGCATCATTTCCAGTACGCGAAAAAAATCGGCGCCTGGCCGGTCCATCTTGTTCACAAAACCGATGCGCGGCACACGGTATTTATCCGCCTGTCGCCATACCGTTTCAGACTGCGGTTCCACACCCTCTACCGAACCGAAAAGCGCCACCGCGCCGTCCAGCACCCGTAAACTGCGTTCCACTTCCGCCGTGAAATCCACGTGTCCGGGAGTATCAATGATGTTGATACGGTGATCCGCCCAATAGCATGTGGTCGCGGCGGACGTAATCGTAATCCCGCGCTCCTGTTCCTGCTCCATCCAGTCCATGGTCGCGGTGCCTTCATGCACCTCGCCGAGCTTGTGCGTAATTCCTGTATAGTAGAGTATACGCTCCGTCGTGGTAGTTTTCCCGGCGTCGATATGAGCCATGATGCCAATATTTCTGGTTGATTCCAAGGAAACGGAGCGTGCCACGATATAACCCTACCAGCGATAATGCGCGAAAGCCTTGTTGGCCTCCGCCATACGATGAGTATCTTCTTTTTTCTTGATGGCGCCGCCCCGATTGTTTGAAGCGTCGAGTATCTCGCCCGCAAGTCTTTCGCGCATGGTCTTTTCACTGCGGTTGCGCGAGTTCAAAACGATCCAGCGGATCGCAAGCGACGTCCGGCGATCCTGCGGCACTTCAATCGGCACCTGGTAGGTCGCGCCGCCGACGCGGCGTGACTTTACTTCAAGAACCGGTTTTACGTTATCCATCGCCTTCTTGAACACTTTAACGGGATCTTCCTTTGCGCGATCCTTGACTATTTCGAGGCTGCCGTAAAAAGCCCCCTCGGCCACGCTCTTTTTACCCTGCAACATCATGCAATTAATAAACTTGCTGATAAGCGTGCTTCCATAGATCGGATCAGGCAACGTTTCTCTTTTCGGTACTTCTCTTCGCCTCGGCATACTTCCAAATATCTCCGTAAGCTGGTGCCAAAATCTTGGGAAACGCCGGTTAATTCACTGTGCGGGCGAATCGTTTCGTTGCGCCTGCGCTTAGTCACCGCACAGCGAATTAACCGACGTTTCATTTATTTAAACCCGGATCGGCATGGACAAACCCCACACAATCCGATAATCCAGATGCAACAATTACAAAAGTAGTTATAAAACCCGATTATTTCTTGGGCCGCTTGGCGCCGTATTTTGAGCGGGAGTTCTTGCGATCCTGAACCCCTACGGAATCCAGAGTTCCCCGCACCACATGATACCGAACGCCAGGCAGATCTTTGACGCGTCCGCCGCGGATCAACACGATGGAGTGTTCCTGAAGATTGTGCCCAATACCCGGAATATAAGTAGTCACTTCGATCCCGTTGGTAAGGCGGACACGCGCGACTTTTCGCAAAGCGGAGTTTGGCTTCTTGGGAGTGGAGGTGTAAACCCTTGTACACACGCCTCTACGCTGCGGACACCCCTGCAAAGCCGGACTCTTCGTCTTATAACGAATTTTTTTTCTACCAGAACGTACCAGTTGATTAAAGGTCGGCAAACCCTGCTCTCCTTACATATATAGCTGTTAATACAACAAAAAACCTACGAAATTTAGCAAATTGTCTAAACACTGTCAATATTGAAAACGTTTTAAAATAATATTTTATGAAATATATTCGTCCAATCCGCCGCTGGACAGTTATTTAAGTATGGAGGAAAAACAAAATGGGAACCGTAAATAAAGTTTTGTTGATTGGAAGACTGGGAAAAGATCCGGAAGAACGTTCTACGGCGGGCGGAACACGAGTTTCGCAGTTCAATCTCGCCACGGACGAATATCACGGCGAGGGTGAAAAAACCACTGAATGGCACAAAGTCGTAGTCTATGGGAAAACGGCGGAACTCTGCAATCAGTATCTGCAAAAAGGGCGACTCGTCTGCGTCGACGGCTCGTTGCGGACGCGAAGCTGGGAGAAAACGCCGGGGGAAAAACGATGGATAACGGAAGTGGTGGCGTCAAAAATCACTTTTTTAGGCGTAAAAAATAAAGACACCGCGGAACTGCAATCCATCGGTTATTAGCGGCTAGTGTCTAGAAATCGCCGTAAACCATCTTGCCTATTATTTCAATATTGAACTTGCCAATAGATGGTTCACGGCGACTGCCGCCCCCTGATCCGACCTCTGGTCACTGGCCACTAGCCACTAGCAGCCGAAAATAGCGGCAGGCGCTCTCTTTGTCTTTCCGTATCCGGGCAACCAGATCGTCGACAGAGGCAAATCGATGCTCGTCGCGCACGCGGCTCAAGAATTCCACGGCAATCCGCTTTCCATAAATATCCCGGTTGAAGTCCAGCGCATGCGTTTCGATACTCAACGCCGTGCTTTCTTCGCTGTTGACGGTCGGGCGAAAACCGATGTTGGTCACGCCCGCCAGAGAATCTCCATCGACGCAAAGCCGTGTTACATAAACTCCCCGCCGTGGAATCAGTTCATTTTCCGTTCGCAGGTTGGCGGTAGGGACCTGCAATTTAGCTCCCATCCCCTCACCGTGCACCACGGTCCCTTCCAGCGTGAACGGACGCGCAAGGAGTCGGCGTGCAAGCGCGACCTGCCCGTTTATTAGCGCCTGGCGCACGGTTGTGCTGGAAACACGGGTTCCGCGAAACTCCACCTGCGGAATCTTTTCGGCCAGAAATCCTTTCTCATATCCTATTTCTTTCAAGAGGCTGACACTTCCCTGCCGTCTGTGTCCGAAAGCGAAATTAGGTCCGACATATATTTCTTTTACGCGCAGCCGTTCGTAAAGCACGTCAAGCGCGAAGTCGCGGGCGTCGGTTCCGGCAAGCTTTTCGGTGTAAGGGATTACTACTGTTATAGGAATACCGAGCGACTCGATTACGGCAAGTTTCCGACTCAGCGTCTGAATCTGCATCGGAGCGTAGTCCGGAACCAGCATCTGCAGCGGGTGCGGGTAAAAGGTAATCGCCATGGGCGTACCGCCGATTTCCGCGGCGCGCGAAACGACGGTTTGAATAAGCTTTCTGTGGCCGAGGTGTACGCCGTCGAAATTTCCCATCGTTACCACGGGCAGGGCGTATTCCGGTCTTATGTCCTCCAGCCGTGAAATTACTTTCATGACGGCTATAGCTTAATCCGGCTCGTTTTTGCCATGAACTTCATCCGTAGTTCATATAGCACGGATTCCAAAAGCTTGCTTTCCTCATTGGTGAGATTCCCTTTGGTTTTCTCCTCAAGCAGGGCAAGAATGTCGATTATATTTCTGGCCGACTCGACATCTTCTTCTTTTTTATCGGTATATGGATTCGGAACCTCGCCGAGCAGCACAAGTCCCTGCGTATAGTAGCTGAGGATGTAGGAGGGGAAATCAATCGGCGGACGGGCGTCTTGCGAATTCTTCTGCGGTTCGGACGCATCCGCGGCGGGTTGTTCAGTTTTTACAGGTTCCTCCGCAACGGATTTCGGCGTCCCGTCCTCCGCAAATCCGCGCCTGTCGGTAACTTTAAATTCCGATTCTTCGTCAGCCATTACAACCTCCGTTTTCATTGGTCAGGATTCAGGGTTCAGAAGTCTCAATTCTTTACCGACCCCTGATCCCTGGTCTATAACTTATTTATGAATCTATTGTTTTTATCAACAAGAATGATGGACGGCTCGATCGGCTTATCCGTCAGTTCAAAACCCATTACAATGATTTCCTCGCCACGCTTGATAAGAAGCGCCGCCGCACCGTTCATGCAAATCACGCCGGAGTCCCTTTGCCCGGAAATCACGTATGTTTCAAGCCGCTGCCCGGTGGTGTTGCTGACGACAAGAACTTTTTCACCCGGCCAGAACCCCGCCCGTTCAATCAGATCCTGATCAATCGTGATGCTTCCTACGTAATCGACATCGGCTTCCGTTACGGTAGCCTTGTGAAGTTTAGATTTCAATACCCAACGCATAATCGTTCATTTCCATTCAAAACTTGATATTTTACCACCCTCATGGCCAATTGTAAAATTCACGTTCAGTAGCGGCAGGGCTAGCGGTTTTGATTTTGTATGGTTTTCAAAAGCTTTGGAAAGGCGGTATTGATGATTTCAGGCTCCTGGACAAAGCAAAGAATCAGATGATGCGGATCCATGTCGTAAAAATAGCCGGGATGAACCAGCAGGTGATTATCCCGCAGGACGCGGCGCGCGGTTTCTTCCTCGTCACAACAAGCCCCGCTGCCGCTTGTTAGATTCAAAACGACATAAAAGCCTCCGTGCGGTTTTTCATAGCGGCAGGCCTTCGTTTTCGAAAGATGTTGTTCGGTCGACAGCCACGCCTTTCGGATGCGCATGGCGAATTCAAAACGCACGGCGTTGCCGAGTTGAAAAAATTCCGGCGCGGCTGCCTGCGCGATTTCATTGACGGGAAGAAAAATGTCGGAGATCAACTCAAGCGCGCGCATAGCCTGCCGCACCTTGTCCTCGTCGCCTGAAACGGTCATCCAGCCGAATTTCATTCCCGGCATCGCAAGCATTTTAGAAAAACCGTTAAGCGTGAATACCAGCGGCGCGCCGCCCGTCGCGGGACGCGGCAGTTCGCCCGGTTCAATCAGGAATTCGCTGAAAACCTCATCGCTGATAATCGGAAGATTATGGCGGCGGGCGATGTCGGAAAGTGCGGCGATTTCTTCCGCAGAGGCAATGTATCCAGTTGGATTATGCGGCGAAATCAGCACTATCGCCCGCGTCCGCGTCGTAATGTTCGCCTCAAGATATTCAAGGTCGATCGCCCAGCCGTTTTCCTCCGACATCCTGTATGAAGTCAGCTTCACATCGGCCATCAGTGCGATGTAATCAAAAAGCGGGTAGGATGGGCGCGGACACAGAATCTCATCTCCGGCGTTCGCCAGCAGCCTGAAACAGTACCAGTAGGCCATACTGCTTCCCGGAGTAATCAGAATATCGGAGGGATCAATCGTCACGCCGTATCCGGCGTAAAATTCGGAAACGGCTTCACGCGCAGAAAGTCGTCCGAATGAATCGGGAAGATAAACGCGACATTCGCGCGTGGCGCGCGCCAGAATCTCTTCAATGAGATTCTGCGGAAAAACATAGCCGCATTCATTGATGTTTCCTGAAACCAGGTCGCGGATTTCGTATCCCGGCGCCTTGAGTTCATCGCGCAGGCTGTACAGGCCGTTTGATTCGCCGTGGAGATTTAAGGCAATATCCGAAAACATTTAGTCGGCCTTGCCGGCTTTGTCAGTGGATTTGGTTTCTGAACTCTGAGGTTCCGAACTCTTGGATGCAGAATCGGATTTACTTTCCGCGGTTTTTTCTGCGCCGTCGCTTTTCGACGAATCGGCCGCCGGTTTTCCAGATTTCCCGGCGTAATCGGTGACATACCAACCGCCGCCTTTTAACTGAAAGCTGGTCTTGCTTATAAGCTGTTCCACTTTACCTTTGCAAAACTTACATTCGGCGAGCGGATCATCATTCATCTTCTGAAAAGCTTCGAAAACTTTACCGCACTCTGTACACTGATACTCGTATATAGGCACGAAACCCAACCTCCCAATTCAATTCTTCAAAATCAGGACATAAAAATAATACCAACGCGGGATTTAGTCAAAGGCTGCGGGCCGCTCGGGCGCACGACGTAAGTTTTGAGACATGGTACCGCTTGCGTCTTCGCCGGCGTGAAATGTAGCAGTCCAGCATGGACAAAAACAGCTCCACCCATTTGAGTAAATTCATGATTTGGTATTTGCTTTAAGTGTTCGCTCCGGCGAGGACGCCGGCGTTCCCATGTCAACAATTCGCTGTCGTTTACGGCGCGCGCCCCGCCGTTCGCTACTGTTGCACAGGTTACGATTATACGGCACCTTACCTTAAAAAAGCCCGGTTCGCCATAAATCGTGAATATGTATGACGCCTGTTACCTTACGCGAGTCATCAACAACGACCAGGCTCGTAATTTTCATCGCCTCCATCATTGCCAGAGCCGAGGCCGCAAGTTCGCCGCCTCCTATCGTTTTCGGATTCGGACTCATGACGCTTTCCGCAGTGAGCCGGAGCGGATCTGGCGATTTTTCAAGCAGCCGGCGCAAATCGCCGTCCGAAATAACACCCAGAATAACATTTTGAGTGTCCGTCACAGCCGTCATGCCAAATCCCTTGCTCGACATTTCATAGATAACGTCGGATATTACAGCATCCGGTAAAACACGGGGAATTCGTTCGCCACCGTGCATCAGGTCGGCCACGCACAGAAGTTTCTTCCCAAGACTACCGGCAGGATGCACCGAGGCGAAATCTTCCTGCCCAAATTGTCTGCATTCCATCAGCGCCATAGCCAAGGCGTCTCCCATAGCCAAAGCCGCCGTCGTGCTGGATGTGGGCGCAAGACCGAAAGGCCCGGCTTCTTCCGCCACACTGACATCAAGACAAACGTCTGCGTAGCGTGACAGCGTCGAATCGGGGTTACCGCTTAGCGCTATAATCGGCAGCGACATTCGTTTGACGACGTCCAGTATTCCGATAATTTCGGCCGTCTCACCGCTTTTTGAAACCATGATCGTCAGATCCTTCGGCGCCAGAATACCGCAGTCGCCATGCAAAGCGTCGGCCGCGTGCAAAAAGATCGCCGGCGTTCCGGTGCTGGAAAGCGTCGCGGCGATTTTTTGGCAGATAATACCCGATTTGCCAAGCCCTATAACGGCAATCTTCCCATTACATGCCGCCGCAAGGCTTACGGCCTGCAGGAAGTCATCACCAATGCAGTCTTTTAACCTTCGTATGGATTCGGCTTCAGTTTCCAGTACCCGTCGTGCGGTTTCGATAACCGTGTCTTTATCAACGTGATAATATCTCATCGTTTTTTCCCGATTCTCCCGAATGCGGTGCGAATTTCCAAAATATCTTTGACAAGATCGGGGAATTTTTTCAGATTCAGCGCGTTCGCGCCGTCCGAAAGTGCTTTTGACGGATTTTCATGTACCTCGAAAAAGAATCCATCCACGCCGGCCGCCGCGCCCGCGCGCGCAAGGTCGGAGATGAACTCCGGGTTGCCGCCCGATTGCGATCCCTGCCCGCCCGGCGACTGTACGCTGTGCGTTACGTCGAAAACCACCGGATATCCGAAAGAACGTAAGATCGTGAAAGAACGAAAATCGACGACAAGCGTGTTATAACCGAAAGAAGTTCCACGTTCGGTCAGCATGATATTGGGATTTTGCGCCGTCAGCGCCTTTTCCAGCGCCTTACGCATTTCCTGCGGCGATAAAAACTGCCCCTTTTTCAGATTGACGCATAACCCGGTTTCAGCCGCTGCCTGAACCAGATCGGTCTGCCTCGACAGGAAGGCAGGAATCTGAATGACGTCGAGTACATCCATCGCCGACCACACCTGCCAGGTTTCGTGTACGTCGCTCAAAATGGGAAGACCGCTGACTATGCGGGCCTTTTCAAGAATCCGCAAGCCTTCGTCCAGCCCCGGACCGCGATAAGAATCGATCGACGTACGGTTCGCCTTGTCGTATGAAGCTTTAAATACAATGTCAATCTTCAGGTCGTCGGCGTATTTCGCAAGCCGTTCCGCCGTTTTCAGGCAATGTTTTTCGTTTTCGATCACGCAGGGGCCGGCGATGAAAAAAGGCCTCCCCTTTGCACAAAGATGATACTTCCCCGCCCTGATTGATTTCATTGCATGCCCCTTTGTTTTGATTGTCGATTTAAAATATTTTTAAAATTTCTTTTACTGTAAAGAAAACAGGTACGAGAGTTTGTATTCTTTCAATCCCTTGTCTCAGATATTTCCCAAACACTTCCTCCTGTGAAAACCGTTTATCAGAGAGCGTGGCAACACGAGCCGCATCAAGTTTGAGATTTTATCCGAATGTGATCATAACATCAAAAAAGCACTTGTTCGCCTCATTCACATAAGCGACAGAGGATCGACGTCTATGTGAACGCGACCGGCGACGGCGCGCTGTTTTTCCAAAGACGCGAAGCAGTCTTCGAGAATCGGAGCGACTGAAACCCCGTGGCCGCTTTTCAGCAAAATCTGCATGCGGTATCGGCTGCGCAGTTTTTCAATCGGCGCGGCGGCAGGCCCAAGAATACGCGGTTTTCTTTCGTCCAGCTCATGCGCAACACGCTGTTTCAAGGCCGTGGCAATCAAATCGGCCGTACGCAAGGCTTTTTCTTCATCCTCATCGCTTACAAGAATCTGAGTCAGATTCTGAAACGGCGGATAACCCATTAGTTTACGGAATTCGATTTCCTGTTCATAAAAACCGACGTAATCCTGGCAGCGGGCGAATCGCAGCGCGTAATGATCCGGATACCACGATTGCAGGACGACGCGGCCGGGCGAAGTCCCGCGTCCCGCGCGTCCCGCCACCTGTGTCAATAATTGAAAAGTCCTTTCAGCCGAGCGGAAATCAGGAAAATTAAGCCCTGCGTCCGCCGACACCACGCCCACCAGTGTTACGGCAGGAAAATCATGCCCCTTTGCAAGCATCTGCGTTCCGACAAGGACGTCGATCTCGCGTTTTGAAAAAGCCAAAAGCGTGGAGCGGAGAGTGCCACGCCGTTTGGTCGTATCCCGGTCAAGGCGGGCGACGCGAGCCGCCGGCAGCAGTTCGCGCAGCAGACTATCGAGCTGTTCAGTCCCCGCTCCCGCGTAATGAATGTATACGCCGCCGCATTCATCGCATACGGAAGGGCCGACCGTTTCCCTGCCGCAATAATGACAAACAAGTCGATTAGTTCCCCTGTGATACGTCATACTGATACTGCAATCCGGGCAGATGCACACGTGCCCGCAACTGCGGCAGAGAACCGTTCGCGCGAATCCACGGCGATTGAGCAGCACGATCGCCTGCTCGCCGCGTTCCATGCAGGCGGAAAGTTCTTCACAAAGCGGCTGCGACAAGACAACATTCCTGCCGGCGCGCTTGAATTCTTCAGCCATATTCACAATACGAACTTCCGGCATCGGGCGCGCCTGCACCCTTTCGGGTATGTGAAAATAATTTCCCTGCCGTGACGCGAGGTGGAAACTTTCAATCGACGGAGTGGCCGAGCCGGTCACCAGCACGCCGGGAGATTCACAAAGGCGCCGCCACGCGACCTCGCGCGCGTGGTAACATGGAGTTTCATCCTGTTTATATGAGCCGTCCTGCTCCTCGTCGATGATGATTAATCGAAGTTCCTTCAGCGGCGCGAAAACCGCCGAACGAGTACCGACTACGACTTTTGATTCTCCATCACGAATCTTCGTCCACTGATCGAAGCGTTCACCCGGCGGCATGCCGCTGTGAAGCAATGAAACCAGCCCCGGAAAACGCGAAACAACAAGTCGGCTTAAAAGCGGCGTAAGGCCGATTTCAGGCACAAGAAAAAGCGCGGTTCCGCCAAGCGCAAGCGCTTCGGCAATCAGGCGCAGATAGACTTCCGTTTTGCCGCTTCCGGTAACTCCATGCACCAAAAAACGCGACGTCTCGCCGCGTCGTATTAGTTCGGTGACACGCGTGACAAGTTCACGTTGATAGGATGTAAGAATAATATTTTTTTCCGCCGCCGCCGAAGCAAGTTCCACCGGCGCGCGATCGATGCGCAAAGGCGCGATTTCCGCCAGTCCCTTGGCGACCAATGCGTCGGCAGCGGCACGCGCACAGTTTGTCGATTTCAAAAGCGTATTAAGCGGCACAGTGGCCGAGAGATTCGCCATGGCTTCGAACAGGCGTGCCTGTGCAAACGGAAGTTTGTGTATACCATCGTCGGCGGAAACGCCGGTTCGGCAAATGCCCAGGACTTCCCTTTCCCGAACTTTCGGCGCTTCGATATGCGTTTCGACCAGAAGCCATCCCGCCAGCGTCAGCGGTTCAAGCCAACTTTCGACGCCGCTCACACCGGCTTTCTGCGCCAGTTCATTCACGGGCAACGGGCCGGTTTCGGCCAGGACATTGAGCAGAGTTTCTTCGCGTGAATTCAGTCCCTGCGGGCGCAACCCGCCCTGTAGCAGTGTCGAGGCTTTTGGCGTGAGCGACACGAGGCGGCCGCCGGAAATCTGCGAACCTGTTGGAAATAGCGCGCGAAAAACTTCACCGGGCGGCGCAAAATAATACTCTGCTACCCAGAGCGCCGCACGCACAAGTTCCGGAGTAATGGAAGGAGTTTGCTCCAGAAGTTCACGCACGGCCTTTAATCGCAGACCTTCCAGCGCGGCGCGTTCCGGAAAGCCTGTAACGTATCCGGTGAGCAGTTTGCTCCCGAATGGAACCAGCACGCGTAATCCGGGCGCGATTCGCGCGCGCATGGCCGGCGGAACCGAATAGGCAAAGGTTTTCCGGACTCCGACAGGAACCGCGACATCTACAAATTCAGGCAAATAATTCATAATTCAGATTTATGGAGTGCGGGAACTTGCCGCCGCGCTTTATTTAGTACTGGAGCAAGCTACCGCACTTCATATTTACGGAGGTAATCATACGCAATCCGCATATCATCCCAAACCTTGCGCTTTTCCAAAGGGTTGCGCAGCAGATAAGCCGGATGATAGGTCGCTATCAGCTTGACACCGCGATAGCCCATCAGTCGCCCGCGCAGTTTCCCGATAGCTTCCGTAGTTCTTAAAAGCGTCTGTGCGCTGAACGAACCCAGCGCGACAATTACCTTTGGCTGGACGGCGGCAATCTGACGGAACAAAAACCCTTCGCAGGCGGCGATCTCATCCGTTTCCGGATTTCGGTTCTGCGGCGGCCGGCATTTCAGGATATTGCATATGTAAACATCCTCGCGCCGGAATCCTATCGACTCTATGATCAGCGTCAGCAGACGTCCCGCCCGGCCGACAAACGGCAGCCCCTGCGCGTCTTCGTCAGCGCCAGGCGCTTCACCGACAAACATAAGCGCGGCGCGGGGATTGCCTGAACCAAAAACCAGGTTCGAGCGCGTCGGCGCAAGTTTGCATCTTTGGCAATTTCCTATATCGGCTAGAATCGCTTCCAGCGTCTCATTCGACGTCGGTATGCACTCCTGCTGCGTGGGAGTTTGGAGTTTGGAGTTTGGAGTTTGGAGTTTGGAATTTACGGCAGGGCGCGCGCTCGAATCACTGTAAGCAGGAGTTTGGAGTTTGGAGTTTGGAGTTTGGAGTTTGGAGATTCCTACATAGCGCACGCCCAAATCCCTGTAAAGCTGGAGATGTCCGTGGATCTGTTCGCCTAAAGCTTGCTTGTTCATATATGCCCTAACGCCGCTGGCTGACATTTACTAACCGCAAAGAACACAAAGGACGCACAAAGTGCACAAAGAAAAATGAAGCCGCGTCATATTTTTCCGTTCATTGTGTTTTTTATGTATTCCATTGTGTCCTTTGTGGCTAAAGCCCGAGTTCCAGTTCATCCAGCACCGATTCGTCGTTACGCCAGTTGGGCGAAGTTCGCACCTGAAGTCCCAGAAACACCTTGCAGTCCAGAAGTTTTTCAAGGTCGCGCCTCGCGGCGATGCCTATATTCTTCAATTGCGCGGCTCCGGCGCCCAGCACGATTCCCTGCTGCGACCGCTTTTCAACCAGGATATCCGCTTCGATGTTCACAATTTTTTTTGTTTCACGTCGGTTTTCGTCGAATTTCCTGATGATTACAGCGCAGGCATAAGGCAGTTCCTCGCGCACCCGGTCGAGAATTTTTTCCCTGACAAACTCGCTTGCAAGAAATCTTTCCGTCCGGTCGGTAAAATAATCTTCGTCGTAACGAGGTTCTCCTTCGGGAAGATGTTCGAATATCTTATCGCGCACAACATCCAGATTTTCCCTTTTCAGCGCGGAAACCGGAATGATTTCAAGAAAATCGCAGGCGGCCCCGTACCGCTGCATAACGGGAAGCAGCCGGCTTTTTGAGATAATGTCGATCTTATTCAGCAGCAAGATAGTCGGAATTCCCGATCTTTTCACCATCTCAAGCGCGTAGTTTTCGCCGGAGCCGAAAGCGATCGAAGCATCGGTCATCAAAATCGCCAGGTCAACTTCGTGCAGACCGTCATTCACGATCTGGAGCATGCGCCGGTTCATTGCATACGCCGGTTTGTGAATACCCGGCGTATCCAGAAAGACGATCTGTCCGCGAGCTTCCGTTACTACGCCAAGAACACGGTGGCGCGTGGTTTGCGGCTTGTCGGAAACAATGGAAATCTTCTGTCCGACAAGGGCGTTCAGGAGCGTCGATTTTCCGGAATTAGGCCGGCCTATTATAACTGCGCTTCCAGATTTCATGGGCGTCAGAATACAAGAGCCGCCGGCACTTGGCAAGCGATTCAAAATTTCATTTTTTTCTTCGATAAAACAAAAAATTTTTTCAAAAACTGGTATTAACGATTGAAGGTTGTTGGAAAACAGCGTCGAACTATAAAAAAGGAGAATGGATTGAAATGAAAATGAAATCGTTTATCGGAATCGGTTGTATAGTGTTATGCATGGCTTGTCCGGCGGCTTTCGCTGGTGAGGAAGCTCCCGCCGCGGAATTTTTTGGCGGATTTTCCGTCATGAATTTTAAAGATGAGGATTGTGCCTACAATCCCAAAGGAAGCCTGGCCGGATGGGGTCTTAGCTTTGCCGCAAATATAAACTCCAATTTCGCCGTCAAGGCGGATACGAGCGGTCAGTATAGCAGCGTTAAAACTTCCGGCGGTGACCGCATCGACGGCAGCGGCATTAAACGGCACAATATCCTGGGCGGCGTTCAGTACACGCAACGATACAATAACGTAAATGTTTTCTTCGAAGGATTGGGCGGATTCACACATGTCGACGAAAAAATCACATCTTCACACACGCACACATACAAAGGTCTGGCAATGGCTTTCGGCGGCGGCGTGGACTGGAAGTTTTCACCGAACATCGCGTTGAGAATCGCCCAGGTAGATTACATGCCCGCGCGCTGGAACGGAAAATTCCACCACTTTGTCCGTTACCAGATGGGAGTAGTGATTCCCCTGGGAAAATAACGCTTATCTTTCACGGGTACGACGTTTCCGCCGTACCCGTGGAAAGCAATGGAAGCGCAATGTATTTAAGGAAACGCTGATTAATTCGCTGTGCAGGCGAATCGCTACGTTGCGCGGTGCTCGTAACCTCAACATATTTCTATATATGCCTCGGTTCCCGCGCTCCGTGCGCCTTGCGCTTCATCCCGCACGGCAAATTAATCAGCGTTTCCTTAACTCTTTTTCATACAACTATCTTAGAGTGCGCAGTTCATTGCGGGCTTTCAGGATAAAATCGAGGAGTTTTTCGGCGATTTCGGTTTTGGGTTTATTTTTCATCGTAACAATTTCGTCGCCGGAGTCGATGAAATGTACCGTAGAAGAATCCTTGCCGAATACGCCTTGAGAAACATCGTTGGCGACGATTAAGTCAAGATTCTTCTTCCGCAGTTTTTCTCTGGCGAATTCCAATACATTTTCAGTTTCGGCAGCAAAACCTGCCAGAAACTGCTTTTTCTTTTTTTTGCCGAGAAGCGCCAGAATATCGTCTGTACGTTCAAGCGTGAGTTCTTTTTCGTAGCCGCTTTTTTTGATTTTCCGCGCGGAAACGGTTTTGGGCCGGTAATCGGCGACGGCGGCGGCTTTAACAACGACGTCTGTCTTATCGTAAAGTGAAAGCACTGCGTCTTTCATCTCGGCGGATGTGCGTACCGGAACAAGCTCAACGCCAGCCGGTGCGGCAAGTCCGGTCGGGCCGGAAACAAGAAAAACCTTCGCGCCGCGACGTGCCGCAACAGCCGCGACGGCGTAGCCCATTTTTCCCGAACTACGGTTTGAAATAAAGCGAATCGGATCGATGTCCTCCACCGTCGGGCCGGCTGTAACTACAATTTGCAGTCCCGTCATATCCTTTACACCGCCTAGGATTTCAAGCGCGCGGCCGACTATGGTGTCAACCGAAGCCAGCCTGCCGTCGCCTTCCATTCCACAGGCCAACATTCCCGGTTCAGGATCGACGAAACCGCATCCGCGCGCGCGTAAAATCTCAACATTGGCGCGCACTGCCGGATGACGCCACATTGCCGCGTTCATCGCGGGAGCGATCAGAACAGGTGAGGGAGTCGCAAGATACAGCGTCGAAAGAAAATCGTCGGCGATTCCATGCGCGAATTTCCCTAAAATGTTCGCCGTCGCTGGCGCGACAACCAAGAGGTCAATCGACTGCGCAAGACTGACATGGTGGATGTCCATATTCCTTTCCGGCTGAAACATGTCGATAATGACATTTCTTCCGGATAGTGATTCAAAGGTCAGCGGCGATACGAATTTGGATCCGGATCGGGTCAGAACGACCTCCACGGACACCCCCGCCTTCTGCAGACCGCGCATTATCTCTATGGATTTATACGCGGCGATACATCCGGTAACGCCCAGCGCAGCCTTCATAGCAACCTTACTAATGATTTATGGAGTGCGGGAGCTTGCCGCCGCGCTCCGTGTTTTTAGGACGGGAGCAAGCTCCCGCATTCCATATATTAATATCGTTATTTTCGGAGTTCCGGTTCAGGAATCGGCGTAATTTCAAAACTCACAAGATCCTGTTCGATTTCCTTCATCGCAATATGGGCAGGCTTTTTTGAACGGGTTTTCAGCTTGGGTCTGGCGTTGCACTGTAGCTGCTTGGCTCTTTCGGCCGCAAGAATTATAAAGCGATATTTCGATCCTATGCTGTCGGGTATTTTAGACATTTATTTTGCTATTCCTCCAAAAGATTCCACAATAGAAACGGCCGCGTTCCTGCGCGCATCAACCCTGCAGTGCGCGCTGACGATAACGGCCACAAACTCACGTTCCGCGTTTTCAAGATCGTCATTGATAATCAGGTAGTCGTAATTCTCAAAAGACCTGATTTCATCGAGGGCGATTCTCAGCCGCCGCTCAATGACGGACGCGTCGTCCAAACGGCGGTGGAGAAGTCGTTCACGCAGTACGTCAAACGAAGGAGGCGTAACGAAAACCGCCACTGCGTCAGGGCGTGCCTTTTTGACGGCTCGCGCTCCCTGTACGTCGATATCCAGCAGCACGTCGTTTCCTTGCCGTAGAAAACCGTCGATAACACTACGCGAGGTTCCGTAATAATTGCCGTGAACTTCGGCCCATTCCAAAAATTCTCCGGCTTCAGCCAGCGATTCGAATTTCGCGCGATCGGTAAAAAAATATTCGACGCCGTCCCGTTCACCGCCGCGCGGGGCGCGAGTTGTATATGAAATGGAAAATTGCAGACGGGACAGTGATCGGAGCGCATATTCCGTAAGTGCCGACTTTCCGGCCCCGGAAGGCCCGGACAAAATTATCAGGCTGCCGTTGCGTTTTTCTTTACTCAATGTTTTGAACCTGTTCCCGAAGTTTTTCTATATCGGTTTTAATAGAAATTCCGCGATGGGTTATTTCCAGGTTGTCGGACTTGGACAAAATGGTGTTTGCCTCGCGCTGCATCTCCTGAAGCAGAAAATCGAGTTTTTTCCCAGCTTTTTCACCGGCGTCCGTAAGCGCGCGATACTGTTCGATATGGCTTGTCATCCGGGCGATTTCTTCGGAAATGTCGCATTTATCGGCAAGAACTGCCGCTTCCCCGGCCAGGCGCTGCGGGTCGAGCGCCCCCGGATGCCCGCTATGTGCAAGAAGTCGATCCAGTCTTAAGCGCAATTTTTCAAAATGTTCTTCCGGGGCGTTTCGACTGAACTTTCTGATCTCCCCCATATTGGTCTCTATCGCCGCAAGATTTTGCAGCATATCTTCCCTGAGAGCCGCGCCCTCCCGCTGACGCATGTCAAGTACGCTTTTAAGGGCCGCTTGCAGGCTTTCCTTCATTAACTTTAAGATGTTTTCGGCGGCGCCTCCCGCCTTTTCCAGGGCGGCTTCGTCATTGCCGCGCAAAACACCGGGCAGGCACAACAAACGAACCATATCAGGAACGGCCGTTTTTCCGGACGTGCCTGATAATGAAGCGTATTCCTCATTCAGTTTGTTTACGGCCGCCAGATATCCACACGCCAGATCGTAGTTTATCTGCACCTCGCCAGCTTCGGCGCTGGTCGCTGTAACGCCGACATCGACACGCCCGCGGCTTACGGCGCTGCGTATGATCGACACGGCTTCGTTTTCTATAAACTGGTATTCGCGCGGAACACGGATATGCAGATCAAGGAATCTGTGATTTACCGTCCGGATTTCCACGGCAACGGCCATGGAATCGTCTTTTGCCGTTCCCGTTCCGTATCCTGTCATGCTCAGAATCATAGCGTTCGCCTAATCTTCGTAAACTTCATAGTTTATCGGGCATTACCCGTCTGTTCAAGGATGTTTCCATTTTGCAGCCGTGAAAGAAAAGCGAGTACGAGACGGCCGATTTTTTCCATGCTCTCGGCGCTGATTTTATCCAGGTTATCTTCAGCCGTATGCCACCAGGAATTTCCCGGCCCGTAATTAAGATCAATGATATCTACGGAGGGAATTCCGATGTCGAGAAAAGGAATGTGGTCGTCTTCAATCGGCCCGCGATACCTCGAAAGAATGGATTCCAGACCTTCGCTTTTCGCCGTTTCCCAAACCAGGTCCATCAGGGCCTTCGCGGAATTGGTTTCATACTGAATATCGAGATCCTTGTCGCCTATCATGTCCAGCAGAATCAGCGCACGAATTTTCGCCGCTGTACCGTCTTCCTTCCACTTTTGCGCCAGATGCCGGCTTCCGTAGGTACTGTCAAAAGCGCTCCATTCTACAAAGGCCTCTTCTCCGTCGAAGAACAAAAACCAGTAATCATACGGCCCGCTCTCATCGACGAGGACTCGCGCAAGCTCAATCAAAAGGCCGGTACTGCTACCCGCGTCATTGGCCCCGACAAAATTCTTTCCCTCCATCAGTTTGGTGTCGTAGTGAGATGCGAGCGCTATAACTCCCCTGCCTTCTTTCGCATTTTTTTTGCGGGCGATGATATTTTTCATTTCTATCGGCCCGTAAGGAGTAGCGGTGGTAAAAACATCTTCCTCGATTTCGTAACCGATAGATTTCATTTGAGCCGCAATATACTCCCTGCATTTCTGGAGTTCGGGAGAACCGGGAGGCCGAGGCCCGAACGCCACCTGCGCGCGCACGTGCTCAATTGCCCTTTCACCATCGACGGCAAGCACGGAGTAACGAAAAGACTGCAAAGACTGCGCACACGAACAAACCGCAAGCGCCGCCAGCAGCAGTATTGCTTTAAGGAAACGCCGTCTAATTCGCTTTATGGAGCACGGCGGCCTGCTCCCGCTTTTATCGCGGCAGCTTGCTGCCGCGCCAGTCACGCATGAATCGTTACAAGCGACAGAGGCGTACAACGTGATATGGTTATCGTAACATAGTTGAGCGCGGCGGCTAGCCGCCGCTATGAAAGCGGGAGCAAGCTTCCGCACTCCATGAATCGGCGTTTTTTTCACGATTCTTCCCATAATATCCCTTTATACAACGCCTCTATGGAAGTGGCGTTGGCCGCGACTGGGCCGATACTGTTGGCGAAGTTCTTAGCTTCGACGATCAGGCCGGAGTATCTTGTAATTTCTTCAGACGTCAGGCGCGGCAGCGTTCCTGCTAGCGCTGTCAGCTTGTTCGGCATTTCATCCGGCAGACCGGCAAGGCGCATAAAATCGTTGAACAGTTCATGGGAGGCGGCCGCCTGCCGACGCAGGTATTCTCCTTCAAAAATCGCGCAGGCCACACCATGCGGAACATTACGATACAATGTCAGGTTGTATCCCATCGGGTGCGGATATCCGGTACCCGTGTGGGCTATACACATTCCACCCAGCATCGCGCCGGTTAAAAGGTCGGTTCTGATCGCCTCCGCCGCGTTTTTGGTTTCCAGAGCTAAAAGACCGTGCCAGACCAGATTCGCGCCTTTTACACTGAGCGCCCTGGTCAGCGGCGTGGATCTTGGCGAGAAGTATGACTCGGCGCAATGACAAAAAGCGTCAAGCGCCGTACTGATTGCCTGTTCGTAAGGAAGGCTGGCGGTATAACGCGGATCAAGAAAAGCCGCGGCGGGAAATGCAAACGGCGACGAATAGGTGCGCTTGATGCCCATCTCCGGAATTGTAAGAATGGCGTACCCGTTAACTTCGCTGCCCGTTCCGGCGGTGGTCGGAATTGCGACGATCGGCAGCGGCGGATTATGCAGCGGGTCATATATCGCCATGGATTTCATGTCGTTTGCGGCGAAAGCCGCGACGGCTTTCGCGGCGTCTATGGCCGAGCCGCCTCCAACACCGACGACGAACTCCGCGCCGAACGCCATCGCGTCCCGTCCGCCTTCGCGGCAGACGTGGATGGATGGATTAGGTTCAATTTCGTTGAAAATTTCATACGCGACACCGAGGGACTTGAATACTTCGGATAAATCATCCAACGCGCCCGAAGCCGCGGCGGATGTTTTACCGGTTACGACAAGACAGCGTTTGCCCAACCTGCCGAGTTCCGACGCGTTGTTTTTTAACGCGTGTGGTTCAAGGCAGACCCGCGTGGGGCAAAAGAACCATGACATTGGAAGCCTCCTTTACATTTCCCGGGTATTTTTGAATCACTATATTATACCTGTATTGCAAGCGTCCTGCGCTGGTGTTTAGCAAATTGTCTACACTACCAATAGTGTGGATCACAGCGCTGGCTCTAGCGTCGCCCGGCGTATTGCAAAACAGAAAGTTTTTCCTGTTATGCGTTTGAACACATAACAGGAAGAATTGGCTATCCACTTCCTCTATCACGCGAACAAGATGATCTGGGAATATGCTACGACCGTGCGGCGTTCTCCTACGCGCGTTCAAAACCTCGATTCGGAATAAAGTAAACAAATCAGCCCAAAATGACGAATATATATTGTTATACCCGCGAACGAAATGATTTTCCGTTGGATGCGTGAGGATTTTTGACACGAGGCAAGGAAGGTTGAGCGCGGCGTACTCAATAGTACGTAAGCGAAACCTGACGCCGCATCGTGTCAAAAAGACCGCGCAGGCATGGAAAATCATTTCGTTCGCGGG
>Ga0082212_10002348_pt1 | contig 27647 bp, 19 predicted proteins | sample TergutNt197P3_FD_71548 | JGI IMG/M metagenome (GOLD analysis project Ga0082212, IMG submission 71548) | Neocapritermes taracua P3 segment gut microbial communities from Petit-Saut dam, French Guiana - Nt197 P3 | ecosystem: Host-associated > Arthropoda: Insects > Digestive system > Gut ...
CGCGATGTCAACTGGCAAAAATGCCGAGAAGCCTGTGCTGCCTCCCGACGGGTAGCCTAATGTGACATTGCCTCTCCAAATGTCGCCGCCCAAGCTCTTCCAAGCGATGCCGTCAACATCTGTAAATCCGGCAAGGCCATCGACGCCAATGCTGGCCAGCTTGCTGCCGTCAATTTCAAATTCCAGCTCGACAGTCAGCACGTCCACCGCGTCGTTGACCGACAGCGTGAACTCAACGTTGCCTTCGATGCCGCTCACCGACGGTACATTCAAGCTTGCGCTGAACGGGTTCGCTGCATTGACTTCTGCGGTGGCTTGGACAACGGCCCAATTGACTACGCCGTCTTCCAGCCCCGACAGGGTTCCGTTAACCATGTAAAGGCCAACCCTGGAGTTGCTGAACGTCGGGTTTGTGGTCGTTGACCACGCCACGTTGGCTTCGCCGGTTCCTCCACCGATGTACTCAACGGCGATTTTGCTTGGAAGCTGCGCCACCATCTGGGCAGCGGTCGTTCCAACCGGAATGAACACCGGTTTGTCAAGGTATGCTGTTGCAACCTGAACCGGACGGTTTGCCGAATTCTTGCCAAAAACAGTGTCCACGTGGTTCAGTGCGGTGATTGTTTCGCTTTGTATCTTTGCGATAGCTGCGTCTTCTGCCGCTTTCAGTTCAGCACTCAGCTTGTACGGCGTCCCGAGCCTTCCGCCCACCATGTATTTGCCGCAGGATTTGACTGCTTCGATGTACCAGCGGCTCCAGTCTGCAATGGCCTTTAGCTCAGTCATATATGCTGTGTCGATGGCATTGGGGTTGCTGTTCATCTGCCATGCATAATGGTCAATGGTGTTTTGCATCTCATAGCCCTTGCGGGTCTCCCAGCTCATCACAACCCTGTCGATCGTGTCAATCGCTTCTTCTTCATAGCCGTTTGCCATTTGGTAAGCTACCGCTGCAGAGACAGTCCCTACGTCATGGAACTCTTGAGAGCTGACTTTATCAAGGGTGTCGCAGGACGAATGGTACACATAGTCGGTAAAGTGCCAAGTCAGCAGCCCCGGAATGAAAGTCCCAACCCTTGTGCGGGCATTCACAACGAAGGGCGAATGGTCAGAACCGCCTTCGTATGGGTTTGAATCAACCATGAAGGCGGGGTTCGTCTTCTGAACTTCCAGTGCGGTCTGCAGGTACAGATCGTTCAAGTACAGCCCCGGGTAGTTGTTCACCGGGGTGGTGTTCGTGCTGGTGGTGCCTGTCCAGAGCGAGAATTTGTCCGGCGTACGGATAAACTGGCTGTAGGTCAGCGGAAGCCCCGACTGGCCGGGGTAAGTGAAGTTCCCGTACCTGTAGCGAAGGTTTGACGCTACGGCAGAGCCTGCCACGTCCGACGGGTCAGGAGTCTTTTCGATCAGCATGTTCCCGCCTGTCTTGGCTGGATCCTCGCCGGTCATGTCAAGGTCGATGGATCCTTTCACGTAAAGGAACTCGTTGCGGTATTTTGCTTCCCAGTTGTTTGTCATGGTGATCTCGTCGCCCCACACGAAAGTCATAGTCCTTTCGGGCCTGGCCAACTCGCCGCTGTCGATAAGCCTCTTAAGCGTTGAGACCAGCACATAGTTCATCGCCACGCCAGACGAGTTGTCGCAGGCGCCTGGCTCGTTGATGTGGGACGGGACGTAAACCCTCTCATGGGGTTTCGTTGCCCCTTGGATTTCAACTACCAAGCAGCGCCTTGGCTGGCCTGTCTCATAGGTTCCGAGGCATGCAATGTCCATGTAGACGTCCCCTGCCTCCAAGAGGGCCATCAGTGCCGCGTACTCGTCGAGGGAGTAGTGGAACGCAACCCCGCCGGCTCCGGGGGCTGCCCAGCTGCCTGCTCCGGTGTAAGGCACGTAGGTGGTGTACCAGCGTTCGCCGTCAACAACCGGCATATGGTAGTTCGGGGAGTCTGACACGCGGGCAAGCCCGGCTACGGCGCCTACGTTGTAAGCGTATGTGCGGGCGTTGCTGGTTGAGCCTGTCGTCAGCAGTATCTTGCCAGCCAGCTCCGATGCCGGTATCCCAAGGGAATTCGTCATGCTGGTTCCGCTTCCTGATATCCCTCCAATGTAGACAACCTGAGCTGTCTTTGTCCCTGCGGCAATGTTTTCCGCAGCTGTCTTGTTCGGGTCGGTATAAGCAAAGAACGTCATGTTGGTCGGAACGTGGCACCTGTTGTTGACAGCCTGCTGCTTCGCGTACTCCGGCGAACTTGGGTCTGCCAGAGTATTGAAGAGCCATTCTGCTGTCACGTAGCTTGGGTAGTACATCGAAGTCGGGTCGATGCAGTCTGCCACAAAGTCGATTTGGGAAATTTTTGCTGCCAATGCCGGGTCTGCAAGATCAAGCAACTTTGCCGGATCCTCTTTGTCAACAATCTTGGCAACTTTGAGTGCAGCGTACTGCGGGTTCCATGTGCTTGTCGTACCGTCGTACTGGTACCATACGCTGTCGCCTCGGTTGTTTTCGGTCGTTCGTTCGCCGTCTTTGAACCCTTGCGCAACGAACTTGTCGTGCAGGTCGACCATAACGGCGTCAAGCCAGTGTCCTGAAGACGTTCGCCAGCCCCTGTACACGAACCCTGTGTACAGCACCATGTCGTCTCCGCTGATCTCGTCTCCAAACATTTTTACGACTTCACTCAATGTGTAGTGCTGCTGTGCGCCTGATGCAGACGCCTCTCCGAAAGCCGGGGCAGCAAGCGTGAACGTCAATGCGAGCACGAGCGCTAGTGATAATAGTTTTCTCATGTGTTATCAACACCTCCAAAAATATATTGCCTCTTTTCTTCTGTCGTTGGGGTTCGACTTTTTCAGCCTCTTTGCTTACGCGCAACGTGGTCAAGCGGCTCTTTTTCAGGAGGAGGAGCATCCCTCGCAAGCAGTTCTGCCCACTAAGATGATTCTATCACATTGGGGTTACTTTTTGGTTACAAATTTATTACAAATCTCAAATATCCTTCTTTGCTATCGCAGCAAACTCGTCAATCAGTTTCCTGAACACGCATATTATGGCAGGATCAAAATGCGTGCCTGCGCCGTTGATGATGATCTGGGCTGATTCTTCGGCAGAGAACGCCTTTTTGTACGGCCGTACGGAAGTGAGCGCATCATACACGTCTACAACTGCCATCAGCCGGCCGAGCAGCGGTATGCCAAGCCCGCTCAGCCCGCGTGGATAGCCGCTTCCATCCCATTTTTCATGGTGCGTCCCTGCGATTGTCTTAGCATGTTCCAGGAATTCCATGAAATAGCCAAACCTCTCCATCTTCTCAATTGCTTCGACGCCTCTTTGAACGTGGGTTTTCATGATCTCGAATTCTTCTGGGGCAAGCTTCCCCGGCTTGTTCAAAATCGCGTCGCTGATGGAAATCTTCCCAACGTCGTGGAATTGAGCCGACGGCAGTATTGCGTCCATGTCCCATGACAGGACCTCATCCGAATACACTCCGTCTTCGTGCATTTGCCCAACAAGGGTTTTTAAGTATTTCTGGGTACGGCTTACATGCCAGCCAGTGGAATTGTCCCTGAACTCTACAAGGTCTGCCACAGTGTTTGCGATTGCGTTTTGCAGGCCGAGTTCAGCGTCCTGCTTGGGTGTTTCCTCCATCATTTTCCTCATCCTCCTTGTTGCGAGGCTTCGCTATGGAGATTACAGTAGCGGTGGTCTTAAATCAGTAATTAAATTAGAAATGAGTGCATACAGTTTGTACTCGTCCTCTGCCTGTTTTGCCAAAACGTCCGGCGGTGGGCTGACCAGCCACCAGACAAGCATGTACAGCCTGATGCAGTTGATTAGGAGTGATACGGAATGGGTGTCAAAAGGCGCAAACCTCCCTGCCTCAACCGCCCTGTTGAGGCTGTCTTCAACGAATATTATTGCTTCCTTCAATATCAAATCCAGAAACATTTCCTTCGCTTTCGCATCAGTTGACGATCGCTGGAAGACAAGCTTGGCCATATCTGACATTTGTTCAATGACGCCTTCTTCGAATTCGTAGATAAAGCCCTTGGTGATGATGTCGAATACGCTGCCGGTTTCCAGCAAAGCTTCCAACTTGTCTGGGCTTGGACGGTTGGATAATTGATAATAGCGGTAAAAATCATAGATTGTGTCCAGAATTTCCTGCTTTGACCTGAAGTGGTTGTATATTGCCGACTGCCGTATGCCTATCGTGTCTGCGATGTCGTTAATCGAAACGTTCTCATAGCCTTTTTCCGTAAACAGCTTTATGGCACTGTTGAAAATTTTCTTTTTCGTTCCTGTAAACATGAACGGCTTTTCGTCAGGCTTCGTGTTTTTAGCCGGGTTCGGCGCATCGCACGGGATAAACCAAGCACCTGCCCTCTTCGTAGCGTTTTCAATCTTGCCTTCCCTGCACAGATGCTGAATGTGCCGCGTCGCAACCCCCCACTCATCCGCCATTTCTTCAATTGTCTTGTACGTGAACATCTTCGCCCCTCTCATGTGATGATTCTTTCATCACATCATATAACATAATGCGAACAATGTCAATTAGTCATTCATCATTTTCGCCGTTATTTGGTGAGGAGAATGTGTAGCCATTTACCTGGTTCGCTGCTCGAAACGCATTCTGCCGTAAAAAACCGCCCGGCTGCTTGAGCGGGGCGGTTTTTGTGGGAGAAGAATTGTCACGCCGCAACCCCGGGATAAAAGGGGCGGCAGCATTGTTCTCATCATATTGTTCATCATCTGTATTATATTTTTAAACTTCAAGGATGTCAACCTTTTTAGTCAAGATAATTTCACAAACTTCTTGTTCCGATAAAAAAGCCCAGCAGCAACACTGGGCTTTTTTTCACCGTCAGCTTTGTATCAAAGTTGACGTCTTCTTATGGTCGGAGTGGTGATGTAAAATAATTTGTCATGACATTGCCGCCGGCGTGGCCGCTTGTCGCGTACAGCCAAAATTCATCCGCGCTTATTATTTCAAAACCGGCCCCATTCGTGACGTGAACCCCCAAAAATGGATCGTTCACTCCATCCTGCTTGCAGGTCAAGTGCTTTGATTTGAGAAGCATCTCGTAAGTGTCATTATCCGCGAGTGAGGTAACTTTATATAATTCAGTTCCGTTGTTCACAGTGAGCTTATATAGATCGCAATAATCATTTGTGCCGTTGGTGCGGAAGCCGAGCATATAGACATCTCCCGCCGTATCGCAAAACAGTCCGATTGTCTGATAGTTGTTTTTTCCTCTTTCACTGAAGGAGTATTTTTTGATATAATCATAGTTTTTGGCGTCCCACAAATTGGAAGTCACGTCGGAAATATAGATTTCAAGCCGTTCGTCCGCGTAAAGAGCCATCATGTATCTGATGTCATTGCTGCCAGCTTTGTCCGTTTTTACGTCACCGGTAAGTTCTTTTTTTATATCGACAATACCCGCAGCCGATAACGAGCCATAACTGCCATTGGGCTCCCGCATTATTTCTTTTATATTATTCGGAACGGACGGGGTACTGCTCTTAAGAGGCGTCAAATCGACTATGTATATGATGGAACGGTTTGTGAATGTGCTGGTTCCCGCGACCTTTCCATAAGCGGAAATGACGGGAACGATCATAAAGTCGCCGATGATCTGTATACCGCCCGGATGGTTATACCAATACCCGGCTTTATCCTTTTCCGTCTTTTGCGGGATTTTCAATGTCAGTGAATATCTCGGTTCATTTTTATAGTTCCTTTCCTCGCTCACAAAGTATATGTAACCCACTTCTCCAGCCAGATTAGAATGTGAAAAAACGTGGAAATCATAGCTGCTTCCACGGTATCTGGCATAACTTTGTATGTGTGACGATGAATTCGCGAGTCCTGAGTTCAGTTGAATTTTATTCTTGTTTCCGTCCGCTTTGATGGCATTAAACGCGTTCAAGGGATTCGATACACGTATCATTCTGCCGTTCCCCACCGACGGAGAGGACAGCGTTCCGAACAGGTTAATGCCCGGTGTAAATATAACTGCGGCCACTGCGGCTTGGAGCTTGGTGATCTTAAATTTTTTTGAGTTCATGATAATCCCCCTCATTTTTTACCGGAAAACGGCGTAAAAAAGCGGAATGTCCTTGTTAGGACTTGAAATCCTACAAGGACACCCCGACTGGTCGGGACGACAGGATTTGAACCTGCGGCCTATTACTCCCGAAGCAATCGCGCTACCAAGCTGCGCCACGTCCCGTTGGTCCGTTAACTGTTTCACCAGAAGATTGTATCACATATTTGCACCGTTGTCTATTGAATATTGAAATAATAACCTTGAAGTTTCTTGCCACAGCTGTTATAATGACAATGTGCGCGTTTCAAGCCAAAATTCACAGAAGGGGATGATACCTACGGACAACAATGAGATTTTAAGTCACGTCGACCACACGCTGCTTGCGGCTGATGCCACTTCCGAGGACATTCTTAAAATATGCAATGAAGCCACAGTAAACGAAACGGCTTCTGTATGCATCCCGCCCTCGTACGTGTCGCTTGCGAAGGGGCGTTTCCCTAGGCTCAATGTTTGCACTGTTATCGGGTTTCCGCTCGGTTATTCCTCAACAAACGCAAAACTTGCTGAAATCATCAGTGCCAAAGAAAACGGCTGTGACGAGTTTGACATGGTCATAAACATATCATGGGCAAAAAACGGTGCCTTCGACAAAATTACCGAGGAAATCTCCGCGCTAAAGAAGGTGGTCGGGGACAAGACACTCAAGGTGATTGTTGAAACCTGCTATTTGACAGAGGAAGAGAAAATCGCGGTGTGCAAAAGCGTAACGGACGGCAACGCCGACTACATCAAGACCTCGACCGGATTCGGCTCTGCAGGCGCGGCACTTGCAGATGTTGAGCTTTTTAAAAAGCACATTGGCAATAACGTGAAAATAAAGGCGTCGGGAGGCGTGAGGACTCGAGAGGACATGGAAGCTTTCCTTTCGGCGGGCTGCGACCGGATTGGTACGAGCAGCGCTGTAAAAGCGCTGTGCTGCGAAGCTACATAAGCAGAAATCAGAAGCGTTTCGTTTTCTGCATAGTATACACAATATATTTTCAACAATTTTTTAAAGAAGGAGTACTGCAATGTTAAAAACCAGAAAACTAATGGCGGTTGCCCTCGCGGTAATATTCATTATCGGAATGCTAGGAGGCTGCGGCAACAACGGCGCCGGCGACACAGGCAAAGAACTTGCGCTCATCACTGACCTTGGCACAATTGACGACAAATCGTTCAACCAGGGCGCTTGGGAAGGCGTGAAGATGTATGCCACGGAAAACAACAAAACCTACGAGTATTATCAACCTACAGAACAGAGCACGACCGCTTACCTCGACGCAATCGAGCTGGCAGTCAAGGGTGGTGCGGCAGTCATTGTCACTCCGGGTTTTTTGTTTGAGGAGCCCGTTTATTTGGCGCAAGACCAATACCCCGATGTTAAGTTCATCCTGCTGGACGGCAGCCCCAACGATGGCGACTGGTCAAGCGGCATGCCGAGCTTCAAGACCGGCAGCAACACTGTTGGCGTTACCTATGCCGAACACGAGGCTGGATTTTTAGCCGGCTACGCAGCTGTGAAGGACGGTTTCCGAAGCCTTGGCTTTATGGGCGGCATGGCTGTCCCAGCAGTTAAAAAATTCGGCTACGGCTTTGTGCAGGGTGCAGAATACGCCGGCCAAGAGCTTGGCTTGGGCAACAGCGCCATAACGGTTAAATACTTCTATACGGGTGCTTTTGCTGCAACGCCGGAAGCTCAATCCATGGCAAGCTCTTGGTACAACGACGGTGTTGAAGTGATCTTCGCCTGCGGCGGCGCTGTCGGCAACTCCGTCATGGCGGCAGCCGAAGCAACCGGAAACAAGGTGATCGGCGTCGACGTGGACCAGTCCAGCGAATCCGCAACCGTCATAACTAGCGCGATGAAGGAGCTCAAGGTCTCGGTCTACGACTGCATCAGCGATTATTACGGCGGCAGTTTCCCGGGTGGGCAGGACATCGTGTTCACCGCTGGAAACCTTGGCGTTGGCTTGCCCATGGAGTCAAGCAAGTTTTCGTCCTTTACGCAATCCGACTATGACGCTATTTACGCAAAACTTGCCGACAACGAAATCGACATATGGCCTGACGTCAGGAACGGGGTGGACGTAAACGTTTCCGACTTGCCAAAATCAGTAACCGTAGTCACGGAATTCAATTAACATGGCGCATTTGGGCGAGAGGCGAATTGATTATTCACCTTTCGCCTTTTTTTCGTTTTTCGTTTCTGCTGCAAGAGAGGTGAGGTATTGGATTACATAATTGAAATGCTTGGGATTACTAAAAAGTTTCCAGGAATAATCGCAAACGATAATATAACGCTTCAACTCAAAAAGGGTGAAATCCATGCGCTGCTTGGCGAAAACGGTGCAGGAAAGAGCACCCTTATGAGCGTACTTTTTGGGCTCTATCAACCTGAGAGCGGAGTTATCAAGAAGAATGGGCAGGTCGTCAGGGTCACCGGCCCGAACGAGGCCACAAGGCTTGGCATCGGAATGGTGCATCAGCATTTTAAGCTTGTTCACAATTTCACTGTGCTTGAAAACATAGTACTCGGCTGCGAGACGACAAAGAACGGTTTTCTGAGCATGGACGAGGCCCGGCAGAAAGTTGTTGCATTTTCAAGGGAATACGGGCTCGAGATTGATCCCGACGCACTGATTTCCGATATAACGGTCGGCATGCAGCAGCGGACAGAAATACTAAAAATGCTTTACAGGAGCAACGACATCCTGATTTTCGACGAGCCTACGGCGGTCCTCACTCCACAGGAAATCACAGATTTGATGCGCATCATGAAAAGCCTGTCTGCGCAAGGCAAGTCGATCCTTTTTATCACACACAAACTGAATGAAATACAAGCCGTCGCTGATCGGTGCACTGTCCTTAGAAAGGGAAAGTACATCGGCACCGTAAACGTTGCGGAGGCTACCAAAGAGGATCTCTCCGAGATGATGGTCGGGCGCAAGGTCAGCCTAGAAGCTGAAAAACCGGATCTTGAGCCTGGTGCGGTTATTTTGGATGTTTCCGGGCTTACGGTAAAAAACAGGCAAACCGGCAAAAATGTTGTGGACAATGTCAGCTTCAAGGTGCACGAAGGCGAAATTGTATGCGTTGCAGGCATTGACGGCAACGGCCAGAGTGAACTCGTCTACGCCCTCACGGGCTTGCTTAGGGCTGACAGCGGCAGCATTTCCCTTGGCGGCAAGGATATTTCCCGCGAAACAGTCCGGGGGCGCGGCTATGCCGGAATGGCTCATATTCCAGAAGACAGGCACAAGCACGGCTTGGTCCTCGACTACAACTTGTCTTACAACCTCGTACTGCAGCGGTATTTCGAGCCAAAGTTTCAAAAACGCGGCTTTCTCAACTACGGCGAGGTCTATACCTACGCAGGCGTACTCATTGAGAAATTCGACATCCGCAGTGGTCAGGGAGCAAAGACGTTGGCACGGTCAATGTCTGGGGGCAACCAGCAAAAGGCCATCATTGCTAGGGAGATCGACCGTCAGCCAAAGCTTTTGGTCGCAGTTCAGCCTACCCGCGGCCTTGACGTCGGTGCAATAGAATACATACATGAACGGCTTATCGAGGAGCGCGGTAAAGGCAAGGGTATTTTGCTGATTTCCTTGGAACTTGAGGAAGCCCTTGGCGTTAGCGACCGTACCCTGGTGATCTTCGAAGGCCAGATAGTTGCCGACGTGGATCCGAAAAAAATCTCTTATCAGGAACTCGGTTTGTACATGGCAGGCTCTAAGCGGGCGGAGGTGACAGCATGAGGGATTTGAACAAAAGAAGGGGGTTTTGGGGGCTCCTTGACATGTCGAGCGCATTGTCGAGCTTTGCTGCAATCGCGGTAGGGCTTGCAGTAGGTTTTCTGGTGCTGCTCCTGTCAAACCCCGCAAATGCCGGCATAGGTTTTTTCACGCTGCTGAGCAGCGGCTTTGGCGACCTGAAAAGTGCAGGCCAAGTGCTTTATTTTGCTACTCCCATCATAATGACTGGGCTTTCCGTAGCTTTCTCTGCAAGAACCGGGCTGTTCAACATCGGTGCGTCCGGGCAGTTCATTATCGGAGCCTACTGTTCCATTTTGGTCGGCGTAAAATGCTCGTCCATGCCCGGGTGGCTCCTGTGCCCCTTGGCTGTTTTGGCGGCAGGGCTGGCTGGGGCGCTGTGGGGCGCCGTACCAGGTCTGCTAAAAGCCTGGTACAACGTCAACGAAGTCATTGCCTGCATTATGATGAACTATATTGGCATGTACTTGGTCAACTACCTGATTGTCAATACTGTTTACGACCAGCGCCGCAACATCACGATGGCTGTGGCGCGCCATGCGAACATACCCACATTTGGCTTGGATAAGATATTCCGCTTGGGCAATAGCCCGTCCAGCGCAGGCGGCGGCATCTTCATCGCCATATTGGCAGCTGTCGTGATTTATGTTGTTCTGGAAAAAACCACGCTGGGCTACGAAATCAAGGCATGTGGTTTCAACAAAAACGCTGCCGAATACGCAGGCATCAACTCAAGCCGAGGCATTATAACTGCTATGGCTGTTTCCGGTGCCTTGGCGGGCCTAGGAGGCGCACTGCTTTTTTTGAGCGGCGCAGGCAAAGGCATCGACGTGGTCGACACTCTGGCCCAAGAGGGGTTCAACGGCATTCCAGTGGCTCTGCTTGCGCTTAACAACCCAATTGGAGTCATTTTTTCGGGCCTGTTCATCGCCTACCTGACAGTCGGCGGGTTCAACATGCAACTGTACAATTACGCGCCGCAGGCTGTGGACATGATCGTTGCTATAATAATCTATTTCAGCGCAGCGTCTTTGCTGATCAAAGGTTTGATTCACAAGTTGGGAAGGCGGGATGAAAAAGCTTTGGAGAAGGGAGGTGGCGAAGAATGAGCATGGGCACTCTTTATTTTCTTGTTCAGCAGACGATGTTTTTTGCAATACCGCTCCTTGTTGTGGCTCTTGGCGGCATGTTCAGCGAACGTGGCGGTGTAATCAATATAGCGCTCGAAGGCCTTATGATCTTCGGTGCGTTCGTTGGGATTGTCTTTATCGACATGGTTCAAAAGTCGGAAGCTGTGATAAACGGTCAAATCCTCCTGCTGCTCGCCGTTGTCGCTTCGGGCGCTATCGGTGCCGTGGTGTCTCTCACCCATGCTTATGCAGCGATAAACATGAAAGCCGACCAGATAATAAGCGGCACCGCGATAAACATGCTTGCGCCTGCATTCGCTATATTCGTCGGCAGGCGCCTGAGCGAGAAAGGCACACAGCAGGTGCATTTCGAGGACTGGTTCCGCTTTGAAAGCGTACCGTTGCTGGGCAAAATACCGGTTATCGGCGATTTGCTGTTCAAAAACGCTTACCTTACAACCTACTTGGGATTTTTGATACTGGTTGCCTCTTGGGTGCTGCTGAACAAGACACGTTTCGGCTTGAGGCTGCGTTCTTGCGGCGAACACCCGCAGGCTGCTGATTCCGTCGGTATCAACGTCTACAAAATGCGGTATGCCGGCGTGATCATTTCTGGCATACTGGCAGGCATCGGCGGCTTGGTTTTCGTAATACCGACTTCGCGCGAATTCAACGCCACCGTGTCGGGTTACGGCTTCCTTGCGCTTGCCGTACTCATTTTCGGGCAATGGAAACCTGTCCGGATTTTAGGGGCGGCGTTTTTCTTCGGGCTTTTGAAAGCCGTCGCTGCAAGTTCGTCAGGGCTTCCAATTTTAAAGGACATTGCCATTTCCGGCTATTTCTACAAGATGATGCCCTACATAATAACACTGGTCGTCCTGACGTTCACTTCCAAGAATTCGCAGGCGCCCAGAGCTGAGGGCGTACCATACGACAAAGGAGGCCGTTAGGATGGAAAAAACGTACCACATTGGCACAGGCGAGTCATTCGGGGCAAAATTGGCACTGCTCCCGGGCGACCCGGGGCGAGTCGAAACAATAGCCAATATGCTTGAGAGCCCTAGGTTTTGCGGAAGGAACCGCGAGTACACCTCTTGGCTGGGCGAACTTAAGGGTGAAACCGTAATGGTCATGTCGACCGGAATGGGCGGCCCCTCGACTGCTATTTGCGTTGAGGAGCTGTACAGGATCGGCATCCGTGATTTTATCAGGGTCGGTACTTGCGGCGGGATGGACTTGAACGTCTGCGGCGGTGATGTGGTCATCGCTACCGGGGCTGTCCGCATGGACGGTACATCTAAGGAATATGTCCCTGTCGAGTTTCCGGCTGTGGCCCATCTGGACGTTTCAAACGCCCTTGTAGCAGCAGCGCGGGAGAAAAAGTATGGTTACCATGCGGGGATTGTCCAGTGCAAGGATTCGTTTTACGGGCAGCACGACCCGGACAGGATGCCTGCCGGATACGAACTGGAAAACAAATGGAGAGCGTGGATCAAGGCGCACTGCCTCGCCAGCGAAATGGAAAGCGCGACACTTTTCATCGTCAGCCAGGTATTGGGTGCAAGGGCAGGCTGCGTCCTGAGCGCCGTGTGGAACCAAGAGCGCGCAAACGCCGGGCTTAACAACCCAGAGTGCCACGACCCCAGTCATGCCGTCGAAGTTGCTGTCAGGGCGGCAGAAATACTGATAGAAGCCCGGGACGATTAGCAACACTCAATCAAAAGCGTGATACGGGGACGGTTCCGTTTTGTCATATGACACAGGAACCGTCCCCTTTTGTCACGCTTTTCTCATTTCGTGTAGTGAATGAAAAGGTCAATGAGGTCTAGCATGTCGATCAGCCCGTCTGAGTTAACGTCGCACATGCTGGCTGTCACCGGCCTGCCCCTTGAGTCGTTGACTTTGACGAGAGTATCCCAATTCGGGCTGTCCGAGTCAAACCCGCAGTAAAGCAACATGATGCCGAGATCAAGGGCATCCACCTTGTTGTCTTTGTTCAGGTCGTACTTCGACCAGACCAGCTGCTCTATCACCGTAACAGCTTCACCATTGACAATTATAGCATCAAGGAACACCGTTTCTCCGTCCAGCCCGACAGCCTTTACGCCTGTCAGTTTCATGGCTGTTTCGCCCACAGCTCTTGGCGCGAAGATGAACTTTGCAACATCCACAGGCACATATGACGTATAGCCTGTCTCATCGTCTCCCGCCGGATAGCCAACGGTAAGAGTGCCCCGCCAAGTGTTGGCGCCCAAGCTTCTCCATGCAATGCCGTCAACAGCTACAAACCCGTTTAGCGTTTCGGTGCCTTTGCCGGACAGCATGCCGGCATCTATGGTAAATTCGAGTTCAAGCGCCAGCAGGTCTTTCGCATGGCTGACTGACAGCGTGAATTCCACGTCGCCCTCAATGCCGCTTACAGGCGCCGCGCTCAGGTTGGCGTTTAGTACAGAGGCAATCTTGACCGCATCGGACGACTTTGCGTTTTCGTCAATGGGAATGCCTGTCTCTATAAGCCAAGGGATCAGGAACACGTTGCTGCCCCTGCGGTCGAAGTCGGCACCCCACCCAAAGACCAAACGCTCAAAGGGCTCCAAGTAATATCCGTCTTGGTTGTGGTCAGTGGTGTCGTAAGGATCTGCCAAGATCAAAACGTCATCCTGGGTGTCCTCCGTGCCCATGTCGTCATAGCCGATGATGACCTGCCAGTGGCCGCCCCATTCGTTCCAGCCGATGAGTATCGGGCAGCCTTGATTCAGATAGTAGGGAATCAACCCATCGTCAGCGGCACCCTCTTCCAAAAAGTGCCGCACACCGGCCTCATCTACAACATATCCCCTTGTAAGGTCGTCTGTAGTCAGAAACGACCATTTTTTCAGGGTGTCCCAGTTATTAGCCAACGCCACGGCGTTCAGGTACTCCTCGTCGTTGTTCAGGTTGTTGAAAATGCTTTTCATGTCGTCCAAATTGGTGGCACTTGGATTCTGGCGTCCGTCCCCACGCAGCTGCGCCAGATTGATTTCGGTCATCCGGTCGTCAAGCAGTTCATACACATCAATGCCATAAGCGTCTGCTACTGCAACCAGCTCTTCCTCGCTGTACCCGTTCAGCAGTTTGGCAAGCCCCGGGTTTGCGCCATGCCACTCCAGCGCCATAAGGGCAGATGTAAGCCCACAAGTCCATTCTGTGGTCTGCTGCTGGGTCTTGAAATTCTCAAGGATGACGAGGTTGTCGCTGCTTTCCATATTGTAATAGTCAAAATGGGCGTAGTATGGCGACACATTCACGAAATCGTTCGGTACGCGCTCATAACCACCGGTAGCCGCTCCGGCGAGGCCGTTGTCGCCCCTGTAGGGCGTGGTTGGATAATACTTCTGGATGTCAACTGCGGTGCGCCCGTAGCTCAGTTTCATGTCGTCCCCGTCGTCGCCGTCGTAACCGTCCCTGTATTCTGCAATGCCATCGCCGTAAACTGGTTCGTATTCCCAGCCCTCCGGAACTGCTGCCACAAAGATGCCGTGCCTGAAGTCGGTGTCAAACCCGGCACTCCAGTCGTAGACGAAACGTTCGAGGGACTGGATGTTGTAGCCGTCGTTCCTGTGATCCGTCGTGTCGTAGGGGTCGGCAAGTATCAGCACATGGTCTTTCGTGTCGTCGGAGCCCATGTCGTCGTAACCGATGATTACCTGCCAGTGGCCTCCAAAACTGTTCCAGCCAATAAGAATCGGTATACCCGCCGACAACAGTTCCTTTATCAGCGTGCCGTCCATCAGCTCACCCACCGACATGAGGTTGTATTTCCCTCCGACCGGTTTTGCGATGCCGTAGTCTTTCACAATGTCGTAACTTGACAGTATTTCCCATTTGCCCCATTCGCCTATGCCCTTGGCGTCCAGCTCGTTCAGGCCTTCAAAGATATTGACCATCTGCTGAAGGTTGGTGGCCCCGCCTTGGGACGATTTTTGTCGGAGAGCTGCCAAATCTTCTTCGTTCAAGTCGCCTCTTAGCCCGAACCAATCCATCACCATGACGGCAGATGTGGGGCCGCAGGCCCAGCCGGTGGCTTGCTGCGTAGTGGCAAACCCGGTCAGCATGGTGAGCGTGTCGCTGGAAGTGGCGTTGTAGTAGTCGTGCTGCGGCCAGTATGTGCTGTTTTCCAAATCGGCATAGTCCAAAATATTGCCATAGTCCACAACCGCGCCGTCAACTCCGTACTCCTCCAAAAGCCTTTCTCCAAAGGGGATGCGCCATTCCTGCCCGTCGGAAAACGCGCCATCGTCGTCAAAGTCGTCGTTCCAATGCATGCCGCTGTCCCAGTAGTCTCCGCTGTCCTTCCATGACACGACCAATATACCGTCTACTCTCCCGTCTCTCGTCACATCGCGTAGCTGGACAAAATTGCCCACTACAACGCTTGCTGAAGTTTCCACAGGTTCAAACTTGTCAGTCGCGCTGTTCCACAGGTAGGCAGAATTGTTTGCGTTGACAGTATAGCCGTTGATTGCGCCGCCCTCAAAGGAACCCGCAAGAGTAAAAGGTTTTAAAATTCTACCGCCTAGAACATCGTCTATGCTATAGCCGTCGTCATCCTCTGCGAATACCGCCAGCGACATGCCGGCAAGCAGCCAGGCTGCCATCGTCACCGCAAGCAGCAACGACGTGGTTTTCTTAAGTCTGTGTTTGATTTGCATTGTTTTTTCCTCCTTTAAAATTTTTATTGTGAGCGGCTCAGCCGTCACTCGAACTTCACCCTTGTAAGCCCATAATATTATATCTTAACCGGCTATATTTGACAAGAATGGATTGATTTATTTGATATTCCGCTTCCCAAACGCGTAAGCTGCTGATATAATTGTACCATCGGTATACGATTAGGAATTAAAACACAAAAGGAAGGAGTCCCTTACATGGTTTATAAAAAAATCCTTGTAGCGATTGACGGTTCGGACTCGTCAAAGAAAGCGTACCTGCACGCTTTGTCCTTGGCGCAGCTGTCTGGAGCTGAGGTTTTGCTGGTTCACGTCGCAATCTCCCCGGAGGACACATGGGGCGGCTACGCAACAGCCAGCAAACTGATCAACATGGACGAACTCAACGCAATCACAAAAGAAATCATTGATTCTACCTTTAGCGCATCCGATGCTGAAGGTGTTGACGTAAGCACCATCGTGCTTCATGGGAAACCTGCAAAAGAAATTGTCAAAGCGGCTCTTATCGAAAACGTCGACCTGATAATCACAGGCGGCCACAGCTTAGGGTCAGTTTCGAACCTCTTCCAAGGAAGCGTATCCCTCCGCATTGTTCAAACAGCGCATTGCCCGGTCATGGTCATCAACGACCATCCCGGAATTCACATGGAAGTTGCCGGGCAATAAGACGGGAAAGCTTGGATGATCCGTCCAAAACATGGATTTTTGAGGCTGTTTTGGACGGAGAATATGAAATTATGCAAAAAAAGCTATGATTTCCCGTCCAAACATGATATAATAAACCATGTTTTGGACGGAGGTGCAACATGAAGATCGTTGGGCGCATACAAGAGCAAGCTGAGCTGAACCGGTATTTTCATTCCGGCAAACCCGAATTCATTGCGGTTACGGGACGAAGGCGCATAGGAAAAACTTATCTTGTAAGGGAACTGTTTTTTCAGGACATGGCTTTCTATTTTTCCGGGGCAATCGGAAAAAACGTCACAAATGCCTATCAGCTCCAGCAATTTGACGATGCAATCGCAGAATTCGGCGGCGAGTTAAAGCCGGCCTCAAGCAATTGGGCAGACGCGTTTGGCAAACTTCGGAGGCTGCTTAAAACACAGCGCGAAAAAAGGCAGGTCGTCTTCATTGACGAATTGCCATGGCTTGACGCTCCCAAGTCCGATTTTTTGCCGGCGCTGGATTATTTTTGGAATACGTTTGCTTCTGCCAGAGCCGACATCATGCTGGTCGTATGCGGTTCGTCAGCGTCATGGATCGTGAAAAACCTCTTTGAAAACAAAGGCGGGCTCCACAACCGGGTTACAGGGCGCATTTGGCTTGCGCCTTTTTCCCTCGCTGAGAGCGAAGCTTTCTTCAATGATATCGGCGTCGTAATGAACAGGTACCAAATTGCAGAAAGCCTTATGGTATTTGGCGGCGTTCCCTACTACCTGAACATGTTTGAAAAAAGCCTCGGACCCACTCAGAACACCGACAGGTTGCTGTTTGCGGATAACGCTCCCCTAAAAAACGAATTCAACGAAGTGTACCGCTCTTTGTTCCGCGCTTCGGACAGGCACATGCTCATTGTCTCAGCCTTGTCAAAAACGAAAGCCGGAATGACTCGTGACGAAATTATGAAAACCGCAAAAATACCCGGCGGCGGCAATCTGACAAGAACCCTTAGCGAACTTGAACAATGCGGTTTTATCGAAAAGTATTCAGACTTCACAAAACCAAAAAACAATGCATATTACAGGCTCGTCGACCCGTTTACGCTGTACTGGCTGAAATATGTCAAGGACAACCGCACAAAAGACGATTACTATTGGACAAATCTGATTGACGACGGAGGTAGGCGCGCCTGGAGTGGCAATGCGTTCGAGCTGCTATGTCTGCGCCATTTGGCACAAATCAAGCAAAAGCTCGGCATATCCGGCATTTCAACCGAAGTGTTTTCGTGGCGAAGCAAAGAAAGCCAGCCGGGTGCTCAAATTGATTTGCTGATTTCCCGAAAGGATGGAGTCATCAATCTGTGCGAAATGAAGTATTCGCTGCACCCAATCACACTGACCGCAAAAGACGATCAGGACTTGCAGCGCAAGCGCACCGCCTTTTTGGCTGAAACTGAGACTCGCAAGGCTGTCCATGTCACTATGGTGACCACATACGGATTGACAGAAAAAGGCCATACGGCTTCTGTGCAGTCCGAAGTGACGCTTGATGACCTGTTCCGATAGTCAAAACCTTGAATCAAATCAGTATGTCTTCCATAGGCCTCGTGTTCAGTTCAGATACCAGTGAACTATTGCTCTCCCGTAGAAAGTCCTCCAAAAAGCCGCGCCTGATATGATCTATCGTTGCCAATCGGTTTATTCGGTCATCGAATGGCACTGAATGAATCGTATCTTGAGGATTCCAGCCCTTTTTATATTCGACGCGATCTTGCTCAACGACGCGCCCTGCCAACAATGTCTCGATTTTCAATGGTATCATGCCAACAACACCTGTCTTTCAAGTAGGATTGTTAATAATATAACACACTCGCTAAAAAAATGATAGCTATTCTGAAACAGACGACTTAACTCCCTGAAGCCCCTCCTTGAGCCCTTCGAAATCAAGGTAGTCCTCAATGAATTGCTTACGTAAAAGATCAGGCGGGACGAATTCATTGTACTTCCCGTCGACCTGCAGCTTGTCCGGCAGCGGCAGGGCATAAAGGTCAAGGTCGCTGCTGAGGATTTCACTGACAACGCCCTCAAGTTCCTCTTTGGTTCCGTCAAAAATCACCTCAAGGTAAACGCAGGTGATCCAAGGCAGCTTGCTTTTGATCTTTCTGTGCCGCAAAGCATAGTTGAGCGTCATCAGCTGCCTTGTGCCTACCCAAGGGAAGATGGCGTATTTTTTGTCTGAAAGCGCGGTTGCAAGGTTGTCCAATATGCCGCTGTTTTGGGCAATGTACTGGATTTCAGCCAATCTTTCCTGGCAGCGGACGCTCAGGTAGGGATATGCTGCCTCGTCCTTCAACACGCTGCATATTTTTCGGACAAGGACGGTGTGAAGCTCGACATTGAAGTCCACGTCCCAGTCCACCACCGATATGCCCGGAACCCTTTTCACAAAGATGACTTTCGATTTTATGTTTATTTCAACCGTTTCCCACGCCATTCCTGCCAGCGCAAAACGAGTGCCCACCGGGTAAGCCTTGTCAACCGTGCCGATGGTGCGGTTTTCGTCTTTGACCAGCAGGTATTCCGGTGCCGGGAACACCGTCAGGAATTTGTGGCTGTTTATCACCTTTTCACCTTCGCGCCCGATGATCAGCCCGCCATGCTCGGTGCGCTGCAGCTGGTTTTCCTCGATCATGTGGGAAAGCAGCCTCTTGTAGTCGTCTTGGGTTATGTTTTTGAAGCAGCCAAGAGAAAGCATCGACTGGGCAAGCCCTGCCGCAGACATCTCGCCGTTGCTTTTCAGGCAGCTCATTGACTGGTGGTACAGAAGGTTGTATGGGTGGTTCTGAGGCGGGATCGGTTCCATCCAGTGGTCTTTCAAATAAAGCTCGATGATGCTGATGGTTCTGATGAATTCCCAGTTGATTGGGCCAAGCACGTCGGCAGAGTTTATCTTGATGCTTTCTACAAAAGTGAAAAGCAGCTGGGGGACTTGGCCGCGCCTTCCGCACCGGCCCAGCCGCTGGGCGAAACTGGAGACATTGAGCGGAGCCCCGACTTGGACAGCTTGATCGAGAGAGCCGATGTCGATGCCAAGCTCCAGCGTTACGGTGGCGCCTGTGACGATTTTCTCATCGGCGGATTTCATTTCGTCCTCCGTGTTTTCCCTAATCAGTGCTGAAACATTGCCGTGATGCACCCTGTATACGTCAGGTGCCTTGTTTTTCAGGGCGATCTCGCGCAAATGCGCCATGACGAACTCCGTCTCTTCTCGGCTGTTCGTGAAGATGATGGTCTTCTTGTCGAGGGTTTGCTTGAAAAGGTATTCATAATGCTCACGGTCGCCTATGTCTCCTGCGCAGACGCCTACAACATTGCCGCCGCTGTCCCTCTCCACAAGGTCGCGCTCTTCGGCATAGTTCACGAAACGCTCGACATGCAGCCTAATGCGCTTTTTCCCCTCGTCTGCAATGGGTGCAGCGCACTCCCGCCCGGTGCTAGTGTTGAGCCAGTTCTGAGCCGGGGATACATCGCCCAAAGTAGCCGAAAGCCCAATGCGCCTAGGGTTTACGCCGGTAAGCTGTTTGAGCCGTTCAAGCACGCAAAGCAGTTGAATGCCCCGGACGTCCCGCATGAAGTAGTGCACCTCGTCGATTATGACAAACCGCAAATCCGAGAACATCGAAAGGCAGGCGCCCCGCTTGTTGGTTATGAGGCTCTCCAAGGATTCCGGCGTGATTTGCAGCAGCCCTTCTGGTTTTTTTACCAGCCTGTCTTTTTTCGTTTGCGATGCGTCGCCATGCCATTTTGTGACAGCGATGTTTGAATCCAACAGCATCTGTTCAAGCCGCTTGAACTGGTCGTTGATCAGGGCTTTCAGCGGAGATATGTACATGACACCCACCGAACCAGACGGCTTGTTGAAAAGCTCTGTCAATACAGGCAGGAAAGCCGCCTCGGTCTTGCCTGATGCAGTTCCTGAAGAAAGGAGCAGGTTGTCGTCGCTGTCTAATACAACCTCGCAGGCGGCTACTTGGATGCCGCGCAGTTCCTCCCATTTGTTTTGATAGATGAAGTCTTGAATAAACGGCGCAAGCCTGCTAAACGCGTCCATAACCTTTATACCTCAAATTCCTTGAATTCACTGTGTATCTCCTCGTCGGACAGCCCGGCTTTTGCCAATTCAAAGCTATTGCCCGACAGAACCCCCGAAACGCTTTCCTGCGGGTTCTGGTGCAGGATGCCTACCAGTTCGATGAAATCGCGGATAATCTCCCGAGGAGTGATGTGCGTGCCTGCGCCCACCCGGTTGTATTCCACAGTCAGAAAATAGACCAGCTCGTCATGGGACAGGAAGGGCGAGTAGTTGTACATCTGGGCATGTATGTTTCGCAGCTTTTCGACAAGGATGTACATCTCTTCCTGGGACAACATCTGCAGCCGGATGATAGGTGCCGACATGTCCTTTAGGCTGGCGGTGGCAAAATGCCCCTCTGCAAGGCGGGAACGCAACGCTTCGTAACTGAACACGCCTTTGTACCTGTCCTCAATGCACTGGGGCGTACCGCCCATGAGGAAACCGATATGGCTCGCTTTGCCCTGCAATACGTCGTTGTACATGGTGAGTATTTTTTCGTAGTTGTTCGCCCTAGTAATAGAATTCGGTATCTTGAAAATATTGACCAGCTCGTCTATAACGACAAGCATCCCTTTGTACCCGGCGCCGACCAGAAACGAGGCGAATATCTTAAGGAAATCGTACCAAGTTTCATCGTTTACAATGAAATTTATGCCCAGTTCGTCCTTTGCTTCCTTGCGCGTGGGGTATTCCCCCCGAAACCATTTTAGCACACTGGATTTCATTGCTGCGTCGTCCTGCTGGTACGCTTTCCAGTATGTGACCACTGCCTTTGCGAACTCGAACCCGTTGATCATCCCCTCGAGAGAGCCAGCAACCGCGTATATTTGCCGTTCGACCAAGTCGTCGAATTCGCCGCCGCTGGCACCTGTCCCTGCCTTTACGGCAGCCTGAACCCCTGAAATCCATTTTTCCAGCACCAGCGGAAGCGCCCCGCCGTCGGGCTTTGATTTTGTAGAAAGGTTTTTGATCAGCTCCTTGTATGTAGCCAGCCCCTGCCCTTTTGTCCCGGCAAAGCGGCGCTCAGGCGAAAGGTCGGCGTCTACTACCGCAAAACCCTTGGCTGTAGCGTAGTTGCGGATCGTCTGAAGCAAAAAACTCTTTCCGCTGCCGTATTTGCCCACAATGAAGCGAAACGACGCACCGCCGTCCTCTATCATGTCGATGTCGTGCAGGATGGTGGCGATTTCCTGAGCCCTGCCAACTGTAATGTATTCGAGGCCCACTCGCGGCACAACGCCGCCTTTCAAGGCGTTGATCAGGATACTTGCTATCCTGCTTGGCACTTGGCTTGCTGCGCTCATATTATTAATTCCTTTACTAGTTTTATATATTCATCGAATAAAGCGAAGCCCTCGCCAAGCAGGCTGTCGCCCACATGATCCATGGCTTTTTCGTTGATCCCGTCGACCAGCACTTCCAGCATGACGCCCCGCTCTTCTGCGAACTCCTTGATTTCCTTTTCGCCATGCAGAGCCGCCGCCAGAGCTTTTTTCTCGGTTTCAGTTAAAGCACTCCGCAAACTCTCCCACAGGCCTAGTGCCTCGGCCGGCTCGATTTCAATGGTTGGCGTGTCTCGGGTTGCCTTAAGTGAAAGGTTGAGCGGCGCCAAAGCAGGGTCTTCCTGTTCTTTCTGTTCCTGCACGGTCAGTTTTTCCTGCGTAGCCAGCGCCTCCTGCCTGATTCTTGACAGCACTCCCGGATCCACCCTTACTACCGTCTTTGTCGCCTCACGGTAGAACTCCCGCGTCGCTTGCTCAACAATGCTTTCAAGCGGTCTTCCTGCTTCGCTCAACTTGCCTACCGACGGATGGGCATCCATGCCGATATTGGCAGAGAGCTTTATCTTGTACCCCGTAGCTTCCCTCAAGACGGATTCCATCTGCCTCATGACGTAGCCGATCAGCTGCTTTCCGCTTTCGTCTGCGACAACTGTGCTGAACGCCCATTCGTTTTGCCTGCATATGTAGATTTCGTTTTCAGACAGCACGATCCGCCTGTCCGGCTGCTTTAACCGCTGGTAGAATAGCGCGTCCTGAAACGGCACCCAGGCAGACAACCTCTTCGTAGGCTGAAATACTGACTCGTCAAACTGGATGCCGCTGTCAACAAACGCTTGCCTGAGCCTTTCTGCAACAAAGTTGAAACACTCCTTGACCAGCTTCTCGTTGCCGCTTGCGAAAAAGGTGGATTTCCTGATGTCGTATTTTGAAATGGCGCAGAACAGGTCGAAGTTGTCTTCTGCGTCCGCCATTTTCGGGTAGCTCTTCACCAAGTTGTTTTTCTCAACGAATTCCTTGAACGACTGCGGCAGCTCATAGTAGATATGGTAGTCCTTGAGCCATCGCAATACGTACTTGTCAATGGTTATGTTGTAGGCGCGGAAAGCCCTCCAGAAAAACATCAGCTTGCCCAGCGCGTCCTCGGGGCCTTCTGCCCCGATGTTCCCCAGCAGTTCGTACATGTACAGAAAAGCGTAGGACAAGGACGTTTCCGCCACGTTCCCTTTTCTGACCTCAGTGCGCCACGTAAAATACGTCCGGAGCTGTTCGTAGCCCATCATCTGGTAATATGGGAAGTACTGGGAAAACTGGGTGATGCCCGTATAGTTGTCTGTAAAATCTTTCATGAACAAGGCTTGCTTATAAAAGACTTCTGCATTGTCTTGGCGAACCCGCCTGTCAAAGAACCTCGAAAAATCGTATGCCTCGCGGTGCGCCCTCGCAATGTCCCTCATCTGGCCAAATATACCTCTTATTTCGTCTTTTGGCGCCTCCCTGATTTTTTGCGGCCTTTGCACGAACTTGCCTACACCCGGTATGGGGCTGGCGTCATAGTCGATCTCGTAATACATGCCGTCGTCCATAATTGCTAGACCGCAACGTCGAATATGTGCATTTGGACGTCTCCTTTGTTGTATTGCTTTGCTTCCTAGATATTATCATAAATAGGCACTTCGCGTCAATGGTAACGCATCCAAAGCCCAGCTGAAGCATGAACAATTCTAGCAACTGACTTAATCAAAGAAAACAAGCTGACGAACAGAAAACAAGAAAACGCTGGGCAAGTTCATACCCAGAACATCCACAGTTGCCAGTAGATAATATTGAACGCCGTGACAAGCCCGACAGCAGAGGTAACTGTCAGCATACATTTTTGCTTTTTCGACAGCTCAAGCCGAATTGCTCTAAACAGCATTACCGGGACGCATACAACTGACATAAGTGCAAAAAAGATGAACAGCACTCCTTGAACTATGACAATTGCCAAGGACAACAATATCACCGAATTTATCAATGCTGCAAAAGCCGACCCACATACGGCTACACGCAAGCCACCCATTAGCTGCTGCCTTTTTCTGATCTTTCGAATTAGCATAACCATTAGGGTTGCCAATCCATACAGTCCGGCAATTGCAAGAAACAGCAAGGAAGCAATGTCAAAAATAATCTTGCCCCAACTTGTCGGAATAAAATCCATAGGAGTTATTGACAATTTCACAACCTTTCCGGCTTGGTCGAATTCAGCATAAGCCGGCATAATTCTGTCCCCCATCAATATGTTATATTCTCCCGGTGCCACATATTCAAACGCAGCCCCTCCTATAGGATTGTACAAAAAGCCTTCGTCGTTTCTAAAAACCGGGGTTGTTTGAAATATTCTGATAATTTTAAGGGTGCCCTTGTATATATTTTGCGACGGGGTATAAACACCCGAAATGTCTTCCTCAGTAAAGCTGCCGCCACCTAAACGTTCTTTCTCCCCGAGTATTTTATATAGTAATCTATAGTTGAAAATGCCTTCTTGTTGCTGGTTTGTCATAACAACGGCACCCACTCCGGCAATTGGGTCAATAGCCAGCATTGACGAACAGGCGGTTGTATTTCCAGCATGTCCTATTACAAAGCCTCGACAGCCTACCAGTGCCCAAAAGCCATGGCAAAACCTAGCCGTTTTCCCATCGGGGAAATAAGAAGATGGAGCATATAGTGCTGCCAATGCTTCAGTTTTCCCAAACAACACCGTTCCACCATTCTCGTCAGGAAGCAGTGCCATAGCGAACTTGCGCAAATCTGAAATAGTCCCTGTTGCCTGACCGCAGGGATACAGCGGCGTCTGGAACGGCTGTGTGCCCAAGTTTTGTAAATCAGTCGTATAGCGAACAAGCTGCCCTCCGCGATCTTTGACCCATTGGTTGTCCGACCAGTCAGGCTTGAGCGCAGTATGCTTAATTCCCAATGGAATAAAAATGTTCTCATAAACATAATCGGAAAAAGGTTTGCCCGTAACCTGCTCAACAATATACCCCGCCAGTGCCGCGCCATAGTTGGAGTACGCTGTGTACTCGCCCGGCCGATATACCTGCACTGGTTCCATGGCTTGCAAGGCATCTCCCAGTTCCATTGTCTTGACCCCTTCTATCACAACCATGCCTAGAATTACCTCCTGCCAGCCTGCATTGTGGTTCATCAGATGAATCATGGTAACTGGATCATCGTACTTTAGTTTGCTCAAAAAATCATTCGGCAGGTAAGTCCGGATATCTTCATTCAGATCAATTTTTCCTTCTTCCACCAGCTGCATGATGCTTACCCATACGAGCAGCTTTGTTATTGAGCCCCATTCAATTACTGTGTCGGCATTGTTTTCTATCTCTTCCTCTATGTTGACATAGCCGTAAGCATCCTCAAAAAGAACGTTGTCTTTTGTGAACACTGCAATTGACACTGCGGCTGTTGTACTCTTGTGTTCTTCGACATAGGCGTCAATTGTTTGTCCAAGTCGATCCTCTGGAATGCGTAGTGGTGAGTCAGTGGCAAAAATCGGTGTGCTCACTGAAAAAACAAGCACAAATAGAACCATTGAAATGATTGCGTATTTTACCAAGTCCATTTTAAGCCCTACCAATTGACAGAAAAATTTGCGGCCCATAGATTTACACCAAAGCTTTCCCTGCCGCCAGCCACTTCGTCTAGCGCCTCTAAGCAAAGCTCTTCATCAATGGCAAAACTCTTTTGCGCCTCCCTTACCAGCATACCAAACTCTTGAATTTCATCCAGCGTGAAATCATAGCCAAGAATGTTGATTTGTTCCCATGCCTCGCTTGATCCAAGCCCGACAAGTTTTTCAGAACGTTCCTGATCAGAACACAAAACTTCTATAAGGGTCTTAACTCTATCTTGAGTCATCATGTTATTGCCTCCTCATCGCCAGTGTTTCCTTTTTCACATATGTCTTTTATTCTTAATCTCGTAATTGCGTTACTCTTTCCTGCTTGGCCGTGTCTCGGGATGGCATGAAATTATAACACTTTGTTAGTAATATCTACTTAATCTCTGGAAATGTTTTACATGAATGTATTGAGAAAATTAAAGAAAATTTGTAATGTAATCCGTAATTCCCGCCTAATAATTCTGTCTACAAATTGAACCGCTGCCGTTGAATCACAACAGGGCAGTCCAGCTTGAAATGCTTGTAGCAGTCGTTCGCTTTTTTAAACACCTCCGTTGTAATTACCCTGTCCTCGAAGACTTTGCATTTTTGGTTCCGCAAGTCTTGGAAGAGCGATATCGGCGTTATTGGCGTTTTCGCCAGCGAATCTTGGATTTTCTTGATGACGACTGCAGCGACAAAGGTCAGCAGCAGGTGCCCGCGGAACGTTTCTTCGCTGTGCACCCGGATTGGCAGCATGTCGGCGTAGTTCTTGCCGATGTCGAACACTTGCTCAATCTGCTGCCTCGTGCAGTAAAGCGGCAGCACTTTTTCCTTTGCGATCCGGCGGGACGAGACAAGCATGAAAACGCCCTGCTTAGCCATCGCGTCGTACACTTGCCCCGTGCTCATTTTCTTTGCGGCCGCGCACTTGAACGTTTTTTGCGCTTCGGAAGATTTGCGCGCGATGTCCAAGCCGACATACGCATACGCGCGGTGCCCTTCCGCCTCGCACTCAACGCGTTTCATGTAGGCGTACCGCCCGTTGTATTCGACCAGGTTCTCCTTTGCTTCCAGTGCGCCCAGGTGCGACGCGGCAATTTCCTTGTACAGCGTGCAGTTCTCTTTCACCCGGGTGATGAACGAAATCCCCCTGTCGTAGAATTCGCGGACGTTCCCGTTCGTGTAGTGCCCGGCGTCCAAAATCGCGAAATTGACGTCAACCCCCTGCGCTTTCAGCTCCTCGATGCACCTGGTCAGCGTGGACGCGTCTATGACGTTGCCCGCGCAGTAGCGGAAAAAGATCGGCAGCCCCGTCTTTTGGTGCACTGCGTAGATGAGGCGCACCTCGTTGCTGACCTCCCCGTTGTGGTTGCTTATTGCGGTCAGCGGGAAATGGATGCTGTTGGGCAGGCCGGTGCTGTCGATCAGTATGTTCGTCAGCTGCACCCCCGACCGGCCGAGCCACCCGAAGTACTCCTGGAAAAACCTCCTCTGCGCATGCTCGCTGCCGGCCGCAGCGAGGAAATCGCTGACCCGCTGGCTGGCCAGGTTTGCCTTGGGGTACAAAATGCGCGCGTAGCTGCCTTCCCACCAGCTCTCCGCGTGGCTGTTGGCCATGGAGCAGACGGCGTAGTAGCAGATCATTGCGTACAATGTGTCCATGTTCCCGTACCCTACGGCGTCGATGGCCGGGCGCAGCCCGGCGCTCCTTATGTACCAGTCAAGGAAGAAAACGTCGCCAAAATCCAGGATCAGCTGCTCTTTCCTGTTTTTCCTCACGTCGGTGGGGACAAAGCCGGCCGGCGCGCCCCCGTACGCCCCTGTTTCCAAATCGAACGTGAACACTCCGCGCTCGCGGCTCCTGTAAATGCCGAGGTTTTTGTCAAGCACCCTCCCGAGGTTGCCCTTGTCCTCCTTTTCGACCCTGCCCCCGTTCCTCACCGAATTGCTCAGCCTCGCGTACGTCTTCCCGTCTTTGACGGAATAGTCAATGTACATGTTTGCCTCCCTTCCTCTGTAACAAGAATATTTATGTTTCTTGTTGCATTGTACAGGAAGCGCCAGGAAGTGTCAACTGCTTATTGGTCAAATTCCGTCAAACTTTGGATTTTCAACATCCGGTTTGCGTCAAATCTGCTTTGCTAGGCTTGTGAAGTTGCTGTTGCCGGTGTAGACAGAATTTGTAACAGGGAATTACGGGTAATTCTTTCACA
>Ga0082212_10002349_pt1 | contig 27643 bp, 27 predicted proteins | sample TergutNt197P3_FD_71548 | JGI IMG/M metagenome (GOLD analysis project Ga0082212, IMG submission 71548) | Neocapritermes taracua P3 segment gut microbial communities from Petit-Saut dam, French Guiana - Nt197 P3 | ecosystem: Host-associated > Arthropoda: Insects > Digestive system > Gut ...
TTGATACTGCTTTCTTGAGTCTGTGTGACATACGGGTATCCTCCTGTTCGGTTATGGTTGTTGTTATCTTTGCCAAAATAGTCATCGCAGCCCTTGGCTATCCGCCTTTTTTCGCTTCGCAGGCTGTGTATGTGATCTGCCCTTCCCTGAACTTGAATGTGGAGAACTCTATCTCGTCGTTGACTTTGTAGGACTCAGTAGCTATGGTTATCCTCGTTCCGGGGTATGTCGTCTCGAACACGTGGACCTTGCCGTTCGTGGCCTCGTCGAGTTCCCGCTTCAGCAGGGCCATCTCAGCCAGGTACTCGTCCAAAAGCTCGGTGTTCGCCCGCCTGTTCTCCACGCCGGAACGGTAGAGCTTGTCGTATGTCGCGACGTCGAGCTTATCTTTCGCCTTTTCGAGGTAGGCGTCGAGCTGGTCGAGTTTCACCATCTCCCCGTCGATCCTCTCTTTATCATTCTCCAGGAACGTCATGCGGGCGCGCTTGTTGGGCATGGCGCCGACTTCCACTTCTGTCTGCGCGTGCGAGACGGAGCCTATGCTGTTAGCCTCTATATCTCCTCCTGCCGCCGCGCGGCCGCCGATGATGCTGCCGCGTTTTCCTTTGGCGTAGAGCGACTTGCCTGCTTCGAGGGTGCTGTGGATGCTGGCGTCGACGGTTATTGAGCCGCCTGCGACCGCTTTGCCGCGTTCTATATAAAGGATTGATATGGCGCCGCCGGCGGTGATGTTGCCTTTGTCCATGCCCTGCATGCCACGCTTGACTTCGACGCTGCCGCCGGCGACTATCTCGGAGGCTTCTACGACGCCGCCGATGGAGACGCCGCCCGATGCTTTTATCACATGGCCTGCCAGCACGTTGCCCGATACCTGTACGCTGCCGTCGAAGTCGATGTTCCCGACCGCGGGGCCGACGTCGCCGTCGATTTTGTATATGTTGGATACGTTGACGCTGCTGCCGATCAGCTCCACAAGCCCGGAGCTCTTGGCGCGCATCTCCGTCTTTTCCTCGTTTATATCTACGTTTTTCCCCTTGGGGAACACTACGTCCTTGCCGGGTTTTTGCTTGAGGGCTTTGCCTTTTACTGTCGTTCCGGGCGTCCCCTCCGTCGCCAGCGCGCGCGTTACGAGTATCTGCCCTTCGCCAACCGGCTCGAAAAGGTCGAGTTGTTTGTAGTCCACTTTGCCGGATTCCATTTCCATCGGGCGCGCTGTCCGCTCGTCCGTCCGGAAGTGGTAGGTCAAAGAGCCGTTCTCGCCGTCTACCGGCAGCGCGCCGGCCGCGATTACGCGTTCTTTGCCGTAGTCCTTGGCCTTTATGAGCTCATCGAGGGCCTTCTCGTCGAGCCCGAAGACCACCCCGGAGGCTTCGGCTTTTTGCTTCGCGGCTTCGAGGGTGATATCCGCGCCGCCGGGCTCCGGTTCCACAAGCTTCGCGAAGGCGTCCATCTCGTCGGCCGAGAAGTTGACCGATATGTCCTCGCCAATGAACCGCTCCGCCTGCGCCGGGGCGATTTTTGCCCGCCCTGCGCGTTTCGACGCCACGGAGCGCATCGCCATATCCTCGAGGCCGGAGATGTTCTTCTTGCTCAGGTACGTCACGGGGCCCGAGACGTCGAGCAGCGCGCCGTCGCCGCGTTCTTTGTAGAATTCCAGGTAGACGCCGTCCTGTTCGTAGAAGAGGCCGTAGCCCGCATCCATATTGGAAAGCTCCCCTGCGGTTCCCGCGAACGCGAATATCTGCCAGTCGTTATCTTCAGCGCCGTCCTTCACAACCTCGAAGATTATCCTGTTTTTTTCATGGCCGAAATACTCTGCGGCTTTGTCTTCCGCCGCTTCCCTGCTTGAGGCGCTGAAGTACCTGGTTCGAAGCTTTTTCATATCGCTTTCTCCAATTTCGTACGCATTTTCGCGAGGACCTTTGAGTGTATCTGCGAGACCCGGGACTCCGTCACTTGAAGTATGTCCGCTATTTCCTTCAGCAGGAGACCTTCGTAATAATAGAGCGTGATGACCGTGCGTTCCTTTTCGGGCAGGGCTTCGATCGCTTCAATCAGGAGCTGCTTTCTTTCCTTGTCAAGCAGCTCGTCTTCCGGCGTGCTTTCGTCTTTGTTCCTTATTTCGATTTCCTGGTTCGAGGTGCTGAGCGCGTCCTCGAAGTTCACGAGGTTGAACATATGAGCTTGCGTGAGGATCTTCTGAACCTGTTTGACGGGGATGTTCAGCGAGTCCGCCACGTCCTGGTCCGCCACATGGCCCGGGTTGTTGTTTTCAAATACTTCGTAGGCATCCGTGATCGCGCTTATCTTCTTGCGCAGGCTCGGCGGCGCCCAGTCCTGCGCGCGCATATAGTCGAGTATCTCTCCGCGTATGCGCGTCACCGCGTATGTTTCAAACTTTACTTCATGCTTGAGGTCGAACTTGTCCACGGCGTCTATCAGGCCCAGCATGCCGCAGCTAACGAGGTCGTCGTACTCGTTGTAGTTGTTGTACTTGGGCATCATGCGCCTGACGATCCACTTTACGAGGTCGCCGTAGTTCAGGAGTATCCTGTTTTTCGCTTCGACGTCTCCGGTTTCCTTGTATGCGCTCCAGAGTCCGTCGAGTTCCTCGGGCGTTAGTTTTACTTTTGAAACCATGTCGTAAACCTTTTTGTCTGTTCGGGAAAACTCCTCGCTTCAGTTGCCTTCGATGAGCCTTCTTTGGGCGACTTGCTTCTGCTGCTGCTTCAGCACGTACTTCGCCAGGAACTCGCTCATCCTTTGCGTCTGGCCGAAGAAGTGCATTCCGAGCCTGAATGCTCCGGATCTGTAGTCGAATTCTTTCCTCATAATCTCCGCGCAGATAACGAAGGGTTGGACTTTTTGCTTCGGTTTTTCTTCAAAGTACAGTTTGAGCACGAACTTGCTGCCCATTTCGTAGTCGTTTTTCGACATGATGGCGACGCCTGTTATGCTCAGGTCCCTTGTCCCGACCGTTTCAAGCGCGAGCACTTTCGCTTCGTCGACGACGGAGAGCGACTGCAGGCCTACTTCTATGTTTTCCTCGTATTCGCACAGCGTCACATTGACGGACAGGGGGAGGCGGAAGTACATCCTCCTCTGATCCCTTTCGGGCGCGGATGTCTGCGCCAGGAGGACGAAGCGCACGTCGTTTTTCGTGTCAAAGCCGATTACCCTGACTCTGATGGTGTATCTCCCGGTTTCCCGGTAGAACGTGAGGTAGAGTTCTTCGTTCGTGTGGAGTATCATTGACAGGCCGCCTGAGCTCGGCAGGCCGGCGGATATTACGCCGGGTCTTCTCATGTCTTCGATTTTCGTCCTGAAGGGTATCCCGTCGTCAGGCGATGTGAGGTCGACTATGTCTCCTACGTCCAAAGGTTTTTCTTTTGGCATTTCTTGCAGGCCCCCTTCTTTGAGTTGGGATCCGGGCGTTCGTAGTCATGAGGTTCGCAGGGTGTCCGAAAAACTGTTTTTTTAAGCTATAAGTGAGTTGAGTAGGTTATATGTGCAGTGGCTGCCGCCTCCTGCTTCATTAGCGCTTCAAAAAAGCAGTTTCTCGGGCACCCTGCGAACCCTAGGCCTCTCCCAGTATTTTCGAGAAGAACCTCGACAGCAGGCTGTTGGACACGCGGCCGCCCGGTAGGTCCATGAGGTTGCGCGCTATGATGTCTATTTCCCTGGACATCGCGCTTCCGGGCGAGCTGACCGTGATGGGCATCTGCCTTTTTATCGACATCGTTACTTCGTTATCATACATTATGAACCCAAGCGGGTCGACGTTTTTCCCCAGCAGCCTGCCGACGACTTCGACGAAGCCATCCTGCGCGCGCTGGGCTTCTTTTTTGTTTTCGCATTTGTTCATAAGGACGCGTATCGTGTGCGCCTTGTCGCGGGCCACGATGGTTTTTATCAGCGCGTAGGCGTCGAGGATCGCGGTCGGTTCGGGGGTCGTAACGACGATCGTCTCCGTTGACGCGAGTATCATCTGAACTATATTTTCGTTGATGCCGGCGCCGATGTCAATGATAATAAAATCTACGATGGCGTCAAGCTTGACAATGCGGCCGAGCACGCCGTTTATCTGCTCTTCGTCCAGGTTCATCAGGTCGTTCACGCCGGAGCCGCCGGATATGAACCGGACGCCTTCATGGCCGAGCTGGATTATATCGCCGAGCATCTTCTCCCCGCGCAGGAGGTGGCTGACGTTGTACTTCGTGGTCACGCCGAGCATCACGTCGACGTTGGCGAGGCCGAAGTCCGCGTCCAGTATAAGCACGCGGACGCCAAGGCGGCTGAGCGCGATGGCTAGGTTCACGGCGATGCTGGACTTGCCGACTCCGCCTTTGCCGCTCGCGATGGAGACGACGCGCATCTCCGGTTTTTTATTGACAAGATCCCTCAGATTTTGAGCCTGATCGCCTTTCGTCATCCGTGACTTCTCCTACTTTGCAGACAGTTTATGATGATATGCGGCGCCCGGTCGGGGTTCCTGGTCGGTGTTCCCAGGCGGGGTTCCCGGGCGGGGTTCCTTCGCTATGCGGATAGTATGTCCTTCGCTATGCTCGTTACGTCGACGACTTCGATGTCGTCGGGGACGTTTTGCCCGGTCGTCGCGTATGCCAGCGGTTTTTGCGTGTACCAACTGATGTTCAGCAGCGCTCCCCTGTACTTCGTTTCGTCGAGTTTTGTGATGAGCAGCCTGTAGTCGTCGACGAAGCCGTAGGTGTCCACCATTTCCTTTATCGAGGCGAAGCCTGTGGTCGCGGCGAGGCACAGCATCGTATCCTCCGGCTTGAGGACCCTGATGATGTTCATTATATCCTCGCGGTGCTGCTCGTCGCCGGGGCGTTTGCCTGCCGTGTCTACGAATATGACGTCCCTGTCGGACATGGCTTCGAGCGTTTCGGCGAGCTCTTCCGCCTGGTAGACTACATGGAGCGGGATGCCGAGGATGTCGGCGTATGTCTGGAGCTGTTCCTGGGCGCCGATCCTGTATGTGTCTGTGTTGATGAGCCCGACTTTCTTCTTCTGGTTGACGGAGAAGTCCGCCGCGAGCTTGACTATTGTAGTGGTCTTGCCTACGCCCGTCGGGCCGAGGACCAGTATGACTTTCTGCGTGAATTTCTTGTGCAGTATCGGCTCCGGCCTGCCGAGCTGTTCGAGCATGAGGTGCTCCAGTATCTCCGCTGCGCCTGTGTCCGGCTGCCTGCGCATGAGCAGTTCCGTCTCTTTTGCGAGCGAATGCGCGAGTTCCTCCCGGACCTGGTTCTCTATCATCCTGCGCACGAGTTCCTGCAGGTCTTCCGGGTAGTCGTATGTGATGTCCCTTTTGACAAAGGAGAATTTCTCGATGAAGCTGCCCAGCATCTCGTCTATCGAGTCGATGCGCTGGTCCAGCCTTTCAAGCTGCTCGTTGCTGACCGCAGCGCCGGGGGCTTCTTTCGCGGCGTCTTTCTGCGAGCGTTCGGCCGCAGCGGCGTCGCGCGCCGCGTTCTTCTTGCGCGCGGAGGGGATGTTTGCGGGGTCATACGCGACCATGACTTCGAAGACCGGCTTTTTGAACAGGTTCTTCAGCCCCTTCAGCCGTACTTTGCGGCTGTTGAGGATTACAGCGTCGGAACCGAGTTCCCTTATGACGGTATCCATGGCTTGCTGCATATCGTTTGCATGGTATCTTTTGACAAGCACTAAATCTTCACGACCCCTTCCGAATACACTTCGACGTTCGTTTCTATCTCATTGAAGGAAAGCACCGCCAGCTCGGGGGATATCTGTTCGATGATTTTCCTGAACTGTCTCCTCACAAGCGGCGAAGTCAGTATTATGGGCGTCCTGCCTTTGTTTTTCATATTCTCGATGATCTGCTTCAGTTTGTCGAAAATTGTGTGGATCTGGACCGGTTCGATCGCCAGGTACGCGCCGTGCTCGGACTGCTTGGTGCTGTCGATGATGAGCTGTTCGAGCGTCGGGTCGAGCGTTATCGCGTATGCGACGTCGTCCGGTATGAATCTCTTGGATATTGAGCGCCGCAGGGACTGTCTGACGTATTCCGTCAGAAGGTCGGTGTCCCTGGTGAGGTTGCCGTAGTCCCCCAGCGCTTCAATGATCGTAGCCATGTCGCGTATGGGTATGTTCTCCGACAGCAGGTTGGAGAGTATTTTTTGGATCTCGCCCAGCGAGAAGAGTTTCGGTACGACTTCTTCGACAAGCGCGGGCTGCGACTTGCTGAGGTTCTCGATAAGCGTTTGAACCTGCTGCCTGTTGAGCAGCTCGTGGCCGTAGCGTTTGATGATCTCCGTAAGGTGGGTGGCTATGACCGAGGGCGGATCCACGGTGGAGTACCCCATTATCTCCGCTTCCTCGCGGTCGCTTTTCGGTATCCACAGCGCGGGCAGGCCGAATGTCGGCTCGACGGTCGGTATGCCGTATATCTCTTCCTCGACTTCCGTGGTGCTGAGCGCCAGCAGGTGGTCCGCCATGACTTCGCCGCGCGCTATCTCGACGCCTTTGATCTTTATCGAGTAGGCGTTCGTGCTGAGCTGGATGTTGTCGCGCAGCCTTATGGCGGGGACGATGATGCCGAGGTCCAGGGCGCACTGCCGCCTTATCATCACGACGCGGTCGAGCAGGTCGCCGCCCTGCGAGACGTCCACCATGGGCACTATGCCGTAGCCGAACTCCAGCTCTATCGGGTCAACCTGGAGCAGCGCGGTGACGCTTTCCGGTTTTCGTTTTTCCTCTGCGGATACTTCTTCTTCTGCCTTTTCTTCCACGACCGCTTCTTTTTTCAGCCTGTTGTACAGGAAGTAGCCGATAATCATTAGCGCGGCCGCTATGATCCACATGATCGCCGTCGGGAGGCCGGGTATGAGGCTTACCGCGATTATGAGGACGCCGGCCATTATCACGGCTGCGGGCTGCCCGACGATCTGGCCCGCGAGTTCCGTGCCGAAGGACATCTCGTTGCCGGAGCGGGTGACAATGATGCCTGCGGCGACCGATACGAGCAGCGCGGGTATTTGCGATACGAGCCCGTCGCCTATCGTTGCGTTGACGAAGACTTCGGCCGCGTCGCCGAAGGCCATGTTCAGTTGCGCGACGCCGATTATGAGGCCGGCGATCACATTGATAAAGGTTATAAGGAGGCCGGCTATGGCGTCCCCTTTGATGAACTTGCTTGCGCCGTCCATGGAGCCGTGGAAGTCGGCTTCGAGCTGGATTTTCTCGCGGCGCATGCGGGCCATGTTCTCGTCGATGAACCCGCTGTTGAGGTCCGCGTCGATGGCCATCTGCTTGCCTGGCATGGCGTCGAGGGTGAACCTGGCGGCGACTTCCGCAACGCGCTCGGCGCCTTTGGTGATGACCATGAACTGGACGATGAGGATTATGATGAAGGAGATTATCCCGACGACGTAGTTGCCTCTGATTACCACGCTGCCGAACACGCTTACGACTTCACCTGCGTAGCCTTCGTTGCCGAGGATCAGTTTCGTCGTGGCGAGGTTGAGCGCGAGCCTGAACAGCGTGATGAATAGCAGGAGCGTCGGGAGCACCGAGAATTCCAGAGGGTCTTTGACGTAGAGCGAGAACAGCAGTACCATTATCGACAGGGCTATGTTGAGTATGAGGAGGAAGTCCATCAGCGCCGTCGGTATGGGTACGATGAGTATGGCTATGATTGCCAGCATCAATACTGCTACTGATATGTCAGATACTTTTATGAGCCATACACCACCTTTTTTAGTTACGAGTTGCGAGTTGCGAGTTACGAGTTGGGGGGCGGGGGGCGGGGGGCGGGGTTATCGGACGCGGCCTTTTTGCCTGTAGACGAACACGAGTATGTCGGCGACGGCTTGATAGAACTCTGCGGGTATCTCGTCGTCGATCTCGCACATTTTGAAAAGAGCCTGCGCGAGTGGTTTGTCCTCGACTATGTGCACCTTGTTCTCTATTGCGACTTCTTTGATCTTCCTCGCCAGGTAGTCCTGGCCCTTGGCTATCACTATCGGCGCGCTGCTCGTGTTTTCCTCGTATTTGAGCGCGACCGCGTAGTGCGTCGGGTTCGTTATTACGACGTCGGCTTCGGGTACCCTGCTCATCATGCGCATTGCGCTCATCTGCCGCTGTTTCTGCCTGATGCGGTTTTTTACCTGCGGGTCGCCTTCAATGTTTTTATACTCGTCCTTGACTTCCTGCTTCGTCATCCTCAGGTCTTTTTCATATTTCCACCACTGGTACAGAAAGTCTGCGGCCGCTACGAACGCCATCGCTATGCATATTTTCAGCGCGATAGTGAAAGCTGTCCTCATGTATTGCAGGATTGATGTATAAATATCCTGGCCGAGGTAGCCGGGGAACTGGTCGATGAGCCCCTTGTAGTCCGAATACACTACATATCCGATGAACGCGAGCTTCAGCAGGGACTTGAAGAGGTCGACCAGCGTGTTCATCGAGAACATCCGCTTGAAGCCGCTTATCGGGCTGATGCGGTTGAGTTTCATGCCGAGTGATTTTGTCGTGAAGAGGAATCCTACTTGCACGAGGTTTATCGCCACTCCGGCGAGGAGCGCCGTGCCCAGTATCGGGAACAGCACGCCGAAGAGGTTCAGGAGCGTGCGGCGCAGCAGCGCTCCTATGTCGTGCCCGTCGAATCCGGATATGAATGGCGTGAGCGACTGCGGGCTGAGGTACTCAGAGTATATCCCTATGAGTTTATTGATGAACCAGGGCCATATGATGAACAGCATGCCGAACATGATGGCGCAACATATAGTGGTGTTGACCTCTGTGCTGCGGCGTACCTGCCCCTTTTCCCTGGCGTCTTTGCGCTTTTTAGGGGTCGCTTTTTCAGTTTTCTCACCGGCTGACGAGATGGCGTATCACCTCTGCTTTGGTGGCGCGGCCGCGCATTTTTGTGAGTTGCTGGTGTCAAGGATAAGCAATAGGCAGCGAGTTGCCGGGAGTCTTATTATGTAACGAATGTCGCGAAGATTTTTTCGATCCCGCTGAACATTTCGTCGAATATGACTGAGCTGAAGTTAGAGAAGACGGGGATTGTGAACGACAGCACTACCAGTCCTATGATCATCTTTAGCGGTACGCCGACCACGAACATGTGTATCTGCGGTACCATGCGCATCATGACGCCAAGGATTATCTCGAGCGTGAATCCGGAGGCTATGACGGGCAGCGCGACCATGACTCCAAGCATGAAGGATCTCGCGAATATTTCCAGAGCCGCGATCCCGACGTCCGCCGAGATCATTATCGTGCCGACAGGCATTTTTTCTATTGTCAGGTAGACTATTTCGACAAGTTTCTGGTGGCCGTCTACCATGAAGAAGACTATTAGCAGGATCAGGTTGAGGATGTTTCCGATCATCGGTATCTGGGTGTTGTTTTGGATGTCGTAGACGTTGACGATGCCGAAGCCTATTTGCATGTCGATTAGCTGGCCGGCGGTGAAGGTCAGCGTGAAGAATATGTTCGTGACGAACGCAAGCGCGATGCCAAGGATCAGTTCGCTCGCGCAGATTATGACGAAGCCCGACAGCGACGAGTAGCTGATCGGTTCTGTTTGCGGGAAGATGGTGAAAAACAGGAACGCGAGGGAGGCGGAGAGCGCTACTTTCACTCTGGCGGGGACGTTTACTCTGCCGAATATCGGCGATGTGACGACAAGCCCTGCCACGCGGAAGAGCAGGAATACCATGTAGTCCGCGTGTTCTAAGATCGAGCTTACCACCGCGCTCATTCGCGCTTACCCGAATATCCCGTTGATCGTCTCGTACAGGCGTGTGACGAATCCGCCGATGTTGCTGAATATGAAGCTGCCGAAGAGCAGCAGCGAGAGGAGGACTGCGACTATTTTCGGCACGAACGCGAGCGTTTGTTCGTTTATTTGCGTCGTCGCCTGGAAGATTGAGACGGTGAGGCCGACGATGATAGCCACGAGCAGCATGGGCGCTGCGGAGATGATGACGGTGTAGATCGCGTCCTTGAGCACGTTGAGGACGTCGCTTTGTGTGACCATCGCTTTGTTCCTTTCGGTTTTTGTGAGTGATCTCCGGGGTTTCGGGCTTGTCTGCTTGTCTGCTTGTCTGCTTGTCTGTTCAGGTACCCACTACCTTCAGGCGGCGCTATCCGTAGCTTTTGACGAGCGCACCTATGACGAGCTGCCAGCCGTCGACTAAAACGAACATCAGGACTTTGAACGGCAGGGATATCATGGCGGGGGGCAGCATCATCATGCCCATCGCCATGAGCGTGCTTGCGACAACCATGTCGATAACGATGAACGGGATGTATATGAAGAACCCGAGTATGAAGGCTTGCTTGATCTCGCTGAGGATGAACGCCGGGATTAGCACGCTGTTCGGGACGGATTCGGGGTCGTCGATTTCTTCTTTGGATAGGCTGACCATGAATTCAAGGTCGGAGTCGGTTGTCTGCGCGAGCATGAAGTCGTGGGTCGGGGCCATGACTCTGTCGATGAACTCGTCCTGGGTTATTTCCTGGTTCGTGAACGGGATGTATGCGTCGTTGTATACGCTCGTCAGCACGGGCGACATGACGAAAAATGTCAAAAACAGCGCGAGTCCGACCAGCACCTGGTTCGGCGGCGTCTGCTGCATGCCGAGCGCGTTGCGCATGAATGACAGGACGATGAGTATGCGCGTGAAGCCTGTCATCATGAGGACTATCGACGGCAGGACTGTCAGGATCGTCAGGAGTATGACTATGTCGACGGTCTGCGTGCTTTCGCCGAAGAGTGTGGTCACGACTTCGCCGAGCGCCGCTGTCGCTGTGACGCCGGTTATTGCGGTTGTCGCTATGAGCGCTGTCAGGAACGCGATGGTTTTGCTGCGCCTTACCGGCGCGTTGCCTCGCCGGGTCGCTGCCGCCCGCGCTTCCGCAGGGGGTACCAGCGCTTCCGCAGGGGGTACTAGTCTGGGTCCGTGCCGGCCGTGGTGCAGCGGTACGGGCGCGATCTGCTCCGCCGCGTCGCGCTGCCGGCTGAGCCATATATGGGAGTTTTTTCGTTTTCTGACTCTCAAATCGTTGTACTCAATTCTCTTGTTGTGTTACTGATCGCTGTCGTCGTTCTCGTCGGTGCTGCCGGCGTCCTTTTTTTGCGCGTTGCGCATTGTCTCGGAGAATGACGCGGCGTCTCGTTTTTTGTTCATCCGCCCCGACATAAATGCGGCCAATCTGCCTGTCATGCGGGATGTGTACTTGCCTCCCGGCGCTTGCCAATATGCAGAGCCGCCGCGTTCCTCCGCGTTTTCGGCGAAGGTAGCGGCGTCGAGTGTGTCTATCAGCGTCATCGACTGGTTCGTCACGCCGATGACGTATATCTTCCCTGCAATTTCCACTATGCAGAAGCTTTTGTCTTTGGATATGGCGAAGCGGTCGAGCAGGTTGATGTTCCTGTTTTTCGCCCTGCCCCGGCCGGTTCCGGACGCTTTAGAGCCGACGAAGTACGTGACATAATAAGCGGCGACGATTATAAGTATCGTGCCGATAATGAATATCACTACTTGCACCGGCTCCATGTCGTACCCCTATACTTGCATGCGCATTATTTCGTTGTACGCGTCGATGATTTTGTTTCTGATCTGGAGTGCGAGGTTGAGCGAGATTTCGGCTTTGGTTGCGTCGAGGAGCAGCCCCGACATGTCGTCTGTCTGCCCGCTCAGCAGCTCGAGCCCGGAGATTTTATCAAGGGTGTCTGTGACCGAGGCTGTTTTGAACGATTCTGTAAGGACGTCTGAGAAGTTGCCTCCCGGCGTCTCCCCTATGGCCGATACTGCGGGGGTGCGGGTCCTGGCCGCTTCGGCGTCGAGCAGGTTGATCAGGCTTGAGGACAGAGGGTTTAGGTTGAGGCTCATGTTCGTTGGTTCCTTTCAGTAGGGGGATTGCGGCGCGGGGGCCGCAATGACGTGTGGGGGGATTGCGGCGCGGGGCCTGTTTTTGTTTATGAAGAACTATGGTCATTCCGGGCTTGACCCGGAACCCCCTGCGGGTAGGGCGTTACTTGCCGATTTCCAGGGTCTTGACGGCCATGTCTTTAAGCGTGTTTATCGCTGTGATGTTTGCTTCGTAGGCTCTGTACGCCGACATCATGTCTACCATTTCCTGGACGACTTCGACGTTCGGCATCCTGACGTAGCCGTTTTCGTCGGCGTCGGGGTGCGTCGGGTTGTAGTCATACTTGAACTCCGACATATCCTCGCCAATCTCGACGACGCGCACTCCTCCGACGGCTCTCCTCGCTTTGTGGAAGAACGGGGAGGCTGAGCCTGTGCCGTAAAGCCTGTTTTTGCCTATTGCGTAGCGTGATCTGTTGTAGAATGTGGAAAACGATGAGTCTTTGGATTTCTCCTGGAATACGACGTATTTTCTGCGGTAGGGTTCGCCGTTTTCCGTCCGTGTGGTGTTACTGCTTGCCATGTTCTCCGCAATGACGTCCATGCGGAGCCTTTCTGCCGTGAGTGCCGACGCGCTGATGCTCATTGAGTCCAGAAATGCCATACTTCCCATGCCTTTCTTTTGCAGGAGCCTGCAGTCAATAATCTGTTTGCTTCCTCATATTCTGTTTCAATCAAATCGAAGCCTGGTTCGATTCGAAAACGAGCTGTGATGAAGCGAAGCTTAGCGTTATCCGAGCAGTACTATCTTCCTTCTGTTATTGCCATGCGGAGCCTGCGCAGCTCGCTGTTTAGTTTTTCCATAAGGGTGTTGTAGTAGATGCTGTTTTGAGCCAGCTTCACGTTTTCGGATTCGATGTCGACGTTGTTGCCGTTCATCAGCATGCCGGTATCTTTGATCTGTACGATCCGGGCGTTGAAATCCCATGGGTCGGTGCCAATATTTATATGCCCGTAGTGCGTCTTCGCGCCTTTGAAGCCTTTCATCGGGCCGAGGTTTATGTGCCCGTCGTGTGTTTTAGCACCCTTGAAGCCGCTGCCTTCCAGGGCGTGGGCGAAGAGTTCCTCAAACTCCACTTCGGATGCTTTGAAGTTCGGGGTTTCGACGTTGGCTATGTTGTTGCGTATCACGGCGTTGCGCGTCCAGGCCGCTGACAGGCCTTTTTGCAGCAGGTCTGCCGATCTGAAGAGATTATCCCACATTGCGTTTCACCTCTAGTCGTTTCAGGGAATGAGTATAGTATGGTTGCCAGACAAAAGCACGCCCGCCTCTTTTTGGCGCTTTTCCCGCCAGACTTCGCCCAATATGTTGGGTAATACACATAGTATTACCGCAACATATTGGACTCGCCTGACGAAAAAATCACTTAAAATTCGTCAGACGCGGTTTTGTCGGGCAACCATATTATCATAGAACATTTAAAATGTCTATAATTTTTGCGTTTTTTGCACAGTTTTAGTCGCAGGGTAGTAACTATTCAGTGCCTCGGTGAGGTCGTTGCAATTTGGGGGGCGCGAGTATGCGCATGGATGCGCATTCGAGCGAAAGGAACGTGATGTAACGGCCGAACTAAGGTGGCACTGAATAGTTACGCAATGAGGCGAGCATAAGGCTCGCCCCTACGGGTGCAGCTGGCGAACAGCACAAGAGAACCGTCCCCTTGTGCTATTCTTGTCTTGTTACTTGACTCGGCGGTAGATAGCGGGGGCGATCTGCTGGAGGTCGCCGCTGATGCCTGAGAGCGTCTCGCTCAGGCCGATAAAAAGATAGCCGCCGACTTCCAGCGCGTCGTGAAAACGCTTCGCCAGAGCGGCTTTCGTAGGTACGTCGAAATATATCATTACATTGCGGCAGAATATGATGTGGAACTTCTTGCGGAACTTGCTGAAGTTCCCCATGAGGTTGAACTGCCCGAAAACGACTTCCTTGGACATTGCTTCCGTGACTTTGTACTCCTCGGGGCCGACTTTCGTGAAGTATTTCGACTCCCAGTTCTTCGGCAGGTGCTCAAAGTGCTCCTGCGGATAAACGCCGTTCCTCGCCATATCCAGGACTCTCGTGGAGATGTCCGTCGCGAGGACGGTGGAGTCCCAGCTCCGCTTCGTGTTGCCGAAATACTCGCTGAGCACCATGACGATAGTATATGCCTCTTCGCCCGAGGCGCAGCCTGCGCTCCAGATGCGCAGGTCGTGGTCGCGTATCGTCGACGTCCAGTAGGGCAGCGCGGTGTCGACCATGAACTTGTAATGCGTCTCCTCGCGCATGAAGTACGTGTAGTTGGTGGTAAGCTTCGTCATGAGGTCGTCGAGCTTGGAGCCGCTCTTGTCCATGAATACGTCTTCAAGATAGTCATGGAAACCTTCGAACTCCGACTGGGCGATGGAGTTCGTCAGGCGGCTTTCGATCAGCGCCCTCTTCTTCTCCAGGTTCACTCCGAAGTTCGATTTGATAAAGTCGCGAAGCTTGATAAAGTCCTTGTCTTCAATATGCATCGTGTACCCCTTACTGAGGCTGTAGCTGGTTCTCCAGGTCCACCTCGAAGACTTTATAGACGTCGATGAGTTGCTTGATCTGCTCGCCCGAGAGGCCGACCGCTTTTATGAAGAAGTTCCTCACGCTGTTGCCGGTGGTGGTGGGGGGTTCCTGAATGCTTTCGTCGTCGATGTTCGCGACGTCCTCGACTTCGTCCACGAGGATTCCGACGCTCATGTCGTCCATGCTAAGCACTATGATGCACGTTTTTTCTGTGTAAACGATCTCCCCGCGCCCAAAACGCATCCCCATGTCTATGACCGGCACGACGGTGCCGCGCAGGTTGATGATGCCTTTGACATAGGCGTGCGTGTGCGGTACGAGGGTTATTTCCTGTACGCTGATGATTTCGACGACATAGCTGATTTCGATTCCGTAGGCTACTTCGCCGACGATGAATGTGAGGTATTTGCCTCGCATTACGTCTTCTACGACCAGGTCGATATCAACGAGATCCTGCAAAATACGTCCACTCCTTTCAGGTCTTTCATCATAAAGTTGAGAGTTACAGCAGCAAGTCGAGCAGGAGCCCCCGGATGTCGTCGACCCTGTGGACGATGTCGATGTTGTCCGCTTGTTCCTTTAAAACTTCTTTTGCAAGTTCGTCGAGTTTCTTGTTCACGGTGTCCACCGTCGCGATGAACCTGCGCCTGCCTCTGGACGCGTAGGCGTCCTCTCTCGAGAAAGTATAACTGTTGCTGACTATTTCGTCAAGGAATTCGCGTATCAGGCGGCGATATTTTTCAAACTCTTTTACATCGACCTTGTCGGTGAGGCGTTCTCCCTGCTCGTCTATGCTCTTGATGAGCCCCTGCATTTTCTCCGTATGTTTCTCCGCGGACAGGTCCGTGAGCGTCCGCCTGAAGGTCGTGGCTTCGTTCTCGCGGGTTTGGCGCGCGTCGACGCCCCGGGCGGGGTAACGCCCGGGGTCCGGAGCCAGCGGGTTTTGGACTTTGATCGCCAATGCAGGACCTCCTGGTTAGTTAGTAGTTAGGAGTTAGTAGTTGGCACTGTTCGTTCTTGTTGTTCCGGTTATTGATGTTAGCATTTTCAATATCTCTTCACAGTCATCATGCAGAGAATTATTTCCCTTTAACTACTAACTACCCGTAGGGGTTTACTGTTTCTTATCGAACATTGCCGAGTTGTCGCCGGTTGGCTGGGCGTAGCGCCCGAGGCTTTCCCTCTTCATGCTGAGGCTGCCTATCCTGCGGACATACTCCTGCACGCCTTCTTTTGCCTCGGCGACGTTCTTCTTGTTGAGCTCGCTGCACTCGCCGAGCAGCTCGGTGACGCGCTGCCATGCCGCCTCAAGTTGCTTGTCTTCCTTTGCGCCGTCGGAACCCAAATATAATATGTAGGATTGCATCAGGGGCTCTGTCTCCTGATGCAATCCATCGAATTTTCCCATCAGCCTTGCGCTTTCGACAAGCGATTTGTTCAGTTCTTCCGCATCGCCGGCTTCCAGCAGCCGCGTCTGTTGCTTCAGTAATTCGAGCATCCCTGCCGAGACTTCCGCTTCCATATCGAGAAGCTCGCGCAGCCGGGCCGCTTCGTGGAATCTGCTCAAGATCATCCTTCTTTCAAGTACAGGTTGCCTTTGTTCAGGACGCTTATCTCGTTCCACGCCTCCCTGAGTTCCTCTACCATTTCGCGCACGGCGTCAAGCGGTTCCGCGTCTTTTTTCATATTTGCTTCTTCAAGGCTTTTCAGCATGAACGTATACAGCGCAAGGAGCGTCTCCGACATTTCAATGCTCATATCGAGGCTGTTAACCAACTCCGTGACGATCTGCTGCGCCTTTATCAGGTGGTTGTGGGAGCCTTGTATGTCGCCTTTGGCTATTTTCTTTTGCCCCAGGATGATATTTTTCTTCAGCGCGTCGTAGAGCATTACTATGACGTCTATCGGGTTTGCCGTCAGTATGTCCTGCTGCCTGTACGCATCCTGCGGGCGGGAGTTGATTGAAATCATCGGTTGCATATACGCATTACTTCCTTGTTTCGTTGTGTCTGCTCAGGTACCCGATTTATTTATTCGTGTTGTTGAGCATGGACATGAACCAGTCGCTCTGATCCTGCAGCTTGGCCATCGCAGTCTCCATCGCCGCGAATTTCATATAGAGCTTTTCTTCCTCTTGCCACATCTTCTTCGTGAGTTTTTCGATCTGCTCGTTTTCGCGCCTGATGGAGTTGGCGAGGTTGCTGAGCGTCGCGCTCTGGCTGTTCTTCTCGTAGCCTTGCAGGATATCGTCGATGCGCCAGAGCAGGCCCCGTTCCTCATAGGCTGTGGCCTTCTCCCCGCCCATGAAGGCTTTCATAACCTTCTCCGGATCGCGCTCCAGGGCGGCTCTGAGGGCTTCTTCGCCCCTCTCGTCGAGGATAATCTGCCCGCCCATGCCGGCGCCTGTCCTGATGCCGATGTCCGCCGGTGACACGCCTGCGTCTTTGACTGTCGCGTACAGCGCGTTTCGCAGGCTCGAAAGCATGCTTTGTATGCCGGCGTCGCTCCTGAGGACGCCTTTCTTCGCTATGGCTTCCCAGTCCTCGATCTGCTTTTCCGTCATGAGGGACTTTTCCTCTTCGGTCAGCGGCCCGTATGCCCTCTCCGCGCTTGTCTTCGTCTCTTTGAGCATATCCTCGAGCTTTTGAATCAGGGAATTGTAGCCTTCGATGAAGGATTTTATCTTGTCAAGCGCCTCGGTAGCGTCGCGTTTGAATGTGATTGTGAGGTAATCGTTGTCATTGACGACCGGGTCCGTCGTGTGGTTGAGCGTGATCTTGACCCCGCCCCGGAACTCAATTGTGTTGGAGTTGCTATTGATCCACTGCCCGGTGACGCCGTCGTCGATCCAGACCCTTGCGTTGGACCCTCCGCTGTAGCTGCCGTTGCCTATGCCGAACATATCCATGTTCCGCGTCGTTATTGTCGACGCGCCGGCAGAGACGGACTTGAGCATGAAGGAGTCCGAGAGTTTGCTGTAGGACATCGTGACGCCAGTCCGGTTGCTGTAGCTGTTGACCTTCTGGAGCATTTCGTCGATGGTCATGTCCTTGTTGATCTCTATTTCCACGCCGTTGATGTTGATAGTCTTGTTGCCGTTGGCGTCGAAGCCTTTGAGCATGGGGGTGGAATTCGCCTTTGCGACGACCCCGCTGGTTTCGATCGACACCTGAGTCTTTCTTGTGAAGTCGGCCTCGCCAACGCTGACGCCGTTGATCTTATCGTTGCCGTCGAGGCTGATCGCATCCGCGACTCCATAGGAGTCGAAAATCTTCTGGTTGATATCGTCCAGCGTGTCCGCCGCCGTGACGAAGACCGAGTATGTGCCCGAAGTCGTTTCGATGCTCGCGCCCGCGTAGCTGAACTTGACGAGGTTCGCGGCCGTGCCCCCGGCAGCGCCTATGGCGCGGTCGATCTCGCCGAAGACGTCGGCCTCGTTGATATTGATCTCGACGCCGTCGACGCCGTTGATGCTCGCCGTGACGACTCCGCCGACAGGCGACAGCGCCGTCCCGCCGGCTGCGACAAGCTTTGAGTTTATCTGCGCGAAGCTGTCGTACCTGTTGAGCATTACGTCCGTGCCGTTGATGTTGACCTTGGCGAAGTCATAGTCCAGGGCGGAGCCGAGCTTGCCGATCTCGCCGAGCTTCATGTTGAGCTCGGATTTGTAGAACTCGTTTTCGCTTACGAAGACGCTTTTGCCGTTAATATCAATATTTGCGTAGCCGCCGCTGAAGAATATCTCCCGGCCGCCTACGGCTCTGATTTTCGTGTTGATCGCGTCGAGCGTGTCGTTCCTGTTGAGCTTAATCCTCGCGCCGTTGATGGATACGTCCGCGTTGCCGGTCGAGGAGTCGAAGTTGATGCTGGCGTTGGAGATCGAAAGGCCGCCGATCTTCTCGTTCATGTTGAAGCCATCGCCGCTGGCGGAGGCGTACCTGCTGCTCGAGACGCTGTTTTGCTCCGCGAGGCTGGCAATCTGCCCGATCCTGATGCTCCCTGTAGGTGTGCCGAGCGAGGTCGAGACTGTAACGGCGTCTTTGCTTTTGTCCGGCCCTGTGATCACGGCGATGGTGGTGTTGTAGATTTTCTCCTGCCTCATGGCGACGGCGCCTTCGCCGATGCCGATGAAGTGCTTCCAGCGGAAGTCTTTTATCATCTCGCTGACGTTGTTCAGCGCGTCCTGCTTCCACTCGTATTTTTTCATCGCGCGGTAGCGCGTGTCGATGCGCATCTGGGATATGCGCATCATTTGCTTGATGATGGTGTCCGTCTCCATTCCTGAGGAGAGCCCCATCAGTCTGAGAGTCGATCCGTTTATCGGGTTAATAGCCATTGTTAAGTCCCCCAAATCCTTTTGATTATACGTTTTGCGCTCCGGCTTCGTCCTCGGCCTTCTTTAGGGGGCGGGTGGCGAACTCGACACCCCCTACGCGCAAAAAACACGCAGAGTATTTCATCTACCAGCATTATCGGATTTTTGCTGCTTTGACTTTAGCGCGGGTAATTAAACTTTTGTTATAACTTTTCGGTGGTTTTGGAGCTTGCTCGCCCGGGTAGTTGCGCCGCTTACAACTTCTTGTCGAATGTTTTCAAAACTGTGTTTATGCCGTCCATGTCTGCCGGGGAGGCCGCTGTCCAGGACTCGAATGCGTGGCGTATGTCCGCCTGAATGCCAAGCCTCGGGCCTGCATTGCCGCGGATCTTCTTCGACAGACGCGTGATGATCTCTTCGGCGTTCTTCTTGCGGAGCTCGACGAACAGCACCGCAAACACACCGTCGCCAAGGTAGGCGGGCACGTCCGTCTCGCGCAGGGCGCTGCGTATCGTCCTCGCTGCCGAGCGCAGGAGCGTATCTTCCTGCTCGCTTTCGCCATCCCCGCTGCAGCGGACCGATATAGCCGCGAATGTCAGCGTCCCGCCGAAGCGCCCCTGCCTGTAGACCTCTCGCGAGGCGGCGTTCCTCAGGCCTGCGAGGCTGAACATATTGTACTCGGGATGGAGCCCCGCGTTATACTCCTGCCAGCGTTTCGCCGAGTCGCGCCGGCGCTCTTCCTCGAACCTCTCGTCGAACGAGCGCGTGAGCTCGCCGACGCCCCTGTATCCGAGGAATACCCTCCATAGCCCGTTATCGTTTATTACCAGTTTTTCGAGTTCGCTTGAACGCGTCACGTCGTCACTTAGGTCTTGTTCTGTCACCTCGACGCGGAACTTGCGCGCGTGGACTGTCCTGCCGTTGTTGAAGCTCACCGTCGCGCTCGCGGACTCGCCCTTGACTCGGAACTCGCGCATTATATAAAGCCGTTCTACCGATTTGCGCCATTTGATGAAGCTTTCGCGCGTGACCTGCCGCCTGTCATAGCTGCTCAGGTAGCTGTACGCGCCTGAGTAATCGCAAGCTCCCAACGCCCTGAAATAGCCTTGCAGGACTGTCGAGGCTTCTTTTTCCGCCTCCGTTGCGGGTTGCTTCCTTGCGTAGGCGCCGGTCGCGCGCGTCTCGAACCCGGTGTAGCGCCTTGTCTGCCGCGCAAAGGTCTGGCGCTCTCGCAGAAGCGCCTCGCGCCTGAACTTCTCCCGAAGCACGGCGTAGGCGATGTTGATGCTTTTCATCAGCTCTTCGGACTCAGGGTCGCTGCTGACGTCAGGGTGGTGGATGCGGCACAGACTTTTGTACGAGGTCGTCACATCGGCGAACCCCGCTCCCGCGCTGACTCCGAGGATTTTATAGCATTCCAGTATGTTACTCATGGACGAAATATCTCACGTTTTTCAGGCTGCCTGCTCCGTATATATTCGTGATATATGTGTAGTTCGCGACTTTCGCGCCGGCCTGGGCGACCGTCACGCCTTTAAGTTCGTCGTAGCCTCCGTCGGCGGAGGGGCAGACCATCTGCACGTGGCCGATCTCCCCTGCCGTCGTCACGGCCGGTTTGCCCATATTTGCGTAGCTCTGTGCCGTCGCCGCGTCGACTTCGCGCCAGCCGTAGCTCTCGCCGTATGTCCGCAGCCATTTATCTATGGCTATGGCTCCCAGTTCGTGCGTGCCTTTTATATCGGGATAGTAGCGCGGCGCCCCGGTCGCGGGGTCGATGTAGTGCGGTATCTCCGCGCCCATCGCCGATGTCGCGTCCCAGACGTAGATATTGCAGTATGTGTAGCCGTTGCGGAAGGGGCGGTAGCGCGCGGCCGTCTCAACGTTGAACTGGTCTAGCACGGCGCGGTAGAGCAGCGGATCCCTTTCGCCTTCGACGTTGACTATCGCCGGGGTCGTCGGCTTCCATATTTCAAGCGGCAGCACGACTTCGCCTGTCCCTGTCGTGCCGGGGATCCTCGTGTGGAACACTTCCCTGTCAATATTGTAGAGGACGTAGGGGTCGTAGCCGGTCGACATCACGTCGCTGCGGAGCTTTTCCGCGTCGCCTTCTATCTTGGTCAGCATGGACGCCATCATCTGCATCAGCATGGAGAAGTCGCCGTCCTGGCTGCCTTGCATCATGGCGCACAGCATCAGCAGCGCAATCTGCGCGTCGGTCACTTCGCCTGTCGCCGCGGCTGCCATTATCGCGGATTCGATCCCACCGGTGTTGAAAGAGCCGAAGCCCGGAGGCATCCCGGATGCGCCTGTCCCTGCTGTGACGCCCATCATGCGGGTTTCTTCCCTCATGGCGTCGGCCAGCATTCCCGCTATGCCGGCGCTTGTGGCTCCCGAGGCGTTTTCCGCCAGGTGGGAGACGACGGGCTGCAATGGCACGATATATGTCTCATATAGCCCATCGGCGGAGAGTTGGGCGCCCGAGTCCGTTTGCGTTTGCGCGGCGGGCTGCGCGTCTGTATTGGGCTGCTGCGTTTGCGCGGCGGGCTGCGCGCCTTCGGCGGCTTGCTCAGGCGTTGCGCCGGGCAGTTCCTGTGCGGCAGTTTCGTTCGCGTGGGCTGCGGCTCCGGTTTCGCCTGCGGTTTCGCCTGCGGTTTCGGCTGCGGTTTCGGTTTCGCCCTGCAGCGGGGTCAGCGCGTCCGCGAGCACTGAAGCGAAGTCCGCATCAGTTTTGCCGGCGGCTCCGGGCGCTGTTTCGCCCGGCGGCGCTACTGTGCGCACAGGGTCTGGGCCGTTTCGCGCTCCGGCGGCGGCGCCGGTTATCGTTCTGACGTCTATGGCTTAAAACCCCCTTTGGTTAGTTAGGAGTTAGGAGTTAGTAGTTAGTAGTTACTATGTCTGGTTGTTTTTGTTATCGAAGTGAGCATTTTCAACAATTCTTCACAATCACCATGTAAGGACTACTAACTAACTAATTATCTCATATCTGTTGCGGTAATTCAACAGGATTATTATCGTATGATTATTCGGCTACTCGGATGGTTACTCGGATTATTATCGTATGGCCACCAACTACTAACTACTAACTACTAACTACTAACTACTAACTAACTATCGTATTCCTTTGATTTTTTCACCGTAGCGGCGGTCGATCTCACCGACGAATGCGAGTACTTTTGCAACTGCTTCATACATTTCGGGCGGTATCTCGTCCCCGATGCTGACTTTCGACAGCAAGGAAGCAATGCTCGGGTCCGGCATCACCGGGACGCCCGAGGCCTTCGCTATTTCGATGATTTTTTCCGCGACGTATCCTTCCCCGAACGCAGCGAGCAGCGGCGCGTCGTGTTCTTTGGGGTCGTAGCTTATTGCGGCGGCTCTTTTTCTCTTGTTTTTCTCTTCGCTCATGTCCTTCTCATTACTATCACCGCGACCACAAGGACCCCCCTACGACGGGGGAAAGCGTCCTTCGGACGCTGGACAACCCCCGCCGCCCTGCGGGCGCCACCCCCTTCGTGCGCGAAGGGGGCTTGGATCTATACTACGTAGTCTATTCTGCCGCCGGCGGCTCTTGCGGACGGGGCCAGGGCTGTTATCGGCGTCGTTTCCTTGGCGGAGCAAGTTATCGCCGTGTTCACCAGCTTGAACCCGGCCTCGGCGAGCATCTCGTGCAGCAGCACAGTATTATCGCTGAAATAGCTGCGCTCCTCTTCCCCGCGCACTTCCATCTTGACCGACACATCCTTGTCGCGGATGTTGAGAAGGGCTTCGAGGCGCCCCATGTACGTGAGGTCCAGCGCAAGCAGGATGTTCACGTTTTCCGGGTCGAATTTCTTGCCGCCGCCCTTGCGCTTGAAGATATACAGCTCCGCCGTCCTTCTCTCGTCGCCCATTATTATAGGTAGCTGCATATAGGCGAAACGGTCGACGCTGTTGAGCAGCCGCACATGATCCATCAACCTGCGTGTCCTGTCGAGCAGCTCGGAGCCGCCCCTGGGCGATGCGCGCACTGCCTGCTCCTCGATGAGCGCGAGGCGCGCGTAAAGCTCTTCCCTTGCGTTTTTGAGCCGTTCGCCCGCCCCGGCTTCGCCTGAGCCGATGCCTGTGAACAGCTTTTGCAGCATCTCGCGCAGCCTTTCGACTGTATCTTGCGGCGCGGCCGCAGCGTCGCCTGCGATCCGCATGAGCATATCGGAAAATCTGTCGAGCGCGGGGCGAGGCGTCGATCGGAACTCCGGAAGCGACGACAGCCACTCCGAAACCTGGAATCTTCCGCCCGCTGCCTGAGCGGTTCCATCCGGCGGCTGCGACGCCGATGCGGCTGCGGCTTCAGCAGAGGCTGCAGAAGTTGCAGGTCCGGCAGCGCCGGCTGCGGCGAGCCCGGCAGAACCGGAGGCTGCAGGCTCCGCTTGAGTCTCCGCTTGCGCTGCCGGAACCGCTGCCTGCTCCGCTGCAAGCGCCGACTGTTCCGCGGCACCGCCGGCTGCGGACACTGCCGCCCCTGCGTTGGGTTGCTCCGCGACAGCAGGCGCGGCGCCGACCTGTGCGGCTGCCTCGCCGTTCAGCGCAGAAGCAGCTTCCTGCTGCAGAAAAGCAGGTAAATCTCCGCTTTCGACGCGATTATTAATACCAAAGTTGGTGCTATATGAATTTTCTTCTACATTTGATGCAATTCCGGTTTGCAAATCCACATCGTTTTGTGGTATAATCCGCAAGTCAGAAGCTGCCGCCGTACCCGGCCCCGCTGCCGAGGCCGCCATTTGCTCTGACAGCAGCGCGAGAAACCCGTTCAGGACAGCGCTATCCCCCGGGGAAAGCGGGAATGTTTGCGCCGTCGTGGCAGCCTGTTCGCCGGACGCGGACATTGAAGCAGTTATAACGGAACTCCCCCCCGCGAGCAGAGCGTCGGCTTCGATCGGCTGACCGGGAACCGCCGCAGCGCCCCGGCCGTTATCCGGGGATCCGACGGAAGGCTGTTCCGGGCTTGCGGCGCCGAGAAGGGCCAGCAAGCGCGCTATCATCTCATCAGTCTTTTCATCTCCCGAGAGCAGCGCCAGCGCGGCGTTCACGAGGCTTTCGTCAGTATCCAGCCTGTTTGCGGCGATAAACGCCGCTTCATCGAGCGTCATGGCGGGATACCGGATCATCAAGTTGCGCATAGCCGCCGCCGTCCCCTCGCCGGCGTCAAGGCCAAGCCGGGCCAGCGCAGCGGCGTAAGGCAGCAGACTGTGATCCTCGTACCCCCTGACGAGCATCTGAGGATCGTCATCCCGCCCGGACAGCGCTTCGTAGCGCAGGGCCATATATATGACTCCGCTCTCTTTACCCGTGACCTCCAGGAGGACTTCATCCCCGCCCGCGAGCGCGACTCCGGCTTCGAGCGCGGCTTTGAACACGCGACCGTCCTGCGTCCTTAGCACGACGGACGATTTATCGCTCGATAACACCTCCGCCTTCACGACATCGCCTTCTTTGAGCGACCCCGTATACGCGCCGGCACGGGTCGTGACTCTAAGGGCGCTCCGTTCGGGCGACATATCCGGAATGTTTATCTTCATGCGGTTCACATCCTTCGCAGGGGATCAGTCTATGCGGTTGCCGGTCAGCGGCTTTCTCCCTTGCTCATATTATCGACTCATTATGCCGAAACTAAAGTAATGGGCAGGCGCGGTATAAATAGTGAAAAGTGAAAAGAAGACAATAAAAATCTTGACGTTTCCGAAGAAGTTGGTAATATATACGTAGATATTTGATTGGAAGGCTGATATGGGATTAATTGTTGTTGGCATGGCGGACCTCAAGACCGCTAAAGCCCCCGATATCCTTACGACTTTAGGGCTGGGCTCTTGCGTCGGCATCACCCTCGTCGACAAAGCGAAAAGGATAGGCGGGCTGGCGCACGTCATGCTGCCAACTTACAAGGGCTATGAAGGGCAGAACATTGCGAAGTTCGCGGACTCCGCCATCATCGAGCTCATCAACCAGATGACGCGCATCGGCGCCACCAGGGGAGCCCTCGTCGCTAAAATCGCCGGCGGGGCGCACATGTTCGGCAAGACGCAGAGCAACGACGCGCTGAAAATCGGCGAGCGAAACGCTGCTGCCAGCCTCGCGATACTCAAGCAGCTCGGCATACCCATCCAGGCAAACGACACGGGCGGGTCGCACGGGCGCACGATAGAATTATACATCGACACGGGCGCGCTGAAGATAAAATCGGTCGGCGCCGGTGAAAAAGTAATTTAGGAGGAATCACAATGGCCACAGTTCTAATCGTTGATGACGCCGCATTCATGAGGATATCAATTAAGAACATGCTCACAAAGAATGGCTACGAGGTTGTCGGCGAGGCTGAAAACGGCGCTATCGGAGTGCAGATGTACAAAGACTTGCAGCCCGATATCGTCACTATGGACATCACCATGCCAGAGATGAGCGGGCTCGACGCCTTGAAAGAAATCACTAAGGTCGACCCCAAGGCTAAGGTCGTCATGGTCTCCGCGATGGGCCAGGAAGCTATGGTGCGCGACGCGATCGTGTCCGGGGCGAAGGGTTTCATCGTCAAGCCTTTCAAAGAAGAGGGCATCATCGCCGCGATGAAAAAGCTCGGCTGAACGCGGCTCTATTCGCACTGCCTTTTTCCGGCAGGATATTTACATATTGGTAGGTGACTACGATGGCTGAGCAAGACCCAATGCTTGATGTATTCATATTTGAGACGCAGCAGCTTCTCGAGACCCTCGAAGAGACGCTGCTCCAGAGCGAAAAGGAACGGGAGCTGGCGGACGAGCATATAAACGAGATATTCCGGATAATGCATACCATCAAAGGTTCCGCCTCGATGATGCAGTTCGAGTATCTTTCTAAGCTCGCGCACGCGCTCGAGGACTTGTTCGACAAGATTCGCGCCGGCCAGACGCGCACGGACGCCGAGGCGGTCGACGGCGTCATCGAGCTGGTTCTTGCAGCCTCCGATATTTTCAAGACGGAGGTCGACAAACTCTCCGCCGGGATCAACGAAGGCGGGGATTTCAGCGAGCTCATCGACAAGGTTCATAAGTACCTCGCGTTCATCCAGGGGGACGCCTCAGCCGGTTCAAGTGAACCTGCGTCAGGTTCTTCCGCTGCAGGCGCTGCGGACTTACCGGAGGAGCATGAATTCCTGGACGACGGTTCTCCGTTATATAAGATACGCGTCACCTTTGAGGATGGCTGCCAGATGGAGAGCATGAGGGCTTTCGGCGTCGTCACTTCGCTGGCGCCGCATTGCCAGATGATGATTCACAAGCCCGCCGACCTCAACGCTGAGACCGCGAGCGACGAGATTATCGCGAACGGTTTCGTCATGTATATCCAGTCCGGCGAGAATCCGGATGTCCTAAAGAAGCTTTGCGACGAGGTGATGTTCCTCCAGAGCTCAAGCCTCATACCGCTAGCCCCGGACAGCGAGGACCTGCCCCAGGAGATGAGGCCGAAGCCGCAAGAGGTCGAAGAAAAGGCAGCCGTGGCAAAGCCCGCCGCGCAAACCGAGGTTATCGCGAAGCAGAACTTTATAAGCGTCAACGTCAACAAGCTGGACAAGCTTATGAACCTTATGGGCGAGATCGTAACCACCGAGTCGATGGTCACGAAGAACCCGGAGGTCGCAAACCAGCATATCGACTCTTTCGAGCGCAGCAGCCAGGAGCTTCGCAAGCTCATCAACGAGCTGCAGGACATCGTGATGTCGATTCGCATGCTGCCGGTTTCCAACTCTTTCCAGAAGATGCACAGGATAGTCAGGGACGTCAGTAAAAAGGTCGGCAAGGAAGTCGAGCTCGTTTTGATCGGCGAGGAGACTGAGGTCGACAAGAATATCATCGACACTTTATCCGACCCGCTGATGCACCTGATCCGCAACTCGGTCGACCACGGCATTGAGACGCCCGACGAGCGCTCGAGCGCCGGCAAGGCGACGACCGGGCGTCTGACTCTCGAGGCGAGGAACGCGGGCGGCGACGTCGTTATCATTGTTTCGGACGACGGCCAGGGGCTCGACCGCGAGAGGATTATCAAGAAGGCGATGGAGAAGGGGCTCACGTCGAAGGCGGAGCACGAGATTTCCGACAAGGAAGCTTACAACATGATTTTCCTGCCGGGCTTTTCCACGAACACGGAAGTGACCGAGTTTTCGGGGCGCGGCGTCGGCATGGACGTCGTCAAGCGCAATATCGACAAGGTCGGCGGTTCTATTTCCATCGAGAGCACTCCGGGCGAGGGCATGACCGTGACGATCCGCATCCCGCTGACGCTCGCGATCATCGACGGGATGAAGCTGCGTGTCGGCGGCCTGGTTTTCATCGTTCCTATGCTTTCGATCCAGGAGTCGTTCAAGCCGAACGACGGCGATGTTTTCCTCGACCCGGACGGCAGCGAGATGATCATGATACGCGGTGAGGTCTTCCCTGTCATGCGGCTCTACAGGATTTTCGACATCGACCCGGATTATGAGACTCTGGACGATGGCATTTTGATTATGATTTCGACGGATGCGGCAACGTTCTGCCTGTTCGTCGACGAGCTTATCGGCGAGCAGCAGGCTGTCATCAAGCCGCTGCCCGACTATATCCAAAAGCACAATGTCGGCATGCACGGGCTTGGCGGTTGCGCCGTCCTCGGCGACGGGTCCATCAGCTTGATCATCGACATCAACAGCCTGGTGGAGTACTAGGTACTATTGTATATATTAAGAAAGCTAGTTATATACCAATTTGATATATAACTAGCTTTTTTTCTTATTCAACATGGGAGTATGCAGCGACTGCCTGATTTTGTCTGGAAAAGTGCTTGACGCCATATGTGACACCATGATACTATACACTA
>Ga0082212_10002350_pt1 | contig 27633 bp, 18 predicted proteins | sample TergutNt197P3_FD_71548 | JGI IMG/M metagenome (GOLD analysis project Ga0082212, IMG submission 71548) | Neocapritermes taracua P3 segment gut microbial communities from Petit-Saut dam, French Guiana - Nt197 P3 | ecosystem: Host-associated > Arthropoda: Insects > Digestive system > Gut ...
CACCGAGCTTATGCCGTGGTCGGCAAAGGCGCAGAAGCTGTTGGAAGAACAGTATGCCCCTGTAGGACGCGCCGGTCGGAGCGGATTGGCGTTGGTCATTGACGCGATTGGAAAAGCAGCCACCGTATTGGGTGACAAAAAAGTGAGTTTGGAGGCGCAGTCCAGTCAAAAGGCAGATATGTCCGCGCTGTTAGAGCGGTATCAATCCCGCGCTGACGCATTGAATTTGTACACGGACGCATACCGCCGCTATTGTTGGGATGTAAAAGGCTTTGATGATTACCGGATCGCGCCGTTCCACATCCTCGCAACAGAAGGTAAAACATGGTGCGGTGAAAATCATGTCTGGCATATGAAAACCATCGCCAAGTACATGACAGGCACAGACCCGGTATTTATGGCAACCGATTATCTGCTTGTAGATTTGCTTGACGAAAACAGCGTGGCGGATGGCGCTAAATGGTGGGAGGAATTAACCGCTTCCGGCGGCGAGGGCATGGTAGTCAAGCCCTATGACTTTATCGCCCAAAAAGGAAATGAATTATTACAACCCGCCGTCAAGTGCCGTGGGCGCGAGTATCTCCGAATCATCTACGGGCCTGAATATATGCTTGAAGATAATTTGGAGCGGTTGAAAAAGCGATCCCTGTCAAAGAAACGCAACCTTGCGTTAAGTGAATTTGCGCTCGGCATGGAATCGTTGGAGCGTTTCGCGCGAAGCGAGCCGCTGTACCGTGTGCATGAGTGCGTGTTCGGTGTGCTGGCAATGGAGAGCGAGCCGGTTGATCCGCGATTGTGATACAGAGGATGGAGATAACCTTGAACATCTATGACTATTTCAACTCACCCGATGTGGCTGAATATTGCCAAAGTATCGGCCATACATTAAACGCCGTGGAAAGCGCGGTCATGATTGACCAATGCGATTCAAAGACACTTGCCGAAAAACACGCGGCCTACAAAAAAATTATCGCGGAATACCCCGACATGGAAATCCCACAAGGCGGTAATCATGGCAGTATCAGGAGTTTTCATAAGGCGCTCGGAGACATAATTGTCTACGAGAATCAAGTTCTTGAAAAACTGGTATCATCTGAGCCGGACGCGGTTTATCGTGTGAGAATGGAGGACTATTATCGCGGTAATTATTTTTCAAGTTATGAAGCGGCGTTTTCTTTCGCAATGGAATTTATCAAGGACGAGGAAGAAGCGCGGGAGAGCCTTTATAATGACGAAAAAAATAAAACGCCAATACATATCGAGAATGATTCGGTATATCTGCTGACCGAAGAACAAGCGGCTAATATGACTTTCAACGAAAACAACGATAGAGAGCAGTTTGCAATTAACGGATTTACCTTACACAAGGGGTATTTAGATAGCGAAAAGCACATACGCGCAACGGTTTCACGGTCTGGCGAAATAATGAGAGTTCAGCAAGAAGGTGTTATTTCGAGAGATTGTGATGATGAATTGGATTTGCTTGATTCTTCCTACATTGATATACCTATTCCATTCAAACGAGGCGATCTTGTCGAGGTTGTAAGCGGCGGTTATCTGTTTGAAAGATCAACGCCCCCATACGGAGGCGTCTATGTCTTAAAAGACACATGCAGAGAATATGAACGGCACACAGAAAGGATATTACGCAGCGACTTGATGGACATGACAGCAGACGTTTATTATGAAAGCGACGGCTCTGTTGAATGTGAGTGCATCCACTTCTACCCGGACTTACGCTACTGCCGACGAGAACTGGATGGAGAAACTCGGATACTTAAATATGTTAGTTTGCATATGCAGGACAAGCTGTGTCTGTGCAGTTTGCTTAAAATACAAAAATATCTCTTGCTGGACGAAAAGAGAAGCGAGTTGAAAAGCAGCTTTAATTTACAATATGAAATGATGCAGATTAAGGATAATTTGCTTGATGAATAGTTTAATGGAAATACAGGATTTCAATAATCAATACATTTCTTATCTTTCAGCAAATAAACATTTTTGAAAAAATACCTTGACAAAAGCGGTCTTTCGACGAGATTCTATACATTCTGGCTTGTCGAAGATTGGCTGAACGCATTGCGTAGCCTGCGTTTTTGGGCCTCTTTGATTTGTGTTAAGGACGACTTTTTGGTATAATATGGGTAGGCAAATGATAAGTCGTCCCTAACAGAGCCGTGCTTTTGTGGATATAAGGAGGATTCACAATGGTAAAAGCGCGAAGCATGATAACAACGATTTACGTTGCGATATATCTACGATTAAGCAGGGACGACCAAAACGGCAATGCGGAAAGCATGAGTATTACACATCAACGCGATATGCTCATAAGCTACTGCGAAGAAAGAGGATGGAAAGTATACGACATTTATGTAGATGACGGTTTCTCTGGCACAAATTTTGAGCGCCCCGGTTTTCAGCGAATGATTGAGGATATTGAATCAGGTCACATCAATGTGGTACTGACGAAAGACCTCTCTCGTTTAGGGAGAAATTACGTGATGACCGGGCAATACACAGACTTCTTCTTCCCCGAACACGGAGTAAGGTATGTGGCGGTAAACGACAGCTACGACAGCGACAAGGACGATAACGACATAGCGCCTTTCAAGAATATCCTTAATGAGATGTATGCAAAGGACATTTCAAAGAAAATCCGCTCTGTCCGTGCGACAAGTGCGAAGCAAGGAAAATTTATGGGGAGCAAGCCGCCATTCGGATATGTCAAGTCAAGCGAGAATAGATTCCAACTCACAGTTGACCCGCCCGCTGCCGAAATCGTGAAACGCTTATTCCGGGAGTTTGCATGTGGAGAAAGCGGACGAAATATCGCCGTGAAGCTCAATGACGAGGGCGTTGATACTCCCGCCGTCTATTACTACAAGCAGACCGGGAAACGAGCTACACGGGGCGACAGTTGCCCGCAATGGGGAAGCGCAACAATTATCTCGCTTCTTAAAAACCAAGTCTACATGGGTCACATGATACAGGGTAAGCGTAAAGTGTCCTCTTTCAAGACAAAGAAACGGCTTGAACTCAGCCCCGATGATTGGATAGTTGTTGAAAACACGCATGAACCGATAATCGACAACTTCACTTGGGAGAGCGTACAACGGCGATTAGAAGCTATAAGGAGCGCACCATCGAACAACACAATCAAGACAAGCGGTGGTGATGATACAAACCTATTCTCGGGTATAATCAGATGTGCCGATTGCGGGGCAGCAATGGTTTTTAATCGCAGAGAGCGCAAGAACGGTAATGTAAAACTCTTTTATCGTTGTAGTCGATATGTAAACAATGGTGCAGACACTTGTACTACCCACACTATAGATTTGGAAGTGTTAGAGATCGTGATACTCCATGACATTCAGCACCATGCTAAAACAGCTATACATGACGAAAAAAAGCTATTGGACAGGTTGCTTGCGTATTCGGGCGAAACGAGTAAAAACGAAAACGCCGCAAAAGAAAAATCTTTGCGCGACGCAGAGAACCGTATATCATTCGTTGAGGACGCAGGCAAAAAGCTGTTTGAGGAAAGAGTTTTGGGGAATGTGCCGGAGAGCATGTTCAAGAAAATGCTTGCCGACTATGAACGCGAGATTATGGAACTAAGCGGGAAAGTAGTTGAACTTCGGCGGCAGATTCAAGACAGCAGGAACAGCAGGGCAGACATTCAGAATTGGTTAAACGTATTAAAAGAGTGTGCGACCATTGACAGACTGGACCGGGCGACAGCATATCAGCTTATCGACCATGTAGACGTTCACGAACAGGCAGACGAGTGTGGTATACGGACACAAACGGTTGAGATTAAATATAATTTTGTAGGGTGTATAGGTCAAGCAGAAACCCAACTATCTGCTTAAACATTAAAACCGCGCCTTGCGGCGCGGGTCTTAATGAATTGACGGAGAGAATGGGATTCGAACCCATGATACAGCTTGACACCGTATAATCGCTTAGCAGGCGACCGCCTTCAGCCGACTCGGCCATCTCTCCACGTCGTCGCGGACTGCGCTGTGCTCGTTTCCGCGCCCCCCTATTTTACTCAATGCGGATATGGAAGTCAATGGGGCAGCGTAAGATTCTGTGGCGGCGTAAGATTCCGGAGCCAATCGCGTGAAACCGCGTGAAACAGTAATCCGGGCCGCCACATCCAATCCGGTAATCTCGTTAAGCCGCTTAGTTGGCGTAGACGCTGCACTAAGCTGCGGGTAGTTCCGATGTGCAGGCCGGGCAGCGGGTCGCTTCGTCATGGACTTCCGTCTTGCAATACGGACAGACGCGCTTCGGCGGTTCTTCCTCCGCCGCGGCTTCCGGGGGCTTCTCGGACAAGGCGGTCAGTTTGTTCATCATCTTGACGAGAAGGAAGACCACGAAAGCCATGATGATAAAATTGATTATGCTCGTGATGAAAGCGCCGTATCTGAGGCTGACGCCCAGAAACGTCAATTCCAGCCCGTCGAAGTTTTGCCCGGTGAATAAGCCGATAATCGGCGAAATGATATTTTCTGTGAGGGAAGCGACGACGGCGCCGAAGGCCGCCCCGATGATCATGCCTACGGCAAGATTCATTACATTGCCCTTAAGGGCGAATGTTTTAAACTCGTTAAAAAAATTCTTCATAATCATCCCCCTGTGTGATAACATGAAATATAATGATTTATATTAACATATTCGGCGGCGGCCGGCAAATTGTTTCAACAATAGTTTCGACAATGAGGTGACTTATGTTTGACGACGCCATGATTCAACTGAAGGACGAAATGGTCCGCGCGCTTTGCGCGAACCTGCGTATCCAAAGCGACGCTCAAGCCCCTGAAGAAGGGAAACCAAACGGCGCCGGGGCCGCCAGGGCGCTGGAACATGCCCTGCGCACCGCGGAACAAATGGGCTTTACGACGAAAAATGTGGACGGCCAAGCGGGATGGGCGGAATACGGGAGCGGAGACGAAATGATCGCCGTGTTGGGCCATTTAGACGTGGTGCCGGCGGGGGAAGGCTGGATCAATCCGCCTTATGCGGGGATGATCGAAGACGGCAAAATCTACAGCCGCGGGGCGATTGACAACAAAGGCCCTATCTTTGCGGCGCTGTACGGGTTGAAAGCGATCATGGACAGCGGGCTCCCGCTGAATCGGCGGATACGCGTTATATTTGGGACGTGCGAAGAGCAGGGCGCCTTCGCCGATATGGCGTATTACGCGACAAAAGAAGAGCTTCCCGTAGCGGGCTTCACCCCTGACGCCGACTTTCCCGTGATCTACGCGGAAAAAGGAATTTTGCATGTGAAGTTTTCACGGACTTTCTCTGAAGAGGAATCGATGGGGGCTGCGAATCCCGGCGGCGAGCCGTACGGGGATATTTCCCTGGAGAGCATGAAGGCAGGCAACGCCATCAACATGGTGCCGGATAAAGCCGAGGCTGTGCTGAATATAAACGGCGGAAAGGTTCGCCTGGAATCCGCGGGGCTCTCGGCCCACGGCAGCAAACCTCAGGACGGACGGAACGCCTGCTTCGCGCTGCTGGAGCTTTTGTCCCATCAGGATCTGCCCCTGGCAATGCAGGACGCCTTTTCATTCCTCACTCATGCGCTGGCGAAGGAAACAGCCGGGGAAAATCTCGGCGTCGCCGTATCCGACGAACCGTCGGGAGCGCTGAGCGTTAATCTGGGCCTGCTTGAGGGCGACGGCGGTTATATCCGGGGAGGCCTGGACATCCGTTATCCGGTGACCGTATCCAAGGACGGGATACTCTCAGCATTAGAAAGCAGCTTCGCGGAGGGCGGTTTCGGCATAGATTCATTCAGCCATCAACCGCCACTTTACGTACCGAAGGACGGCCAACTGGTGGAAACCCTGATGCGCGTATTCCGGGAGAAAACCGGCCTTGCGTATGAGCCGGTATCCACGGGCGGCGGCACCTACGCCAGATCCATGCCGAATATATTGGCGTTCGGGCCGATATTTCCCGGAGACGGTTATCCCTTTCACCAACCGAACGAATACATCGATATCGACCGGCTGGTGCTTTTAGGGCAGATTTATGCCAGGGCGATGTACGAGCTGGCGCAATAAGACAGGAAAGGACGATATGAATTATTAATGGCAGAAACACGTTTTACAGATTTTAATATATCAGAGGAGATAATCAAAGCCGTATCCGATATGGGCATCTCGGAGCCGACGGAGATACAGGTAAAAACGATACCCGTTATGATGGAAGGGCGGGACGTCATCGGCAAAGCCCCCACTGGCACAGGGAAGACTTTCGCGTTCGGCATACCCATCATCGAGCGCCTGGACGTCGACGGCGCCCAGGTACAGGCGCTGATCCTTTCCCCTACAAGGGAGCTGTGCACCCAGATCTGCGACGATCTCAGGGATCTGACGAAGTATTTACCGGGGATACGCGTGGTAGCGGCTTATGGCGGCCAGCCGATCAATAAACAGATTAACGCGTTGAATAAAAAACCGCAGATCGTGGTAGCCACGCCCGGTCGTTTGTTGGATCATTTAAATCGCAAAACGATCCGCCTGAATAATGTCAGGATAGCTATTCTTGACGAAGCGGACGAGATGCTGGATATGGGTTTCTATAAAGACGTCCGGAAGATACTGGACCGTCTGCCTAAAGGCCGCCAGCTTTCCATGTTCTCCGCTACCATGTCCCGGGAAGTCATGGATATATCCTGGCTGTATCAGCGGGACGAAGTGGAGCTGTCCGTGGAGGCCGTCGAAGATAACCAGCCGAAGATCACCCAGTTTTGCATACAAAGCCAAGGTACGCAGAAAGTGGCGGACATCGCGGACTTGATCCGGCAGAAGGGCTATAAGCGGGTCATGGTTTTCTGCAATACCAAATACGCCACGGAAGCCCTGGCTTATCAGCTGGGCAAGCGCGGGATGCAGGTCGCGTGTCTGAACGGCGACATGCCCCAGCGGGAACGGGAAAGGATCATGTCGGGGTTTAAAGCGGGCAAGCTGAGGACCCTGATTTCCACGAACGTGGCGTCCCGGGGTATAGACGTGGACGATGTGAGCGCGGTCATTAACTGCGATATGCCTGAGGATAACAATGATTATCTGCATCGGATAGGGCGCACGGGCAGAGCCAGAAAGGTGGGCGTCTCCTATCTGTTTTACGATTCAGACGCGAAAGAAAGGCTGGACAACCTGATCAAGCTGACGAATTCGGTCATCCAGCCCATGTATTTTGACGAACAGCGCCGACTGGCGGAAGTGCCCGCCGATGAATACGAAGGGCCGTAAATTTGCAAGGTTTTAGGCGTTACAGGGTACTAAAATTACTTGAAATAGTTCACGCCGTTGGCGAACAGCCGCCGGTCGTAATTGCCGGGTACGTTGCGATAAAGCCCAGGACCTGACCGTTCGTTATGGCCCATCTTGCCGAGGATCCTGCCGTCCGGGCTGGTCAGCCCTTCGATGGCGCAGGCGGAGCCGTTGGGATTATCGCGGACGTCCATGGAGGGCGCGCCGGTTTCGTCGACATATTGTGTCGCCACCTGACCGCGGGCAAACAGCAGAGCCAATTCAGCCGGACTGGCTTTTATACGTCCCTCCCCATGGGATATGGGGATGTGATGGATCTCGCCGGGCGCCATGCCTGCCAGCCAGGGTGATTTGACGCTGGTTACTCTGGTTCTGGCGATGACGTTTTGATGCCTGCCTATAGCGTTCGTCATCAGGGTCGGGCTGTCGTCCGTCATCTCCCTGATCTCTCCGTAAGGGACGAGGCCCAGCTTAATCAGAGCTTGAAAGCCGTTGCATACGCCGAGCATCAGGCCGTCTCTATGACCGAGCAGAATCTCTGTCTGTTCCCTGACCCAGGGGCTTCTGAAGACCGCCGCGATCAGCTTGCCGCTGCCGTCGGGCTCGTCCCCGGCGGAGAATCCCCCGGGAAGCATGATGATCTGCGCTTTGGCTATAGCCGAAGCCAGCTTTCGCATGCTTTCCTCGACGTCTTCCGGCCTCAGGTTCCTCAGGACGACGATATCCGTTTTCGCGCCGGCTCTTTCCAACGCGGCAGCGGAATCGTATTCGCAGTTTGTACCGGGAAATACGGGGATGACTACCCGCGGCCGGGCGGTACCGGCGGCGCGCCGGTTGTTGTTTTTCGCGGTATATAGGGGCATGTCGGCGTTGCTGAGGATCATGCTTTCTTCAGAAGCCGCCGCGGCGGGGAACACAGGCTCCAGGGTACGGCTCCAGCGGTTGCGCAGCGCTTCGACGTCAACAGTTATGGAATTACGCTCTGACGTAGAACCGGAAAAAGCAATGCGGATAAGGGGTTCGCGGAGGATCTTGCCCGCGACATAACCGCCCGCCTCGCGGATCTTCGTTTCGGGGAAATCCGCGTCCAGCTCCAGCATGACGGAACCGTATGCCGGCTCAAACGCTTGCCTCTCCGTAATGGGCAGGCTCAGCTCTGCGCCCAGGTCGTTGCCGAAGGAGGCCTTAGCCGCCGCGGCGGCAAGCCCGCCCAGCCCCAGGGCGTAAGCGGAGTGTATGTGTTTCCGGTTCCCGCTGATGAAGCGGAAATTCGCTTTGACTTGATCCATATCCGGGAGAAGCGCGTCGTCGACGCCGGTGGGCAGTACGGCAAGAAGGTTTCCCGGCGCTTTCCATTCGGGGGAGAGGACGGTATCTCCGTCGCCGGCGGAAAGGGCGAAAGCGCATAACGTAGGCGGAACCTCCATGTCGTTGAAGGAGCCCGACATGCTGTCTTTACCGCCGATAGCCGGAACGCTTAAAGCGGACATAGCCGTCTGGGCGCCGAGCAAGGCCGCCATGGGTAGGCCCCATTTCGCCGGGTCGTCGCCGAGGCTGGGGAAATATTCCTGAAACGACATCCTGGCGCTAAAGGGGTCGCCGCCGGCGCAGGCCAGCCTGGTCAAGGCGTCGACTACGGCGTACAGACCGCCGTGAAACGGGCTCCATTGGGATAAAGCCGGATCGAAGCCGTAGCTCATCCAGGTACAGGTATCCGTTTCGCCGGTTAATACAGGCAGCCTGGCCGCCATGGCCTGGGCAGGCGTCTCCTGTCTTCGACCGCCCAGAGGAAAGAGCAGGCTTCCCGCGCCGATGGAGCTGTCGAAACGCTGGATCAGCCCTTTTTTGCTGCATTGATTCAGTTCGCCCATGCACTTGAGCCAGGCTTCGTCGAAGGCGGGCGCGGCGCCCCGGAGCCGCCTCCCTTCATCCTCTATGTAGTTACCGCCGGCCGGCCCGGCTATGACCGCGTTGGTTTTCTGGCTTACGCCGGCGCTGTCCAGAAAAGCTCTGGACAAGTCCACGATCGTGTTGCCCCGCCAGGTCATTTTCATGCGGCTGTGGGAGGCGACGGTTGCCACGACGGTGGCTTCCAGGTTTTCCGCGGCGGCAAGAGCCATTACCCTATCCAATGAAGCCGGATCGATGACGACGGCCATTCTTTCCTGGGATTCGGATATGGCGAGCTCCGTCCCGTCCAGCCCCTCATACTTTTTCGGAACCTTATCCAGATCGACGTCCAGGCCGGGAGCCAGCTCCCCGATGGCGACGCTCACGCCGCCGGCGCCGAAGTCGTTGCAGCGCTTAACAAGGCGGGCGAATTCCGGATCCCGGTAAAGCCGCTGGAGTTTCCGTTCCGTAGGCGCGTTGCCTTTCTGCACTTCGGCCCCCGAGAGCTCCAGGCTTTGCTCGTCGTGGACTTTACTGGAACCGGTGGCGCCTCCGATACCGTCGCGGCCGGTGCGCCCGCCCAGCAGCAGCACCAAGTCGCCGTCAGCCGGGACAGCCCGCCGGACATTGGATTCGGGAGCGGCTCCGACCACGGCGCCGATCTCCATGCGTTTCGCCTTATAACCGGGATGATATACCTCGTCCACGAGACCGGTTGCCAGGCCGATCTGATTGCCGTAGCTGCTGTACCCGGCGGCCGCCTGTCTCGTGATGGTGCGCTGGGGCAGTTTCCCGGGTATGGTATCGGCTACCGCTTCAAGGGGATCCGCGGAACCGCTCACACGCATAGCCTGGTAAACATAAGCCCTGCCGGAAAGAGGGTCGCGGATAGCGCCGCCGATACATGTGGCGGCGCCGCCGAAAGGCTCGATCTCGGTGGGGTGATTGTGGGTCTCATTTTTAAACATGACCAGCCAGGGTTCCCCGCCCTTATCCGTATCGAACCGGACTCTGATACTGCAGGCGTTAATCTCCTCAGAAACATCAAGATCCTCCAGTAATCCGGCTTTACGCATGGCCCGGGCGTTCACCGTCGCCATGTCCATCAGGGAGACGGGCTTATCCTCCCCCCCGGCTTCCCCGCGCAGGGCGAGATAGCGGGCGGCCGCTTCCTCGAACATCTTTTTATAACGGCCTTCTTCGATTGTATAGTCTTCGATGATCGTGTTAAAAGTCGTATGCCGGCAATGGTCGGACCAATAAGTATCGATGACTCGGAGCTCCGTCAGGCTGGGGTCCCTGCCTTCGCCGCTGAAGTAATCCCGGCAATAAGCCAGATCATCTACGGACATGGATAAAGCGTAGCGGCGGTGAAAGCCCGCGAGCCCCTCTCCTTCCAGTTGACGGAAGCCTTGCAGTATCGGTACGTCCGGGGGCTGCGGCAGCGCCTGCCTGAGGGTCCCGGGCTTGCCGGCTGAAGCGACCCGCGAATCCACGGGATTTATGCAATACTTACAAAACGCGTCGACGTCCGCCGGCGCAAGATTGCCCTTCAGGATGTAAACCTTTGCCGTGCGGACCGCGGGCTGCTCCTTCATCGTCGATAGCTGGACGCATTGAGCCGCGCTGTCGGCCCGCTGATCATACTGGCCGGGCAGATACTCCGCCGCGATCGCCCGCTCGCCGTCGCCGAGGGGCAGTTCTTCCAAATGAAGGATATCGACGGGTTTTTCGCAGAAAATCTGACGGCAGGCGAGGCCGAACTCCGCTTCAGACAGGCCTTCCACATCATACCGGACCGCTATCCGCAGTCCGGTAAGGGCTACCAATCCCAGGTTTTCCCGAAGATCCCTTATCAGAGCGCCGGCTTCCACATCGTCGCCGGGCTTTTTCTCGACATAAGCGCGCCGGACTACATCATTACCTGCCATCTCGTTGACCTCCGTCTTGCCGTGACTTAAGCGGCCGCGTGAATTTTGACACCAGTTATATTATACCACAAAGGCCGTCGCGAGCTTTTTTTCGGCGGGTGCTTTTATCTTTTCGTTATTGATGATAAAATTAATGAGGAATTTTCTTCATTGCTTTCTACATCGATAGAGGAGGATTTATCATGCTTCGTAAAACGCGCATAATATGCACCCTCGGCCCGGCTACCGATCCGCCGGAGATATTAAAACAACTGCTGCGATCCGGGATGAACGCCGCCAGGCTTAATTTTTCCCACGGGACCCATGAGGAACACGCTGAACGCATCGCCCGCCTGCGGCAGGCCGAGAAGGAAACGGGGATAGACGTCGCCCTGATCCTGGATACCGCCGGCCCGGAGATCCGTACAGGCCCGGTGAAAGACGGGAAAACCGAATTGACGGAAGGCCAGGATTTCACGCTGACCACCAGGGCGGTGGAAGGCGACGACACAAAAGTCTCCGTTACTTATGAACTACTGCCCTCCTGCGTACAGCCCGGGCAGAGCATCCTTCTGGACGACGGCCTGATCCGGCTGGAGACCGTCTCGGTGGACGGCGAGGAGATCCGCTGCAAGGTCATGAACGGCGGGAAGCTCACCAACCGCAGGGGGGTCAACGTGCCCGGCGCCGATATGCCTTTCCCCGTACTGACGGACAAAGACAAGGACGATTTGCGCTTCGGCGTGGAGCAGGGGGTGGATATCATCGCCGCCAGCTTCGTGCGTTACGCCGACGATGTGAGGACCATACGGGCCTGGCTGGACGAGTTGGGCGGCCGGCAGTTTATCGTGGCGAAGATCGAGACGCAGCAAGGCGTGGATAATCTGGCCGAGATACTGCAGATCGTGGACGGCATCATGGTCGCCAGAGGAGACCTGGGCGTCGAGGTCCCCGCGGAAGAGCTCCCCATCATCCAGAAAGAAATGATACGCGCCTGCAACCAGGCCGGCAAGCCGGTGATTACGGCGACCCAGATGCTGGAGTCCATGATACAGAACCCCCGCCCCACCAGGGCGGAGACCAGCGACGTGGCGAACGCCATATTGGACGGCACAGACACTATCATGCTCTCCGGTGAGACCGCCGCGGGCAAGCATCCCCTGGAAGCTGTCGGCACCATGGCAAGGATCGCCGAGCAGATGGAGTCGTCCCTGATCTGGCGGCAGCAGTTCGACCATCATTTTAATCAGATGGATAGTCTGAACGACCCTGTCAGCGACTCCGTGGCGAGGGCGGCCTGCCTGCTGGCGGATAAAATACAGGCGAAAGCCATCCTCACCTCGACCCAGGGAGGATTCACCGGCCGCCAGATATCCCGTTTCCGCCCCCGGGCGCCGATCATCGCTACGACCCCGGTGGAAACCGTCCGGCGGCAGCTTATGCTGAGCTGGGGCGTCATCCCTGTGCTGGTGCCCCAGGAAGAAAACACGGACGAAGTCATCGCCATCGCCATCGAAACAGCTGTGAAAGAAGGCCACGTATCCAACGGGGATATGGTGGTCATCACCGCCGGCGTGCCGGTAGGCAGATCAGGGACCACAAACCTGATTAAAGTCCATAAGATCGGCGACCCCATCCGTTAATCCGGGCGCCTGTCGCCGCCGGTTATAACGCGGCTGCGTCGGGGTGCATGACGGCGTCGAGATGCATAACCGCGTCGGGGTGCATGACGAGCCTGTTGCGGCCCTGATCCTTCGCCATGTATAAGGCGGCGTCCGCCTTTTTGATCAATTCGTCCATACCGGCCGTCCCGTGCTGATCGGGTTTACAAATCATGCACCCTATGCTTATGGTGATATAAGGCGCGACGGAATCGCCGTGGGGGATGTTTTGCTCGCGTAAAGCGTTCAGCATCTCCTCCGCGACCCTTTCCGCGATTTCCGTATTCTCGCCCGTCAGCGTAACGACAAACTCTTCCCCGCCGTACCTGGCGACGAAATCGTTTTTCCTCACCGACGCCGATATCGTGTCGGCGATAGCGCAGAGGCATTTGTCGCCTTCTATGTGCCCGTATATATCGTTATATCTCTTAAAATGATCGACGTCGATGAAAAACAGCATGATATAATGATTCGCGCTTCCGGCCCGCCGCCACGCGCGCTCGATATAAACGTCGAAACTCCTTCGGTTGTGCAGCCTTGTCAGGGCGTCCGAGGTAGCGAGGAGCTCAAGCCTCTTTGTGGACAGGAAATGGCTCTTTCGCGAATCCCAATACAAAACCGCGGCGAAGGAAGCGACGACGAAGGAGCAGATGATATTGATTACACTGGGATAAAAATTCGAGATATCGTTCTTTTCAATAAAAAGAAACGCGATCGTCGCGGATGTAAACGCAGCCTCGAGTATAAGGGTTAAGCCGATCCTGTAACGCAGGAAGAACCCGAGGGCGAACATGACGATGATCATGGCGTTGATATTTTTTATCCCGATGATACGGATCTCCACATGGGAACTGATCTGGAAAATCAACATGAGCATGCATATCTGCACGACCGATACTACGTCGGAAATCAAATTGCGCTGCAGCTGCTTTCTCCGGATGAAGGCTATGGTGAAACACGCGACGACGGACAGCGCGATACAGGCTATGTGGTAAGGCAATACCAGCCAAAACTCGTCGACCCCTTTAGCGCCCGACGTATACGATACATAACCTACCGCCATGGCCGCGCTCAGCATCAAAGCGGTTATGCCCGATAGGAATAAGGTCACCCTGCTATTGTACTCCGTATTCATCCGGTCGAACTCGACCTGATCCTCCGGCGATAGCTTGTTGATATTATCGACAAAATCTCTGATTCCCATACTTTATTATACCATTTAAAAAAAGGGCTGTCCTGATTGATTTCAATAAAATCAATTTTGGACAGCCCGTCTCGACGCGCTAAGAAACGAAGTGTTTGTTTATACCGGATAGACGTAGGAATACAGGCTGCGGCCTCCCTTGAAGGGCCCCTTCATCAGATCGTCCATGAGTTTAGGCTCAGCTTCGGACAGCTCCGTCATCTCCATGGGCAGCTTGCCGGCGGGATAGGCTTCCAGGATCTCGTCGTGGATCTTGCAGATGAAGTCGATGAGCACGTCCAGGCCTTCCTCGGCTTTCTTGGGGTCGGCTTTGGTGGGATAACCCACGACGCCCTCTGGGTACTGCTTGACTTCCAGGGGCCCCAAGCCCGCTGTGCAGTGGCCGGGGAGGGGCCATTGATAGACGTCGCCGCCGAGATCGATGGTCTTGGGGGACAGGACGTGTTTCTTCGGCCAGTTCTTGGTGTCTTCCATCTGCTCCTTGTGATTCAGTTCGCCGAACAGGGCCATGGCGTATGATGTCTCTACTTCGTCCGCGTGGCGGAACGCCGTGTCGAACTGGGTGTCGTTGACGTCGAACTCTTTCGCCCGGAGATACTTGGCGATGACCGTAGGCCAGTTGACGAAAGCGAACATGCAGGGTACCCGCGTGGCTTTTTGGAACATATGGATGGCGTTGGGGATGACATATTCCTGGCCGTGCCCGTTAAGCAGGATCATCTTGCGGAAACCGGCGTTCCAGTATCCGGCGAAAATGGCGCGCAGATACGCGTTAAACGTATCTTCGGGTACGACGATGGTGCCGGGCATACCCATCTGATTCCAGGAGTGGGCGCCGAACCAGACGGGCTGAGAAATGGTGCAGCCTTTCTCTTTCGCCACAATCTCCGCCATGCGGGTCACCAGGAACGTATCCTCGCCGTAAGGCTGGCCCATGCCGTGATACTCGGTGCTGCCGATGGGGATGAGGATGATGTCGTTCTTCTTAAGGCGCTCCTGGACCGCGGTGCCGGTCATGTTCTGGAAATATAAGCTTTCCGGGCTGTCCATATACCCTTTGGACATTTGATACTTCATGAAATCCGCCTCCTAATATTTATACTTTAATTAATTGCTGTTTTTCAATCATAATATGTAACCGGGGGAGTGTCAAGGGACGGCGCTTTCTAAAAGCATTCCTTGCTCAGGGCGTCGATCTCAGCCGTCAGGGCGTCGTAAACGCCGGGGTAGATGGATTCGGGCCCGCCCATGGTCAATCCCGGGATGAGGTACTTCGTACCGGCCTTCTCCACCAGCGCCCGCAGGTCGCGCCTCAGGGCTTCCACGGACCAGTCCTCCTTATCGTGCTTCCCGTTGTCCAGGCCGCCGTGGAAGGTGATCCTGCCGCCGTAGTTCCTGATGAGCCCGGGGATATCGTTTTCCGACACCGCGCCCTGAAACACGTCTATCCCCATCTCGATCATGTAGGGGACAAGATTGGCGGCGTAGGAGTCGCTGTGATGCACGATGATTTCCACGCCGTTTTGCTTCCAGAAGCCGTATACCCTTTTGTACGCGGGAAACAGGAACTTTTCAAAATCAGCGGGGGATAAAAACGACCTGGTCTGGGTGCCCCAGTCGTCGTGATGGAATATGGCGTCCGGATGCTGCCGTTCGACAATGATTTTCGCCGCTTCGATCTCCCAGTCCGCCAGGCGGTTAATCAGCTCAAGCATGGCCTCGGGCTCCTCATGGAAATTCGCCAGGCAATCCACCATGCCCATCAGGGAGTGCATACGCTCGAATATACCCGGGGCGACCATAGCCGCGGCGAAGACCTCGTTTCTGTCCACAGCGTCCATGGCTTTGACATGATCCTCCGTCCACAAATCGTCATAGGAACGAGGCTCGGGTATCGTCAGGACCTCTTTCCATTTCGTGACGTCCTTGAGTTTGATGAACTCCGGCGTGTGCAGCGGAAAAGGGGTCACCACATGGGCCGGCCACGAGGAGGTCACCCCCCAGTCGTTGACGACAGTGCCGCCCCTGGGGCACGCCCCCGCCCTGCCCCTGACGATAGGGTTCCCCACCAGCTTCATATATTCATACTGGTTGACAAAGCGATCCGGGGCGCCGCCGCGTATGGTTTCCAAAAAGTTTTGCCTGATTGTCAACATAAATTAAAATCCCTCCGCTTCGCGAATTACGCCAATAACCTTGTTTGGCGTCGATGTAATCGTGAGACAATTATATCACATTATGTTATAATGAACATTGTTCAACATATCAAAAGACGAAACAAAACATTACGCATGATGAAAAAGAGAGGGAACACGTATGAAAAACAAATCCTTGATCATCGTATTAGCAGCGGCTTTTCTAATCGGCATATCGGCGCCGGCAACGGTTTTCGCGGATACCGGTATAACGAATCTGGTGGTCAGGCCGGACGTCAATACGGTTGGGGAATACAGCCGGTATCAAATCAACTTCACATCCAACGCGGAGTTGACGGGCAACATCGATACGGTACAAATAAGATTTCCCTCCGAATACAGATTCAACAACGTCAACTGGCAAACGGGAAACGTCGATATCAACGGCGTGGCTTCGGGGGGCCTTGATTATTACAACGGCCTGCTGACGATATTGATCCCCAGAAGTATCACGGTCCGTCCGGGGGATACGGTGATCGTGAGCCTCTCACCCGGTGTTATCAGAAACCCGGCGGAGACGGGGGAGTTCAGCCTTTTTGTGAATACGTCCAAAGAGACCCTTCCGGTAGCGTCGCCCAAGTTTTCCATTTCCGAATATGTGAACGCGGACGGCGTATCGAGGCCTCATGTGACGCTTAACCCGGTGAGGGGCTACCAGGCGGAGGAAATCGCGGTCAGGTTTACCACCAATCAGTCCGGGCAGCTCATCGGCAGCGTTGATCAGATTATATTGGACTTCCCCGCCGGCTTCAGGCTGCCGCAAAACATCGACGAGAGGACCATCACCATCAACGGCATACAGATGTACGGCCTCAGCCCCGTGGTCGTGGGGCAAAGGCTGATACTGCCCCTGTCGCCTACCATGAATTTCACCGAAATGCACCTCATCGAGATCGTCATCGCCCCCAACTCCGGCGTCACCATAGACAGAAGCGTTTCCGACGCCAGGCTTTGGGCCAGCACTACGAGAAATACCGCGGTGGTCGAGTCGTTTCCATTTAATATGAACAGGACGCCGGATCAGATTTATATCCCGCCCGACGATAAGGACCCCGGCGTAACGGTGGCGCCAAACGGCGCCGGCGCCCTGGGGCAGTGGACCTTTACCTTCCCGAGAAACACGATCCAATTAACCCAGGGCAGCGTCGTCATGGGCTTCACATTAGTGTTCCCTAACGGGACCGTCATGCCCGGCTCTATCGCCGCGCAGCATATCACCGTAAACGGCCAGCAAAGCTCGGGCGTTCTGGTAACCCCCAGCCGCAGGGAAGTGATATTCAACCTGCCCATCGGCTTTTCGGTGGATTTCGATATCACCGTCGTTATCTCATCGTCCGCGGGCATACAGAATCCGCCGGCAGCCGTGTATCATATGGAGATCGGCGCCCTGAGCGGGATCAAAACCTTCACCACGAAAGCCTTTGAAATCAAAACGGTATCCGACGTCGTACCGCCCCCGCCGAACCCGCAGGATCCTCCGGCGACAGGCGACAAGGTCGTCAAACTGACGCTTAACGACCCCGTGGCGGTCAATAACGGAAACGCCATGATCCTGGACGTAGCCCCGCAGCGCCTGGGTAACTTTGCCATGGTGCCCCTGCGGTTTGTGACCGAAGGGCTGGGCGCGGTGGTGGATTATGACAGCGCGCAAAACACAGTGACCCTGATCCTCGGCAGCAGGACGATCGTGCTGTGGCCGGGCTCTACCCTGGCTAAGGTGGACAATGTGGTCGTTACGCTGGCGCGTGCGCCGGTCATCGTCGGCGACCGCACTATGGTGCCCGTGCGCTTCGTCTCGGAGTGCTTCGGCGCGATGGTGGACTATATCAGCGACACGGATCCGATCACCATCACGATGACGGCTGACGCCCTGACGAAGATGCCCGCCGTAGTAGATATCCAGGCCGGGCAGGCCGCGGCGGCGGCGGGGCCGTCGGGGAGCGGCGCCGGGACCGGAGCGGGGGCGAATGCGGGAGCGGGAACAAACACAGACGCGGGCACAGGCGCAGGAGACGGGAGCGGAAGCGGCACAGGCACAGGCGCCGCCGCCGGTACGGGCGGCGGACAGGGCGCGGTAGGCAAAACCATTACCCTGAGAGCCGGAAGCAACAACGCCAACCTGCGCCAGGGGCCGGGTACAAGCTACGACCTGGCGGGCTTATTGCTGCCCAGCGAGACGGCGACGATCATCGAGATCAAAGACGACTGGTATAGGGTCGAGTTCAGCTATGGCTTAAAGGCCTGGATCAGGGAAGACCTGGTCGAAGTCAAATAACCCAAAAGAGGCGACGATGAATAAAATAAGGGAAATCAAAGACATTATACGGCGGGAGGTATTGGCAGCCGTATCCAGGGCAGCGGCGGAAAACCGGTTACCGGATCTGCCGCCGCCGGCTTTTTCGGTAGACGCGCCCCGTGATAAAAACCACGGGGATTTTGCTGTCAATATCGCGATGATGATGAGCAAGCCTGCCGCCATGCAGCCCCGGATAATCGCCCAGGCCATAGCCGAACTGATAGATCCTGGCCTGGATTGGCTGGACAGGGTAGAGATAGCCGGCCCGGGATTCCTCAACTTTTATCTTGTTCCGGATTATTTTCACCCCATACTGGACGCCATAACCGCGGAGGGCCGGGCTTACGGGCGAAGCGATCACGGCGGCGGCCGCAAAGTCCAGATCGAGTTTGTCAGCGCGAACCCTACGGGCCTCCTTCATATGGGCAACGCCCGGGGCGCGGCGCTGGGGGACAGCCTTGCCAATGTCATGAACGCGGCGGGCTTCCGGGTCAGTAAAGAGTATTACATCAACGACGCGGGTAATCAGATCGAAAACTTCGGGAAATCCCTGGAAGCCAGATATCTGGAACTGCTGGGAGAAGAAGTGGAATTCCCCGAGGACGGCTATCAGGGCGACGACATTACCGACACGGCCCGGCGTATACTCGACCGGGAAGGGGATCGCTTCCTTCAGGCAGACGCCGGAACCCGGCGAAAGTTTATGATAGAAGAAGGGCTGAAGGAAAAACTGAGCGATATCCGGCAAAGCCTGGAAGGCTTCGGCGTCGGCTTTGACGTCTGGTTCAGCGAGTTAAGCCTGCATGAGGGCGGCAAGATCCGGGAGACTGTGGACGTCCTGAGAGATAAAGGGCTCCTTTACGAAAAGGACGGCGCCCTCTGGTTCCGGGCGACGGCTTTCGGCGATGAGAAAGACGAAGTCATGATCCGGGCGAACGGCATACCGACGTATTTCGCCAGCGATATCGCTTATCACCGGGATAAGTTTGAGCGGGGTTTTGAGACGGTCATCAATATATGGGGCGCGGATCACCACGGCCATGTAGCCAGGATGAAAGGGGCCATGGGCGCTTTCGGTTATCGGCCGGAAGACCTGGAGGTGGTCCTGATGCAGCTCGTGCGGCTCATGCAGGGGCGGGAAATCGTCAGGATGTCCAAGCGCAGCGGCCAATACATCACCCTGGACGAGCTGGTGGAAGAAGTCGGCAGGGACGCTGCGCGGTTCTTTTTCGTGATGCGCGCCGCCGAAAGCCAGATGGATTTCGATCTGGACCTGGCGAAATCCCAGTCCGCGGAAAACCCGGTCTATTATGTACAATACGCCCACGCCAGGATCCACAGCCTGTTAAAAATGGCGCAAATACCTGTGGATCAGGCTAACGATTGGACGGGCGCCGATCTGCGCCTGCTGATCCATCCGGCGGAGAAGGATCTGATCCGCAAGCTGGCCGATTTGCCCGAGGAAATCATACAGGCCGCTGTGGACAGGGAGCCTCACCGGCTGCCCAGATACGCCATGGATCTGGCCGCCCTGTATCATAGCTTTTATACTGAATGCCGCTGCCTGGTGGACGACGCGCCCCTCAGGCTGGCCCGTTTACAGCTGTGCGACGCGACCAGGATCGCGCTTCGCAACGTATTGGAGATCATCGGCGTAAGCGCGCCGGACAGAATGTAAGGAGGGCAAACAATATGGCGCAGGCTAAATATGTATTCATCACCGGAGGGGTGGTTTCTTCCCTGGGGAAAGGGATAACGGCCGCGTCCCTGGGACGTTTGCTGATTAACAGGGGCCTGAGGGTAGTTAATCAAAAGTTTGACCCTTACATCAATGTGGATCCCACGAATATGAGCCCCACTCAACACGGCGAGGTCTTCGTCACGGACGACGGCGCTGAGACCGATCTTGACCTGGGCCACTATGAGCGTTTTACCGACTGCGTTCTTCCAAGCTGCTGCAGCGTAACGATGGGTTCCATTTATGACAAGGTCATCCGAAATGAGCGCGAGGGTAAATATCTGGGAGGTACCGTGCAGGTGATCCCCCATATCACCAACGAGATTAAAAACGCCATACGCGCCGTATCCGACAGGCTCTATCCCGACGTAGTCATCACCGAAGTAGGCGGCACGGTTGGCGATATAGAGTCTCTGCCCATCCTTGAGGCGATCCGCCAGCTCAAACGGGAGCTGGGGAGCGAAAACGTGATGTACATCCATGTCACGCTGGTACCGTATCTATCCGCCTCGTCGGAGGCGAAAACGAAGCCGACTCAGCACAGCGTAAAGGAACTGAGAAGCATCGGGATACAGCCGAACGCTATCGTTTGCCGTTCCGAAAGCCCGCTGACGAATGAGACCGAGGCGAAAATCGCCCTGTTCTGCGACATCGACCTGGAAGCGGTGATCCAGACGCCCGACGTGGAGAATCTGGACGAGATACCCCTGCTCCTGCGCTCCCAGAGCTTCGACGATATCGTCGTGGATTATTTCCGGCTGGAGTGCGACCCGGCCAGGATGGACGAATGGGAGGCCCTGGTCCGCCGAGCGAAGAACCCGAAGCACAAAGTAAAAATCGCCGTCGTCGGTAAATACACCGAGCTGCCGGACGCCTACCTCAGCGTATGCGAAGCGCTGCGGCACGCCGGCATCCATCATGAGACGGAAGTCCAATATACCCTGATTTTTTCCGGGAGTATCACGAGTCGGGAAAAGGCGAAAGAGATACTTGACGGCTACGACGGTATATTGGTCCCCAGCGGTTTTGGGACGCGGGGCATAGAAGGCGCTATCCTGGCGATACAATACGCCAGGGAAAACGGCGTGCCGTATTTCGGGATTGGCCTGGGCATGCAGCTGGCCCTGGTGGAGTTCGGGCGAAACGTATTGGGCCTTAATGCCGGCTCCGAAGAAGCCCATCCCGACTGCGCCGACAAGGTCGTGCATTATGCCCGGAAGGACGACCAGTCCGACCCGTCCAGCTTCGGCAGAAACGGCGCCCTCCGCATCGGCAGCTACGGCTGCAGGCTGCAGAACGGCTCCATCGCTGCGGAAGCCTACGGCGTAAACGATATACGGGAGCGGCACCGGCACAGGCTGGAAATGAATAACGCCTACCGCGGGGCTTTCACCGACGGCGGCATGTGGATTACCGGCCTCTCCGAGGACGGGGAAATGGTAGAAATCGTAGAATTGCGGGACCATCCCTGGTTTTTGGCCTGCTCTTTCCTGCCGGAATTCAAGTCCCGGCCCAACCGGGTCCACCCATTGTTTCGCGAGTTTATCGGCGCGATACTGAGAAAATGTACGACATAGCCGTCGTCGGCTGCGGGATTGTCGGCGCAGCGGCGGCTTTTGCCTTAAGCCGTTATGACGTATCGGTCGTCGTATTGGAAAAAGAAAACGACGTAGCCGCGGGCGCCACCAAGGCAAACAGCGCGGTCGTCCACGCGGGATACGACCCCAAGCCGGGCACATTGATGGCGAGGTTAAACGTCAGGGGTAATCAGCTGACCTGGGATTTATGCGAAGCGCTGGATGTGCCTCATCTACGCTGCGGTTCGCTCATGCTGGCTTTCTCCGATCAGGAAGTCGCGGTGCTGGAAGAATACAAGGGCAGAGGCGAAACGAACGGCGTACCCGGACTTGAGATGATTAGCAGGGCGCGTCTGCGCGGGATGGAACCTGAGACGAGCATGGACGCGGCGGCGGCGCTGTACGCGCCTACCGCCGGTGTGGCCTGCCCCTGGGAACTGACCCTGGCGATGGCGGAATGCGCCGTGGGAAACGGCGCGGAGCTTAGGCTGGAAACCGCCGTGACGGGGATAGACAGGATACCCGGCGGCTATCGCTTACTGACCGAAAACGGGCTGGTGGAAGCGGGAAGGGTGCTTAACGCCGCGGGGGTCCATTCGGCGGCCGTCCACGATATGATCGCGGCGCCGGCTTTCCGGATCGTACCCGTCCGGGGCGAATATTATCTGCTGGATAAAAGTGAAGGCAGCCGCGTAAGCCGCGTCGTGTTTCACTGCCCGACCTCGAGAGGCAAAGGGACGTTGGTGGCGCCTACGTTTCATGGGAATCTGATCGTCGGGCCAAACGTCGGGCAGCCCCGTACGCCGGATGATACGGCGACGACGGCGGAAGGCTTGGACGAGGTGGCGCGGGAGGCGCGCCGTCTGGTACCTTCCATAGATCTGCGCGCCGTGATCCGGAGCTTCGCCGGCATACGGGCCGCGGCCGACGCCGACGACTTCATCATCGCCGAAGCGCCGGGCGCCCCGGGCTTTTTCGATCTTGCCGGCATCAAGTCGCCGGGTTTAACGGCAGCCCCCGCCATCGCGGAAGCGGCGGTGGAGATGCTCGTGAGAAGCGGGCTGGCGCTTAAGCAAAAGCCGCGATTCATCGGGGAACGCAAGCGCCTGCGCTTCACGGAACTGACGCCCCGGGAGAAGGCTGATCTGGTCCGCTCCGAGCCCGCTTTCGGGCGGGTCGTTTGCCGGTGTGAAACCGTGACCGAAGGGGAGATCATGGCGGCCCTGGACGCGCCTATACCCCCCCGCTCAGTCGACGGCGTCAAACGCCGGACCGGCGCCGGGATGGGACGCTGCCAGGGCGGTTTCTGCGGCCCGCGGGTGACGGAGCTGCTGTCCGAAGCTATGGGCGTTCCGGCTTGGCGGATCCCTCAGGATCTGCGGGGGAGTTATCAGCTTATACGGCGCAACGGCTGAGTTCATCTGAACTTTAGCCGGTACGGCATAATCGCGGGAGATATAGGATGACGGTTGACGAATATGAATTAGTCGTGATAGGCGGAGGCCCCGCGGGACTCGCGGCGGCGTTGTCTGCCCGGGCGGCGGGTTTGCGCGATATATTGATTGTCGAGCGGGAGAAGGAACTGGGGGGCGTCCTGAACCAATGCGTCCACAGCGGCTTCGGGCTGCATTATTTTAACGAGGAGCTTACGGGACCGGAATACGCGGGCCGGTTTATCGGGAAACTCCGGGATACTGATATACAGGTAAAGCTCGATACGACGGCGCTGGATATCACCCCAACGAGAGAAGTACATATCGTAAACAAGCGGGACGGATATCGCGTGACTAAAGCCGGCGCGGTTATACTTGCCATGGGATGCCGCGAACGGGCCAGAGGGGCGGCGGGTTTACCGGGGACGCGTCCGGCGGGGATCATGACGGCGGGAACCGCCCAGAGATACATCAATATCGAAGGCTATCACGTAGGCGACAGGGCCCTCATCGTCGGCTCGGGCGATATCGGGCTGATCATGGCCAGGCGGCTGACGCTGCAGGGGACAAAAGTACTGGCTTGCGTCGAGATCATGCCTTACAGCGGCGGGCTGACCCGCAATATCGTGCAGTGCCTGTACGATTTCGATATCCCCCTTTACCTTTCCCACGCGGTCACGGAGATTCGGGGGTCGAGGCGGGTCGAGGGGGCGACAGTCTCGCCGGTAGACGAAAACAGGGCGCCGATACGCGGCGCGGATATAGAGTTCGACTGTGATACGATACTGCTGTCGGTAGGATTGATTCCGGAAAACGAACTGAGCAGGAAGGCCGGCGCAGCGATAGATCCCAGTACCGGCGGCGCCGTGGTCACGGAAAGCAGGGAGACGACCGTACCCGGCATATTTGCCTGCGGCAATGTCCTCCAGGTTCACGATCTGGCTGATTTTGTGACGACGGAGAGCGAGCTCGCGGGGAGGTCCGCGGCGGAATACGTCTTGAAAGGGAAGACCGGGCGCGGAGGAATAGGATAGGATGACCGAACTGATTTGCATAGCCTGCCCCAAAGGCTGCCGGCTGACGGTGGACGGCGCGTTGAACGTGACCGGGCACGACTGCGCACGCGGCGAGGCTTACGGCAGGGACGAGGTCCGAAACCCGCTGCGGGTCGTCACATCTACAGTGAAGGTCGAAGGCGGCGCGTTACGCCGCTGCCCGGTCAAGACGACGGGCGGCATACCGAAGGGGCTGGTAATCGATTCGGTGAGGGCCCTGGACCGGATATGCATCCCGGCGCCGGTACGGGCCGGGCAGATCGTCTTCGCGAACGTCTGCGGCGCCGGCGTGGATTTCATCGCGACCCGGGATATACCGCAAGCGTGACCGGAAGCGAAAAATACAAATCAGGAAGGAGAAAGTAATGCCGAAGTACATACTTGCCCTCGACCAGGGCACCACGAGCAGCAGGGCCGTCCTGTTCGACCATGAGCAGAACATAGTTGAGATCGCCCAGCGGGAATTCACGCAGCATTACCCCAATGAAGGCTGGGTGGAGCATGATCCCATGGAGATTTACTCCTCCCAGTACGGCGTGATGATGGAAGCCCTCGCCGCAAGCGGGATCGGCATGTCGGATCTGGCCGCCATAGGCGTCGCCAATCAGCGGGAAACAACGGTGATGTGGGAAAGATCGACGGGCAGGCCTATCTATAACGCTATCGTGTGGCAGTGCCGCCGTACCGCGCCTATCATCGACGAGCTGACTGCCGCCGGGCTGGAGGGGCATATCCGCGGCGTCACGGGGCTGGTGCCGGACGCGTATTTCTCCGGTACGAAGATCAAGTGGATCCTGGATCACGTAGAAGGCGCCAGGGATAAGGCGGCCCGGGGAGAAGTGCTTTTCGGTACGGTGGATACCTGGCTGGTTTGGAAGCTAACCGGAGGCGAAGCCCATGTGACGGACTACACCAACGCTTCCCGGACGATGATTTACGATATACACAAACTGCGATGGGACGCGAAGCTGCTGGAGGCGCTGGATATCCCCCCGGCTTGCCTGCCCAGGGTATGCGGGAGTAGCGAGGTATACGGGCAGGTCAACATACAGGGGTTTAACATTCCCATCGCGGGCATCGCGGGGGATCAGCAGGCGGCGCTTTTCGGCCAATGTTGTTTTGAGCCGGGAGAAAGCAAAAACACTTACGGCACCGGCTGCTTCCTCCTGATGAATACGGGCGATAAGGCTGTGGACAGTCAAAACGGTCTGGTTACCACCATCGCCTGCGGGCTGGACGGCAGGGTTCAGTACGCCCTTGAAGGAAGCGTATTTACAGCGGGGGCGGTGATCCAGTGGCTCAGGGACGAGCTTCGCTTCCTCGGGGAGAGCCGGGACGCGGAGTACTACGCGCGAAAGGTGGAGGATACGGGCGGCGTATATCTGATCCCCGCCTTTACCGGCTTAGGCGCGCCTTATTGGGATATGTACGCCAGAGGATGCCTCGTGGGCCTGACCCGTGGGACGGGGAGGGAACATATCATCCGGGCCGCCCAGGAAAGCATCGCTTACCAGAGCTTCGATCTGGTGGACGCCATGGAGAGGGATACGGGAATACCGATTACGATGCTGAAAGCGGACGGCGGCGCCAGCCGGGATGGTTTTTTAATGCAGTTTCAGGCGGATATCCTGAATCGTCAGGTGGCGAGGCCGAAGACCAGCGAGTCCACGGCGCTGGGGGCGGCGTATCTCGCCGGATTAGCCACGGGGGTATGGAGCGGCCGGGAGGAGCTCAGAAAGCATTGGCGTTCCGACGTCGTGTTCGAACCGCGAATGGACGACGGGAAGCGGAAAGAACTGCTGTCCGGATGGCACAGGGCGGTGGAGCGGAGCCTGGGCTGGGCAAAATGAAAAAGTGAAAAGAAACATGGGAAAAAGCCCGGGATTATGGTATGATTAGTCATATTAAAACGGAGAATAAATGATGGCGGAGATCACGAGGGGACCGGCTAAAGAAAAAAGGCATTACGCGTGGGTCATACTGGTCGCCTGCTGCGTGTTCAGTTTCGGATTTGGGATGACGGCAAACAGCATGGGCCAGTTTTTTGTGCCCGTCACAAGGGATCTGGGGCTGGGCATGGGGCAGTTTACCATGTATATGACGGTAAGCGGACTGGTTCAGGTCGCTTCGATGTCCATGTTGAATAAGGTATTAGAAAGAGTCAAACTCCGCGTTTTACTCTCGTGCTGTTTCACTATCCGGCTGGCGTGCACGGCGCTGATGGGGTCCTTTACCCATCTTTGGCAATGGTACGCCATCGGGATCGTCATGGGGGTCGTGGGGCCGCCGGTCCATCTGGTTATGCCGCCCATCATCCTGAGCAATTGGTTTGTGAAGAAAAGAGGCTTCGCTATCGGGATCGCTATGATGTTTTCGGGGCTGGGCGGCGCCATCATGAACCCGGCTCTGGCTTGGATCATCGAGAGCTTCGGCTGGAGGGTCGCGTATGTGGCTAACTCGCTGATCGCCGGGGCGGTGGTCTTGCCGTTTTTCATGTTCGTCATCCTGCTGAAACCTTCCGACAAAGGGTTGGAGCCATATGGGTATGAGGAGGCGCAGGACGGCCCTCAAAACGCGGCGCTCAACGAAGTCCGGGAAAGCGGCGTATCCTGGGATCAGGCCTCGCGTTCATTCTCTTTCCTGCTCATGATCGTCATATTCGCCGTGTCAGGATTTTTTGGCGGGTATACGCAGGTGCTTTCGGCTTATGGCATATCCATCGGTTTGACCGTCACCGCGGCCGCGGTTTTGCCGTCGCTGTGCATGGTGGGCAACGCCCTGACTAAGCTCACGATGGGCGCGGTCAATGATAGATTTGGCGGCAGGGTCATGATGTACAGCGGGCTCGCGGTCGTGCTGATCGCTATGCTGCTGCTTCTAAACGGCGCGAATCCCCCCGCCGGATTATATATCGGCGCGTTTTTGGCGGGTATGTTTCTTACCGTGATGTCGGTGTCTTCGCCCCTTATGGTTCACACCGTTTACGGCGCCCGGGATTATACCCGGATATTCGTGACGCTTTCCCTGGCGCAAAATCTGCTGGTCGCCATGGGCGCTTCCATTATCGGGTTTATGTTTGACTTCACCGGCGACTATTCCCTGGCTTTCACCACGGGCGCCGTCGTTACCGGTATTACAGCTTGCCTCACATTCTTCGCTTTCAAGACCAGCAAAAAGCTGGCTTGGCAATAAATATTCAGGGTAAAGAAAGGTTTCAGTTTACGTGATTATTAGAAAGGGGTAAGTGTATGGTACAAAAGTACGGAAAATGGCCGGAAAGCTGCTGGACGTCTGACAAGATCGACTGGAAAGCGGCGAAAACGATCACCGCGGGGGTGGACCTGGGGAGCACAAGCGCCCAGTGCGCCATCTTCTG
>Ga0082212_10002351_pt1 | contig 27627 bp, 20 predicted proteins | sample TergutNt197P3_FD_71548 | JGI IMG/M metagenome (GOLD analysis project Ga0082212, IMG submission 71548) | Neocapritermes taracua P3 segment gut microbial communities from Petit-Saut dam, French Guiana - Nt197 P3 | ecosystem: Host-associated > Arthropoda: Insects > Digestive system > Gut ...
CGTTTCGGGCGAAGATGGTTTTATCCTTTCGATGCGCGTTACGGAGCCGAGCCGGAACCGGTATGTCGTTGTGAAAAACGGCGATAAAACCATCCGGAAAAAAGAAGTGAGGCTGCACCCGGCAGAAATGATTCGAATCAAGGTCGGGAAAGATGTCGCGGCAGGCGGCAGCGAAATGGAGGTATCGGTAGAATGAGCGCGAAAAAAGAACTGACCTGTGTAAGATGTCCCAACGGCTGTACGATTGTGGTAGAGCTTGACGAAAGCGGCAAAATCCTTGTTGATGCCGAAGGAAAGCTTGCCATCAGGAAAGAAAATCCCTGCAAGATGGGCGACGAGTGGGCGAAGCAGGAGATTGAAAATCCGTTGCGCACGATATCGTCGAGTATTCCGGTCGAAAACGGCGATTCGTTGATGGTGAGCGTGCGCACCAGCCGTCCGATTCCGCTTGCGAAGATATTCGATGTTATGGGAGAGATTCGCAAAAAGACGCTGAAAGCGCCTGTGATGATTAACGACGTAATCATCGCCAATCCCGCCGGCACGGATACCGACATCATCGCAACCAGAGACGTTGCGAAAGCAAGCTGATATTCCTGATAACATCCTTTATACGATCACAATAAAAAACATGAATTGTGATCGTCAATGCTTGTGCCGCCGGAATATTTCGCAGAATTTGCCGGAGAGGTTAAAAGATGGAAGTAACGATAGTGAATGAAATGCGTGCCGGGTACCGGTATCACTGCTTCCTGAAGGCATGCATCCCCAGCATCAGAGCGAGCGTTCCGGAATCAGGTTCACGAAAGAATCCCAGCGAGTAGTGCTGTGTATCGGACAATGCGCCAAGAATACCGTTTTCATCCCGGCGCATCGTAATCCGCATGGCTGAATAATCACGATCATGTAAAGTGCAGGTAAGCTGTTCTCCTTCGCAGGTGACGACGATCGTGCAGTCCTGCGGCCCGATATAGATTCCGGACAGATCATTGAGAGAAAATTCCAGCGGTTCTTCGGGAGACGGCGATAGCGGGCAGCCGCGCAACATTCCAAAAATACCGCTAACGATTAAATCCCGGAAAAACGGCTGCCACGCATTAATGCCGATCACCAGGGCGATTTTGTTTTGAGGATCAAAACGTAAACCGCATGCCTGTCCGCGTGACGAACCGTTGTGTCCAAAAAGCCGGCCGCGATAAAACGCGCATCCCGCGCCGAAAGATACGGGGATTTGTTCGTGTCGCATACTTCCATAAGTCAGTGGGATTTTTACCACCTGTTTATGTGTAAACTTTACGGCTTTTTTGGATATTGTCGGCGGAACCGCGTAAATACCGCAGATCATCGATGTAATACGCAGAAAATCCCGTATGGTCATCGTGATGCCGGACAGGGAGCCGTTCCAGAAATCTCCGTAAGGAACGGTGCGCACCTTCTCGAATTTCATGGTGTCACGATTGAAGGAATGTTCCGCCGCATAAGCTTCATCGCCGCGCCCGTTGACTTTAACAGTGCCAGCGGTTATGCCTAAAGGTCGGAATATCATTTCACGGTAGAGGTCGAGTATATCCGTGCCGGTTATTCGTTTAATAATTTCCGTGAGAATTGCATACTCGGCATGTTCATAGCTGAATACGGATCCGGGCTCAAAAAGCTGAGGGGTGTTTTTTAGAAAATCGACGCATTTTGGCCATGAGTAATAATAGGCCATACCCGGATCCGATATGTTGACTCCGCGATACCCGCTCGTGTGCGAAAGCAAATGCCAGATCGCAAGATTCCTGCCACGCTCCGTTCCATGAAGTTCGTGCAAATATTTTTCTATGCGATCGTCCGGATGACATTTGCCCGCTTCAATCAATTCCGCGGCAACCTGCGCCGTTAGCAGCTTGGAGATACACCCCGCCTGAAAATGGGTGTTTTCATTCATTTCGGAAGGGTTGTCTATGGCTTGCGTTCCCGTGGCAGCAAATATCTGCCGTCCGTCGATATCTAACCCGAGGCACATTCCGGGAATTCCCGTATCTGCGTGAATCTTCGTGACCAGCGTTTGCATATGCCCACGCAATGCTTCCATCGCTGCCTGCAGATTTGGGTGTTCCGGCGAGTTGTCGTTCATCAATCATTCTCCGTTGAATCGAATGCAAAACCTTTATTCGTGTCCGTTCGTGGTTCTGATTAAAATACGCCGATTTCCATATTCTCCATCTCCGTCTCGGCCTGCGCTGATTTCCTGCCGTCAATCGCATTGCAGAACTTACGCAGGGTTGGGGCATTCATTAGAGCGTCCGGGGGCATGTCTATATTTAAAACGTCGCTTACACGAAACAACGCCATCATAGTCATCAGCGAATCGCCTCCCAGTTCGAAAAAATTATCGTCGGGATTGATTTTGTCGAGTTGAAGCGTTTCCATCCAAATTTCACCAACCGTAATTTCCGTAGGTGAAAATGCCTGTTCGTTATCTCGCGCTTGCATATTCACTCCCTGAAATCCGACTATTCATAAAATCCGTTATTTTCAATTCCAACGCCTTGCGGTCGGCCTTTCCTGATGCCGTGCGCGGAATGTCGTTCATGATGACCACCTGGACATCATCCGCGTACGCTTTGACGCAGGCCGCCACTTCCCGCGTCAGTTCAATTTTATCAACCGGAACCGTGCTATTTGGGATGACTGCCAACGCAATACCCACGCCCTGCCGCCGGGAACCGGAAATCCGCAAAGCGGCCGCGTCGTCAACCGTGTCGAGTTCGCAAACCAGCCGTTCCAGTTTTTCTGATGAAATCGGCCTGTCTCCGCACCGAAACGCATCAAGGCGGCCGGTGACATACAGGTTTCCTGCAGGGCCGATATAGCCCAGGTCTCCGGTTTTCAACCAGCCGTCTTCCAGGATGGCGCCGGAATCTTCCCGGCCAAAGCAGTAACCCTGCATGACCATTGCGCCGCGCACCCATATTTCGCCGTGATTTCCTTGCGTCGCTTCACATCCGTCATGATCGACGATTTTTATATTCACGCTTGGAAGCGCAAGTCCGCTCAACTCGGGGTTGTCAAGTAACTCCTTACCGGAAACCACGCTGATAGCGCCGCAAGTTTCCGTCATACCGTAACCAGTTCCCAGGCTTATGTGCGGGAATACGTTCGTCAGTGCGCGGATGAATTTTTTGCGCAACGGGACGCCATATATATTCATATGCGACAAAGACCGCAAACTATCCCTTGATCGATTGGCGTAAAGCAACTCATTTGCCATTGTCGGCGACAATCCGCATAACGAGCGGACGCGCTCATAGTCGATTAAATCCGTCGCGGTTTGCAAATCCCATTCCGGCAGCAACACTATTTTACCGCCAAGGTAACACATCAGCATTAACTGGGAGTATCCGCTGGCATGAGAGAACGGCGACAATAAAAGAGAACAGGTCTGTGCATCGTGACGATGTTTACGCCCGTCGGTTGCGGCGCAAAAACTCATACGCAGGCCGCCCAGCATCATATTCATCAAGCCCGTCGTCATATTGCGATGGTTGAACACTACACCCTTCGGCGTTCCGGTCGTTCCGGATGTGAACGAAATCAATGCTTCGTCATCCGGCGTCGTTTCACATGTTTCCTCAATATACGCGTCATCTTGATCGCCGGGCGTATCCGCCAGGTTGAAAATGGAAAAAACCGCCGATGTTCCGCAGGCAATACGCGAAATTGCATCAGTCTGACGCATCATAGGAATAACCACTGGAAGCTTTATTCCCGATACATTGATTTTTCCTAAGGAAGAAAAATCTGCAGCCACCAGTTCGCAATTTGTAAGTTCAAGCGCCTTGATTATGTCGCTTTCTTTTACGTCAACCGGTATGATTACTGGCGCCGCGCCCGCAAAGCATAACGCCATGAAAACGATCGCCCATTCCGGGCCTGTATCCATGATAAGCGCGACTCGACTTCCCTTTTTAATTTTGTATTTTTGCCGCATATTCCGCGCAAAATAAATTGTGCGTCGGAACGCCTGTCTGTATGTTAGTCGCATATCGCCTTTTATAATAAATTCACGATCCGCAAAAGCCGCGGATTTTATGAACACATCTCGCAGTGTTTGAGGGCCGCGTGGAAATATCTTGCAAGGGGTACCTTTGATGACAACGTCCTGGAGCTCAAAAGGGGAGCCTTTGTGTGTCAAAAGTTCGTAAGACAGTAATTTTTCCATGTATTGCAAATTTCTACCATCCTTTCCTGGAAAATCAGCGCCTTTTGAGGGCATGTTTTTGAACCTTGCCCGTACTCGTAACGGGCAGACATTCAATGATTTTGTAACTATACGGAACCTTGTTATGTGACAGTCTTGCACGGCAGTGCTCGTGCAAGTCCGTCTTGCTTAACAAAGGATTACGGGAGGCCACGCAGGCATGGATTATCTCTCCCATTAGTGAATCCGGACGGCCAACTACTACGGCCCCGTCGACTTCGGGATGTTTAAGGAGAACTTCTTCGATTTCCAAAGGGTTAATGCGTTCACCTGCGCATTTTATAAGGTCTTTTTTTCGCCCGTCGATGTAAAGAAATCCATCGGCGTCCAAATGTCCGATGTCGCCTGTTTTAAGCCAGCCGTTGACTAGCGTTTCAGTCGTCAAATCGAGATCGTCAAAATATCCAGTCATGACATTAGGGCCGCGCAGCAGTATTTCTCCGGTTTCATCCGTGGCGGCGACACGGCCGTCTTCCGCCATAATCCTGATTTCAACATCGGGAAGCGGACGTCCGCAGGATTCTTTTTTTGCATGGAGCATTTCGGGCGGAACGTAACACACACGCGTGGTCGCCTCCGTCAGGCCGTACATTGAAAATATTCGAACCTTCGGCAATGCTTTGGTCAAACTGTCGATTACGGCCGGCGACAGTTTATCGGCTGATGACGCAATAATCCTCAACGCAGAAGATTCAAACTGCGGCAGACAGCCGGATTTTACAAGCATATTAAGTTGGTACGGCACGGCGTTTAGTACGGTGCAGCTCTCCGCCGCCAATCGTGACAGAAATTGCCGCTGATTGCCAAAGCCGTCCAGCATCACAAGCGCCGCCCCGACCGCGGTTGCGCTCAGTAAAACGCTTTTTCCATAAGTGTGACAAAGCGGCAATATCATGGTGCATCTATCCTTTTCGTTCAGTCCCATGTAATCCGCGACGGTGCGGGCGATAAAGCAGAAATTTTCATGGCTTAAAACAACCCCTTTTGCCGCCGCCGTTGTTCCGGATGTATATACAATTGAAGCTTCGCGGGAGTTACCGCCGGTGCGGACTTCTGGCCACTGATCACTGGCCACTGACCACTTAAGAACATATTCAAATGATTCCACTGGAAATTTTCCCCATACCGCAGAAATCAGGTCGCATCTGTCGGTCACTACAAGCTGTGGGCGTGTTGCGCTTAAAACACCAAGCAGTGTTTGCAATGATTCATTGCCACTGATTTCCACAGTGGAGCAGCCAGCACACTGCGCGCCCCAATACGCAAGAATATATGCAAGGTAATTTCCGCCGATAATAGCGATCCGGCCTCCATGAACAGGAGCACGTTCTCTTATTCTTGATGAGAACCCGGCAACGGCGCGCCCAAGTTCTTCGTATGACCATGTTCGCCCCGGGGCAATCAACGCCGGCCGTCCCGGATAAAGCGATATAGCCCGAAACAATATCTCTGCAACCGTCTCCTTACTCATAAACGCCGCCTTCATACAAATCCAACTGATCCGGTACAACCGGAATCAATCCACCCGGAGTCAATTGAAATATCTGGTCGGCAAGCTTTATCGTTTCGGGGCGATGCGCAACAATGACGCGCCCCATTTTTAACTGCTTGACGGCGTCATTAACAAGCCGCTCGTTTTCAATGTCCAGGTGACTTGTCGCTTCGTCCAGAAAAAGTATTTTGGGATTTTTGTATATCGCCCTCGCCAGCAATATCCGCTGAATCTGGCCTCCGGAAAGCGCCATGCCAAGATTTCCCACCAGGGTGTCGTACTGCATAGGCATGGCGATAATATCCTTGTGTATTGCGGCCAGATTTGCGGCACGTTCAATTGCATCCTTGTCCGGCTCGGGATTATAAAAACAGATGTTGTCTGAAATTGATCCCGTCAGCAGGCCGTCGTCCTGCATTACCGCGCCGATTCCGCATCTATAATTCCGAAGCCCAGCCTTACAGATCTCCCTGTCGTACATCCTGATCTCACCGTGCGACGGTTGATACAGACTTGCCAGCACTTTGAGCAGTGTTGACTTTCCGCATCCGGATGGGCCGATGACGGCTATTGTTTCTCCGCTTTCCAGCGACAGGTTGACGGAATTAAAAAGAAAAGGATGATTTTCCGAATACCGAAAGGCTATGTCCCTGGCTTCAAAAAGCTTCCTGGAAGAATTTTCGACCAACGGAATTCCCGCGCCGTCGACATTTGGCTCCACGTTTGTGAACGCGATATCAGCCAGCCTTGCGAGATGAACATCCAGCAAACGAAATTCAATGGCTTTGTCCAGCAAGCCCAGCGCGCGGGCGAGAAATGATTGTGACCATGATGTAAAAGCCATCAACATTCCGATGGACAGTTCGTTTCCTAGAACAGCAATCGCTCCGAGATACAGGATCAGAATTGCGCGGCCGTTCGTGATAATTCCGTTTATGATCCCAATGTGTATTTCGAACTTTTGAACTACTATCCCCGTATTGACGACATCAACATAGTAGTTTTCCCATAAGGACAATCGGTCCGTTTCCTTGCCGAACAGTTTTATACCCTGCATGGTTCGAATGTTTTCGATGAAGTTCGTGTTTTCTTTTGCCGCCGCGACTATTTGTTCTTCCGTACGGCGACGAAGCCATCCAAACGTTGATAACCGTACTATGCCGTAAAGGGCAACCGCCGCCAGAATAATCAGCGTTAACAGCCTGCTGTATATAAGCATCATTACCAGGGTTGCGGCCGCCATTATTCCATCAAGCACGGCGGAGACTATGCCAGAAGTTAAAAAATTCCTTATTCCAGCCTGTGAACCAAAACGGGATACGATGTCGCCGATATGGCGTTTGGAAAAATACTCCAGAGGCAGTTTCAGCAAATGCCGGTATATATTAACGGCAAATTGGAAGCCCATTTTATTGGTGAGATGCATCACCGCAAATGAACGGATAACGTCGGCGACCAGTTGGATAAGCACAACCAGCAGATAGGCCATGATCACTATTTTCAGTAAATCACGATCTCTCGATACAAGGACGTCGTCGATCACAAGCTGTGTAATGTACGGCATCACAACAACGAACAGTTCCAGCAGCAGCGACAACAGCATTACCTGAACCAACCCTCTGCGTAGTCCTGTCGCGCGCGTCCATAATTGTGAAATGCCGAGCTTTTTTTCTTCGTCCTTTTCTTTGAAATCGCTTGTTGGAGTCAGTTCCAGCGCAATTCCCGTAAAGTTTTCCCCGGCGTCTTTGAACGATACCGTCCGGATTCCAACCGCGGGATCATGTATTACCAGCCTACCGGCCGAAGCTTTTTTTAATACGACAAAATGATTCATGCCCCAGTGTAATATCGCCGGACATTTCAATTTTCCTATTTCGTCGAGTTCAAGGCGAACCGCTCTGGCAGCCAGGTTCATTCGTTCCGCTATCCGGATGACATCTTTTAACGTCACTCCGTGCTGTGAAATCGAATGTCTGTTTCTTAAGGTGATAATATCGATCTTATGACCGTAGTATCCGCATATCATGGCGAGACAGGCGAGAGCGCACTCTGATTGTTCGGTCTGCAATATGCTGGGCAGGCTATGTCCGCCTCTGAAATTTATCCCGCCCATTTATATTTTCCCTCTCAGGCTGTATATCGGTTCAAGCAGCCATTCAAACAACGACCGCTTATCAAGAACAACATCGGCGGAAAGTATCATTCCCGGCCTCAGAGGGATTTCTTTTCCATATGCCTCGACATGCTGACTTTCCAGCGCGGCGGTTACTTTATAAACGGGTTCCTGGAATACAAGCCCGGAGGCCTGTTCCCCGGGCATGATAACGCTTTCAGCGACCTGGCTTATCTTTCCCGAATATGTTCCGAATTTCTGGTAAGGAAAGGCCTCATAACCAATGTTTATGCTCTGACCGGCTTCTAAAAAACCGATAGATCTTGTGGGAAGATACAAATCAGCCTGAAGATCGGAGTTGTTCGGGATTATCGAAAAAAGAGGTCTGGACGTATCAATTCTTTGTCCAATATTTGCCGTGACCGCCGTAATTTTGCCGGAAACCGGCGCACTTATAACCATTTGCCGCTGTCCCTCAATCTGCGTTCTTTGTTTGGCAAGTTCCGTCAATTGGTTTTCAATATCCGCGATTTCCCGTTTACTATTGGCTTCAAGCGTTCTGACATTGAGAATGGTTTCCTCAATGGATGAAATTGCTTCGTCCATCCTCATGGCGAAAGATTCGGCCTGCTGTTTCTGGTCGAGATATTTTTTGTAGTATTCGTCCAGTTCAATTTGAGAAATCACGTTTTCGGAGGACAACTTCTGCATTTTCCTGTAGGTACCGAGCGCAATATTAAGGGCTTCATTTTGCGTGCGGATCAATTTTTGCAGTTGCTCGACTTCTTTTCTCAGCCGATTGGCCCTGGTTTCGTTGGTCTCCAGCGCCGCCGCCGCCCTTTCCCGTTCATATGCGAGCTTTCTATTCAGATATATTTCCTGGACATCAAGCTGCTCGATAAGCTTAAGCCCGACATACTCGCCTCCCGGCATCCGCTGATCGATCAACATACTGAACAGTTCCGTGGATTCCTCCACGCTCATTCCTTCCGAGATGTTCAGTTCCGTGAGTATTCCGGACTGTGGCGGATATACCGTCACGATCCCTTCCCGTGGAACTATGATTCCCGGAACTTTTTCTTTTCTGGTATAGCTGTTGGCAACAAGAAACCAGCCCGCGACGGACGTGATCGCAACGAGGAAGACCGTTATCATCCAATACGCTATCGGCTGCGCAAGGATAAGCTCGCCGCAGAACCGCTCGCGTTGATGATCGACGGCTTCTTTTCTGAACAGCGGCAGGCGCGGCATCCGACTATTTTTAACCGGAACTTCCCCGGGTGAACATGCAAAGTCCACGGAGTTCGTCATAACAATTTCTCCGCGGATATTGTTTTGCGTACATCTGTTTTATTTCAAAAATTCAAAAATAAATCGGAGGTAATTGTAAAATCTCGAATGATTTTATGGAGTGCGGAAGCTTGCTACCGCTTTGTTAAGGGAGCTTGCTACCTCGCCGGGTAGAATCTTCGTAAATGCAAAATCTGCAACTGATTTCAAAGCTTAGGTTTATACCATCTGCAGTTTTGTTTTTTATTATGCCGGGAACAAGCTCCCTAACGGAAAGCGGGAGCAAACTACCGCACTCCATATGAATTTGCGATGCAATCATTCGGGGTTTTGCAATTACCTCATCGGCAACGGGATATTTTAATAATTGGAATTGGTATTACGCGGCAGTTCAAGCCAGGTATAGTGAATTCGGTTGATGACAGTCCAGTTGCCCAAAATGGCCAGCACCCAGAGTACCGGTTCCATGCGGCCGTGGAAATAATTGGTTTCGGGCAGGCCGTAGGAAAGGCCGCCGATAATAAGAAGCACGATTCTTTCGGGACGCTCCATAAAGCCGACCTTGCAGGAAGGAATTATCGATTCCGCCCGGGCGCGCGCATAACTTGTCAATACCGCGCCCATTACCACCACGCCGACCAGCACGACATGTCCGAGCATCTGCTCACGGGCGTAATACACCATCAAGCCCTGCAGCAGAATAACGTCCGAGTAACGGTCGATCACGGAATCATAAAAAGCTCCGAATTCGGACACCCTGCCGCTGACGCGCGCCACGCGGCCGTCAAGCATATCGAAAAGGCCGGCCAGAATGATTACCAGTGCTCCATAGAAGAATTTTCCGTAGCCGAATTCGAACGCTGCCCATAAACTTATGAGCACTCCGGTGAAAGTAATGATGTTGGGGTTGATATGCCGATTTGCCAGAAAGCGGACTATCCCGTCGAGGATAACCTTGCCTCCTTTACCAATGGCGGTACTAATACTAAACATGGCGTAAGGCTAGACAGCTTGAAAACGCCTGTCAAGCCTAATTAGTTCAATGGAAGGATTTCTGTTCCTCTCGGAAGCGTTTGTTCAAACTTGTCCGCGGGGATTTTGCCGTTAAGCTTTTCCCCGGAAAAAGTTTCAAGAATATAATTGTTCGTCGGTTCAAGAAATTTGTACTGCGCCGGAGTTCCCGTTGAATTTTTCACCCATATCGAGATTGATTTAAAGCTCGCCGTGACGTTTTTATCTTTTGGAACGAGCGTCAAAATCGAGCAGGCTTCGCCGCCGATATCCTCGGTTCCATCGTATGTAATATCAAACTGCTCTCGCAATTTGATCGACGACTGCCCCAGGCCGGTCGCCAGATACTCCACCAGGTTTTTTCGTTTTCCAAGGTTATAGGTTTGAGCCTGCTTCGCGGCGGGCTGATAAACCGTGGCGGTATCTCCCTTGATAGTCGTAATCCGGATGCCGGGCGTAATAATCTCGTGGCGCATCTGCACCGCCCGATTTTTATCCATGGTGTAATAAAACTCGCCGGTTTCTTCCTGCCCAAATTTTTTCAAAAGGGCCACAAACTGTTTCTGTGTAAACTTTGCTTCAAAAGAGATAAATTTCTCCGAAACAGCGTCCATTTGGGCAAGCGTTTTTGTGAGTTCCGGATTTTCCTTATTCTGCGTCCAGGAGCTGAAAGGCAGAATCGTCGCCAGTATTACAGTAACAATACAGATTTTTAATAATTGCATAACGCCTCCCATTTATTTTTGAGAATCCTCGATGCTTTGATATTCGGTTTCTTTGGGAGGTTCATTTTTTGCGCGGACGAAACAGCCGCGAGGAATCAGGAATATAAACATGAGGATCAAAATACAGATGACATCATACTGAATTGATCCGCGCCGGTATGACCAAATGATGAATCTTCCGGAAGATTTTTTCATGGTTTTCGAGATCAGTAAAAACTCTCAAGTTCCGGTTTAAAAGAAAGCTGCGACTTAGGCCCAAGTATCCGCCCATCTTTCATTTCAATAACGCGATCCGCGATTGACGCGGCATCGGCGTCATGGGTAATCATGACAATCGACTGCCCCAAGGTTTCGTTGAGATTTCGCAGCATATCAAGCACCATGCGGGAATTTCTTGAGTCAAGGCTGCCGGTCGGTTCATCTGCCAGGATTATCGAAGGCTTGTTGATGACCGCCCGGGCGATTGCCACACGTTGCTGCTCGCCGCCGGACAATTCCAGGGGTCGAGAATCTTCCTTTCCGGAAAGGCCGAGCATTTCGAAAATCTTATTGGAACCCAGCTGATGTTCGCCGCCGTTGTTGTGAATTTTTTTCGCAAGTTCGATGTTGCCGCGCGCGGTAAGCGTAGGAAGAAGATTGAAACGCTGAAAGACATAACCGATCTTTTTGCGCCTTATAGACGTGCGTTCCACATCGGTAAGGCCGGCGATGTCGGTACCGTCAATGAGTATCTTGCCGCCGGTTGGCTGCAACAGCCCTCCCAGCAGGTGTAAAAGAGTGGTTTTGCCGCACCCGGAAGGCCCCATGATGGCGATAAATTCCCCGTTTTTCACGGAGAGATTAACGTTCTGCACCGCCGGGACATCCACTTTTCCGGAACGGTACATCATATTGAGTCCGATAGTCTCTATTGCATTGACGAGAGGTGCTTCCATTTATTTCCGTTCACTCTATTCGTAACTAAGCGCCTTGACGGGATCCATCCTGGCGGCCTTATAGGCGGGATACAACGCGCCCAGTACGCCGGCCAGTACTCCCATCACCAGACCTTTTCCCAAGTCAAACAGTGTCATGGACACCTGCAGGGTCGGAAATTTGGCAACAATAACGATGCGAATTATTTCGCTGGCTAAAATCCCGAAAATCACGCCTAAACTACAAATTATAACAGACTCCTTCAAAATCATGCCAACTATAAATGGCCGCGACGCTCCAAGGGATTTCAGTATGCCGATTTCCCGCGTTCTTTCAAAAATAGTGGTGTACATCGCCAGGAGGACAATCATAAATGCCAGCAGCATTGATACCGCCACTATTAACATGCGAAATTCGGCCAGGCCCGGCATACGGGTTTCCGCCAGCATCAGCTTGGGATCGTTCGCACGCAGGATGGAATAACCCTCAAATTTTTCCGCAAGCGCCGCATGGACTTCATCGATATTTACATCGGGATCCGCCTTGATAAACATTGCCGACACTTTTTCGAGTGCGGCGTTCGTTTCCTGGAGCGTTTTTATAGGAACAAAGATACGGACAATGGCGCCCGGACGGCATATAGCTGTAACCGTGAAATCATTGCCAAGAACATCCGTTGTCATACCCACTGACAGTTTATTCGCATCGGCGTAGGATTGATCGACGATGACTTCGTATCCTTCAAGCGAAGGGATTCCTTCGACAATCTGCAATCGTCCCGGAAACCGGTCGAATGAATCCCAATCGATCCCGAATATCAGCCCGAAAGATTTGGCGCTGAATTTGGAATAGACCGGCGTGACATCGGCGATGCCCGGAACTCCCTTCACTATGTCAATGAGTTCCTCGTCTAATCCTGAATCGCTGAGCGCATAGAAAATTGATGCGCCGGACTGCTGCAAAACAAAATCAGAACCCAGTGACACCGTGCGTCCGAGGTAATCGTCAAGCGTTCCTCTTACGATGCCCCCAAGTACCAGCATGAGAATGACGCCGAGCGCCACGGCTAGAACGCTTATGAAAGTGCGCGTCGGACGCGAACGAATATTGGCGGTAACAAGACTTTCCATTATGGCGGATAAAACTCCATGAATATTTACAGCTTGCCTATAACTTCATTTTTGAAGTTACCGCATAAATAATTCGCGGTGACTTCTAACCACTGATCACTGACCACTACCGCCGTTAGTCGCCTCCCGCAGCATGACGGTTTCCGCATCCCTCGGCGGCAAAACAAAACCGTCGTCTTCCAACCCGGGATTTACGCTCCAGCTCCCGCTCGTAAATTCGAGCGTAAGCTCGTAACCGTCTTCCGGCCGGGCGAGGTCTATTTTCAGGGGCAGGAAAATCCCGCCGACCGGCGTCATTTCAGAATAAGTAATATCGCCCGTCAGCCGCCCGTCATCGTCATACGACTGTATGCGCGAAATCACAAGTTCCGACCGTTCAATCCATATCCGGCGAACGGTGTGAATAACCGGCGGCGTTCCTTCCCGGTAAACTGACAGTATATAGTATTTTGCGGTTTTGTCAGCCGATTCCTCAAGCGAAATACGTAAAGCGGGTTCATTAAAATCAATTCCCGCTGGAATGATTGCTTCGTAAAGATGGTCCGGCCGCAGGGGAATCCCCTCGGGCCGGTCTTCGGAAACAAGTTCTTTAGCGGAGTTGCGGCCCTTGTAAATTTTATTTGTATCCCGTATCCACGCGGAAAATTCGTCGCCTTCGGAAACCGCGTCAAAAATCGTGGTTTTGATAATCACCGGAGCCTGAATTACCAAACGCAGGGACGACGGGCGCCTGAGTAAAATATAGCCCGGCGCGCTTCGATATTCCTCCTGACTGCCGCTTTCCCATTTTCCAAGCGTCAGTGTGGCTTTCATGCCGGAGTTTGTAAGGTCGGAAATTTTTTCATGCTGATTTACAATGGCGAGTAATTTGTCGAGATCTGCAGTTTGCGCGGCAAGAATTTTGGGTGAAACAGTTATTTCTATTTTCTGTTTGGTCTTACATCCGCCGGCCGCGAGAACGCACATGAGCGGCCAAGACACACTTATTATAAATAACGAACGGTTGTGAATTTTTATCATTGAATAATTATCTCTGTTGTATAGGAGTTGTGACTCTACCAAACCGGGCGTTTAGATGCAAGACATGGTCTGAAAGCTTGAAGGATTTAACCACAAAGGGCATTATATTTCTTTGTGTTCCTTGTGTAAGCCTTTGTGTTCTTTGTAGTTTAGAGCCGGACTCGCATGGTCCACCCATGGTCACATACCGGAAGTTACCATTCGAGAGGTTTGAAACCTTTTTGATGGGAAATAAAAATATTTTGAAAATTTCGTTAAACAAAATCCGGCCCCCGTCCGATAATGTTGGCCGAAGTTAGAGTTGTAAACGGATGAAACGGATTTCATTCGTTGGGATACCAAAAACTAAAGAATTCACGGAGGAATTCACAAATGGGCGCATTCAGCATCCTCAATAACATCTCTGCCATCAACGGGCAGCATCAGCTCAATCTCAACAACGTCAACCTCAACCGTACGCTGAACCGCATGGCTTCGGGTCTGCGCATCAATTCAGGCGCGGACGACGCCGCCGGTCTTCAGATCGCCGACACCCTCAGGGGCAACGTAGCCGCATTGAACCAGGCGATACGCAACGCCAACGACGGACTCAGCTTTTTACAGATCGCAGACGGCGCGCTGAGCGAAATCACCAATATGCTCACCCGCATGGTTACGCTGGCCGAGGAAGCCGCGAATGAACCCATCGACGAACGCGGCCGTATGGCGCTAAACAATGAATTTCAGGAACTCCAGGCGGAAATCGCGCGGCTTTCCAAACAGACCAATTTTAACGGCACGTATCTTTTTAAAGAAGGCAGAGCCTTCGGCAATACGCTGGATTTATTCGTAGGCGACTTAAGCGGCCCCAGTTCAATATCCGTTGTTATGGGCTACCTCTCTGTTACGAATGCTTCTTTTAGTGCCGGCAATGATGCCAAAGCCGCGATAATGGACGCCACTGCGGCGGTTGCTGCCGCCAATTCAGCTCTTTCTTTAGCTACTCCCGGTACAGTAGCCTATACACAGGCGCAGGCTGCACTTGCCAAAGCCCAGGCGGAACTCTCTACCGCCCAAAAAGCTGATGCCGCCATTGAATCGCTTGCAAGACAAGCGATGGATTTTGCCGCTCTTGCAACCGGGCTCACCACAAGCCAGTCCACTTCTTTGAGCGCCCTGGGCACTGCGGGCACCACCGGCTTGGCTGACATGGAAGGGTACGTAGCAAAATGGAAAAACATGATAGAAACCGGCACCGCCGCCGAAAAACAGGAAGCCAAGCTGCTTCTTGACAGGTTCAATATGGTTTTTGACGGCAGAGATAAAATCGTCGGTTTCATGCGCGACGAGAATACCATCAACGCCCGTCTGGACAATATCAATCTGCTAACGCACAAATCCGCCTCCAACGCTCTTAGTGAAAGTGTCAGCAGCATCCGGGATGCTTTGAACGAGATTTCAAACATGCGCGGTACGATCGGCGCGGGGATGAACAGGCTCCAGGCCGGCGTCGCCGTTATGCAGACGCAGGCGCGCAACACGCTTTCCGCAGAATCGCAGATCCGCGACGCAAATATGGCGGAAGAAATCACAAACATGACCAAATTCCAGATCCTGGCGCAGACCGGTATCGCCGCATTGGCGCATTCCAACTCCAACAGCCAGATGGTACTCAGGCTCCTGCAGTAAAAGCGGGCACGGAACAGACATTTTGAGCAAGGGCGCAAACGCCTTTGCTCAAAATGCCCTGGGAGCGCAATGTTTATGGACTGCGGAAGCTTGCTCTCGCTTTATTAAGCGGTGGCTTGCCGCCGCATCGGTATATTTCAATAATCACTTCACATAGCGTTTCTTTACGCGCCACTGACGTCGGCCACGTCAACTGTACATGTGTTGTTACCAGCGCAGGAGCAAGCTCCAACGCCCAAAGCGGCGGTAAGCCGCCGTACTCCATATATGGAATTTTTTGAAGCAAATCTTAAGGCGCTTTCCGGAAAACAGCCGGAACTGGCAGCTCTTTTGCGCACAGCCGACCGTTCACATATAAAAACTTTTTCATCCGCGGAAGGCGTCCCCACGGCGACGGTCGAACAAAACGGCAAAACAGTCGAACTCCACAGCCGCTACAATCCTTTGCGTGAAGCGCATCAGACGTTAAAGAAAGATAATTACGACGGTACTGATTATTTTATTTTCCTGGGCTTCGGGTTTGGCTACACGCACGACGCCATTGTCGAAAAATACGACGGTCCGGACTGCCGTTACTTTGTCGTCGAGTCCGACCTCGGAATATTGCGCGCCGCGTTTGAAGCGCGCGATTTTACTTCCATGCTGGCCGCGCATGATATTTACTTCGCCTGGCCTTCCATCGGCCCGGAACTCGCCGCGCAATGGCAGCAGAGGTTTAACCTCGCGCTTGCCCGTAAAAGCGCTTATGTCTCGCATCCGCCGTCGCTGAAGCTCAGGCCCGATCATTATAAGGCGGCCGTTGAAACGCTCCAGGGGCAAATCTACCAGACGCTCGCCGACCGCGCCACTATGGTGGAAAAAACGCAGATATTTCTGGATAATTTCATACAAAACCTTCCGAAAGTTACAGCCGCGCCCGGTATCAATATTTTCGTAGAAAAGTTTAAAAATACGCCGGCTGTAATCGTTTCGGCGGGACCGTCGCTGGACAGGAATATTCACGAACTTCACGGTAAAAAAGATCATGTTCTGATTATAGCCACGGATACGACGCTCAAACCGTTGCTTGCCGCGGGCATTGAACCTCATTTTGTAATGACCGGCGACCCTTCGGACGCCAACTATCTTCACCTCAAGGGAGCGGTAACAAAAGAGGCGCTGCTTATCATGGAGGCCACAGCCCACCCTCAATCGCCGGAGGGCTTTGAAGAACGCACGATCGCCTGCCTTTATAACAACTCGGTTTTGCACTCTCTTTCTGAGCTGCCGGGAAAAAAGGGCGTTCTTAGCGCCTGGGGGTCGGTCGCCACGATGGCGCTTGATTTCGCCATGTTTGCCGGTTGCGATCCCGTCATTTTTATCGGGCAGGATCTGGCTCATACCGGCGGACGTTTCTACTGCCTTAATACTTATTTTGAAGAGAAGTGGTATGGCGGCAAAACACAGGAGGAACGCGAAAAGTACACCGCGAGTCTGCGCGCGTGGTACAACCCGCAGCCGATAACCGATATCTTCGGACGTCCGACTGAAACTACGCGTGCCCTTATTGCCTACCGCGATTGGATTGTCCGCATTATCGGCAGTCATCCGGAAAGACGTTTTATAAACGCCACTGAAGGCGGCATCCTCGGCGGCGCCGTTGAAATTTTGTCACTGCGGGAAACATTGGAACGCTACTGTAAACGCAATTTGAATCTTGTTTCCTGTGTCGGGGGGATTTATTCCGCCGCGCGTCGGGAAGCCGTTCCCGACCTTGCGAAGAATCTCGCACCGTTTTTGAAAGAACTTGATTCATTAAAAAACATTGCGCGCGCCGGAATCAGTGCGGCGGCTAAAAGTCCTAATTGGGATCTTTCGAAATACACCAAGCGGCTGGACAAAATACAAAATTTGATTCGTGGCAATAAACGCCTCATGCCTTTAGTTGACAGCTTCAACCAGATCGGTAACACGATCTTCCAGCAGAGAGCACATCTCATGTCAAAGCAGCCGCCGGACGACCCGCCCTCCGCGATTCAGACTACGTATGCCGATTATTTCGCCTCCGTAGAAACGGCCGTGAAGAAAATCGACGACGCCCTCACGCGAATACGGCAACAATTACGGTAATTGCGGAACCCTTTTGGAGTGCTGGAACTTGCTACCGCTTTTGAAGCGGCGGCTTGCCGCCGAACTTACTTAAATCCAAAATTCGCAATCGAAAATTATCAATACTTCCCCGTGGCTCGGCGCATTTCCACCAGGGCTTTAGCGTAATCGGCCTTGGCCTGGATTGCGGCGAATTGCGCCGAAACGAGATCACGCCGCCTTCGTATTATGTCGTAAAGAATGGCCACTCCTTCGTTAAGCCGTCCTTCTTCGGCTTCGAGCGTCAGGGCGCTCAACTGCGCGGCCTGATCCGCCGCTTCGACCCGCGCTTTGGACTGCATAAGACCTATCAGCGCCTTTTGCACTTCCAGTGCGATGGAGTTTTTAGTGCGTGAAAGCGTGGTTTCCGTCTGCGTTCTTTCCAGCCTTGAGCGGTAGTAGTCCGCCGAGGCCGCCCGGTTTCGTAGGTTTATTGAGAAAGAAAAGCCGATCGCGTACTCCGGGTAGCGCCAGCTTCGTACCTGTCGGAACGCCTGTTCGAGGCCGCCCGGAAGTATCGCAGGATTTCCGTAATTATCCGTAATCGCCCGATTGCCGTGAAGGCCGGAGCTGTTGAAATTGGCGAAAACAAGTAATGACGGCCTGAGTACGTCTTTGCTGTATTTAACGGCAAGATCCTGCGTGAGCATTCCGGTTTCCGCCTGCCTGATTTCCGGGCGGTTTTGCATGGCCTCATTCAGGGCGTCTTTTAATTCGGGAATGTCATCCGTTCCAGGCAACGGCAGGGCATCAACCGGCTCAATCGGGGTTGCTCCCAGCGGATTGTTGAAATTTCTGCTGATCATGTTTTTTAGATCGACTTCGCGCATACGCAAAGCGGTTCGTGCCGTAACAAGGTCGCGTTCGCGCGCGGCGAATTCGGATTCAGCGGCGGAAACATCCAGTCCGGACATTGTTCCAAATTCCTCGCGCTGGCGCGTATCGGCAAGGTAGCGCGAGGCCACCTCCAACGATTCCTCCGCCACTTGCACGTTTTCCCGTGCGGCGGCCAGATCCCAATATGCAGTTTCAGCCGCGGCAAAAACGGTTGCGCTCCGTTGACGCAGGATTTCCTTCATGATTTTCTGCTCAGTTTCAGCCACCGTATTGAAGCGCCGGCCGATAGTCAGACCGAAGCCGCTTAACAACTGCTGCGTCACGCTGATGGAAAGCTGTGAAACGAACGAGGGATTATATAGCAGCGACCGCTGGGTGGAACTTTGCCGCATGTTGTTGAAAGCCACGCTCAAACTGGCTCCGACGGGAAACGCCTGTGAATAACGCGCCTGAAAAGCGGTTGAATCCGTTGTAACTTCGGGTACCCCTGAAACCACTACTGAATTCAGCGGGCTGGTGTTCCGGCCGACACTGAAACCAAGCGCCAGTGTTGGATCGTAACTTCCTCGCGGAAATCCGGAAACCTGCCGCGCGCCGCCCGTAACTCCGCCGGCGGAAAAACCGCCCAGTCCGCCGCCGCCGCCTACCCCCGCGCCTATCGCGCCGGAAAACAGGCTGCTTGGAATCTGTATGCCCGAGCCGCCGCGCGGTGCACCGCCGCCCTGGGCGCGCAGCATATCGGTTGCCACGGATCGCGCGTCAATTTCCATAGCAAGAAAATCCAGGTTGTTTTCGCGTACCGCGTCTTTCAACTGATCAAGCGAAATGCGAATTTTTCCATCCGTAACCAGGCGTTGAAGGTTGTAAGAATCTGACAGGTCAAGTCCGGGAATCGTCCGCATTGCATACTGTTTATAAAATCGGGGAAACCACTCCGCGTTCGCTGAAAAATCTTCCGTTTTCTGAAAATCCTGCTGGGCGAAAGCTGTCGCGCCGCCAAAACCGCCAAAAACAGCGACGATAAACAAGGTACCCGCCGCTGCCGCGAGAAAGCGCCTCGCCTGTAATTTCAATTTTGACCCTACAAAATAAGATGGTTCAAGGCGATTGCTGACCACTGCCGACGCGAGGTGGCGCCAAATTTGGTTGCGTATCATTTACCGCCCCTCCTTACTTCCACTCGCGGAAAATGGAGAGGCGGGCGCGGCGGAAATATTACCTTCCAGTGCTTCAGAATATTTTATGGAGTTATGTTCAAGCGTCAGTCCGCGGGATCGATCCATTTCAACAATCGCCCTGGCATATGCGGCCGTGGCGGTGACTTCCGCCTGCCGCGCGGAAACAAAATCCCGCTCGCGCAAAATCACCTGATACGAAGTCGAGGCTCCGGCTTCAAGCCTGATCTTTTCCCCTTCCCAGATTTCCATGGCCAGAGCGGCGGCCTTGCGTGCCGCTTCCACCTGGGCTTTTCCCTGGATCAGTCCGATGATGGCTTTCTGTACCTCGACCGCGATGGAATTGCGCGAACGTTGAAGGCTGACCAACTGCTGGTTCTGTTCCAACTGCGAGCGCAGACTGTCCGCCTGTGCCGTTCTGTTTCTAAGTGAAACGCTGAAGCTTAAGCCTGCGCCGTATTCGGGATATTCCCCTCTGAAGGTTTGGCCGAAGGAATCAAGCAGATTCGTATCCTTATCCACGCTCTCCCCCTGCAGCCCCGAGCCGGCGTATAACCCGAAAACCGCAAAAGCGGGCAGCAGGGCGTTTTTCGTAAATTTCACGGAAATATCCTGATTTTTGAGATTGATCTCCGCCTGCTGAAGTTCGGGACGGTTTTCCATCGCGTCTGAAAGCGCCTTTTCCTCGTTCGGAATATCCGCGTCTTTGGGCGCCGGCATCGCGTCGCGCGGAACAATCCGGACGGAATCCAGTTCCGGTCCGAGTTTCCGTACCAGCATATTTTTCAGCGTCGCTTCCTGCATCCTCAAATTGGTTTCCGCAACCGTCAGATCGCGCAAACGGGCGGCGACTTCGGATTCCGCGGAGGTAACGTCAAGCGGCGACATCGTACCGACCTCAAGGCGAATACGGTTATCGTCAAGCAGTTGCCGCGCCACCGCCAGTGACTGTTCGGCAACCCCGACATTTTCACGCATCGCCACCAGATCCCAGTAGGCGTTTCCTACGGCAACAACAGTCGTTATCAACTGCATCCGGAATACGTTTCCCGCGGCGGAGGTATTATTGCGCGCCACCATGATATATCGTTCATTGGGCAACCGTCCGAAGCCGCTCAAAAGCGGCTGATTGACGCCCACAGCAAAACGTGTAACGGCGGCGGGATTGTAAAGCAGATTCTGTTGGGTCGATGACTGCCTCTGACCGCTGAGAGTAAGGGAGTAGCTGGTTCCGGTTGGGAAAAGCTGCGCGTAACTTGTCGAAAACGCCATGTTGTTGCTGGTTACGTTATAGAGACCGGAAACCACGCTGGTATTAAGCGGTGAAGTAACCCGGTTGTAACTGTAACTGACGCTCATGGTGGGATCGAAATTTCCGGAAGCTCCGACCTGTACCGCACCGCCGCCGCCTGTTATACCGCCGGCGCTGCCGACTCCCGCACCGGCCCCGGAACCGCTGATGCCCGCGCCCAGAGCGCCCGAGGTCAAACCACCCGGAGTCGTACCGCCCGTAAAGCCCCGCGGCGACTGTCCCGCCCGTGTACGCAACAGATCGGTTCGGGAAAATTCAGGAATATATCTTTGTACGGCGATGTCCAGGTTATTCTCCAGTGCCAGCGCCAAGGCGTCCGGAAGAGACAACTCCAGCGTCCCGTTGCGAACCAGGCTTTCGATGCGCGGAGAATTTTCAAGTTTCGGCGGCGCAACCGCCTGCGGCTGCCATATGCCTGTAATGTTCCCGAAGGAAAATCTTTTCGCCGTGGATTGGGCGAAAACAGACGACGGGAAAATCAACCCCGGAAGAAGCACCGCGGCGATAATGGCTGACAGGAAAGGACTTTTTTTCATTTTACCTCCCAAAACACCGGGGGCGGGAAACCTCCCCCCGGCGGGGTTTAAAAATTCATACCAGCGAACAATCCCGCTGCGGATCCGATGAAATAATCGGGTTAATATTATATATGCTGAATAGGTACCGCCAATTATGAAAATGCGCCTTTTTGCCGGACATGTTTCGCAAAAGGCGTATCATAACGTATATGTAGAATGAGTGTTTATTTTAGGAAAGGAATAAAAATGCGGATCATTGATCATATAGCTGACTTTTTTCGCTCAAATTCGATGTACGTTGCTACCGGAATAATTACGACCTTTTTTGCGGTCTTCGGCGGTTACCTTCTGAGAACATTGAAAAATATGACGAAAAAAATGAATTTCCTGGTTCGTTTTCTGATTTATTTTTTCGTTTACGCTTTAGGAATAGGGATTTTGTCCGCGCTGATCGTAAAACTTATAGCAGGGCTGCTCTGCAGCTTTAACAACCTTTACCTTGTTTTAGCGGTTTGCCTGGTGTTTCTACTACTCTGCATTTCGGCCAGAATCCAAAAACATGTATAGCGAGGTAATTGCAAAACCCCGAATGATTGCGTCGCAAATTCACATGGAGTGCGGTAGCTTGCTCCCGTCATAAAACATAACTGCGGACGATATAAGTCTAAACTTTGAAATCAGTTGCAGGTTATGCAATTACGAAGATTCTACCCTGTGCGGGAGCAAGCTCGCTTAAACAAAGCGGCGGCAAGCTACCGCACTCCAAAAATCCTTCAATGTTCTGCAATTACCTATAGCTTCGTTCATCGATAAACACGTTTGTCGCGCGTACCGTCGAAGTTAGTCAATATACGCCCTGAAACCGAACCCGCCTGTTTCTCCGCCGTAGCCGATCACTCTGGCCAGATAACGAACGCCTGCCCGTACATCGTATCTGATTCTGGCGTTAGTGCCTGAACCGCCGTCATCATCCTCGGCGATTAATTCTTTGGTATCGTAATTATAAAAATACATGTAGGTATCAAATTCGTTATCGGTAGTTTCAACGGTAAGCCGTCCGTCTCTTTCAGGAACAAGGAGGAAATAATCTTCATCTTCGCTTTCATTCAGCGTGCGGCTTAAAATCCGCGCATTATTTCCACTGCCTATTTCATAAGTTACCGGAACTTCCCAACTGGAAAGAGAAGCGTCTCCCTCCAAATAATAAGCCTTGAATCCGTAATTCCCGGCGGTTGAGCTACCATAACCCTTTACTTTGGCAAGATAGCGGGTTCCGGCCCGCACATTGCGCCTGATGCGGGCATTTGCTCCCTGGCCGCCGTCATCATCTTCACCAATCTGCTCCTGGTCGTCATAATTATACAAATACATATAGGTATCAATATCGCCTGTCGTTTCAACGATAAGCCGCGCACTTCTATCGGGAACCAGAAGGAAAAAATCTTCGTCCTCTCCATTGTGGATGGTACGGTTCATTGTCGCGGTATCTTCGCCGACGCCGATTTCATAAGTTACAGGATTTTCCCAGCTATCAGGTTCCCAATCGTCTATGGGAGCTGAAGAAGAGCCGCTGCCGCCTCGGCTTTCCCTTATTATCATCATTCTTGCCAAAGCTTGGTTATGCTCAAAATCGGAATGGAACGCCGCTTCAATAGACCTGTTCTGGGTGCGGACAAGGCGGGTATATACGCGGATAATACCGGCAACCTCGACAATTTCTCCGGAAATGGTCCACTGTGTATCCGCAGGCCTGCCGGAAATGACTGAATAGGGTTTATTCGATATATTCGCAAAATCTTCCGTTAACTGATTTGTCAGGTAAGTACCCAAGGGAGCGATGGAGCCATTGTATGTAAACTGGCCTACCTCAATAGCATTGGCCTTCTCTGCAACAAGTTTTCCGTTTATCTCGCCTGCAAGCGTATTAACAGCTTTGTCCAAAAGCGGAACAGGATTTTCCGCGTTTTGAGAATATGCCGTACAGGCAATGAAAAAGAAAACAAGAGCTAGAAATATAAGGCTTTTTCGTAGATGCTTTTTCATAATCCCTCACAAATGACTGCTACTTTTTTTATTGATGATTTTGGATGTTATTTGGTTGCTTTGGGGGCGCTGATTATTCAGGCCCAGGTCTGAAACCTTTGTTGCGACGACGGATTGATCTATTCCAATCCATCTGCGGTTTATTTTGTCTGCGACTGCGGCTGTAGTCCCGCCGCCGAGGAACGGATCAAGAACAATATCACCCTCGTCGCTCCAGATTACTTCATAGTTCCTGTTGCTGAAAAACGGCGGGGCAAGGTAAACCAGGTCAACCGTGCCGCTTTCCATCGTTTTCATGATTTCGATGTTGTCGCCTAAAATCAGCTTATTTACCGACATATGTTCGTTGACCTTCCATAAAATATTGAATTCACCCGCCATTTCGACTCTCTTAATGAATTGGAATCGCCGGAATCAGGGCGCGGCGGCGCCTTTTAGGAAAGTGTCGATGGTTTTCAGAAGCGTTGATTGCTGATTCATTGGAAGCCTCTCGATTCTTTCCAGCCTGCGAAGCATCCGCAAACTGGGTTTTGGCCGAAGCGGAGCTTTTTCCGCATCCAGAAGCAATTGCAAAACCTCGAATGATTGCGTCGCAAATTCATATGGAGTGCGGTAGCTTGTTACCGCTTTCAGTTAGGGAAACGCTGATTATATTGTCTGCGCGGGATGAAGCGCAAGGCGCACGGAGCGCAGGAACCGAGGCATATATGGAAATATGTAGAGGTTACGAGCACCGCGCAACGCGGCGATTCGCCCGCACAGGTAATTAATCAGCGTTTCCTTAGGGAGCTTGCTCCCGTCATAATAAAAACATAACGGCGATATTATACAGGCGTTTTTGCATATTACTAAGGAATTCCATTAGGGAAATGCTGATTAATTTGCCGTGCGGGATGAAGCGCAAGGCGCACGGAGCGCAGGAACCGAGGCATATATAGAAATATGTTGAGGTTACGAGCACCGCGCAACGTAGCGATTCACCTGCACAGCGAATTAATCAGCGTTTCCTTAGACGAATACAGTATATTACTGTATTGTGCTTCACTGTTCAAATAGTAATAAAAATAGAATATTTTACTTGACCGGTTTTTTATATAGCTCGGATACCGGATAATGAGATAGAGCGTTTGAAATGGAAGCTGTTTTTGAAGAAACTGCGGCAGGTAGGCAGAGCTACGGCCTACCCTATTAACGAAACGCTTTCCTGTGCAAATAGATTGATGTTTTACAAAATAATAATGAAAATATTAACAATGTCGATTTTATCATTTGCCGCATACAGTGCCTCCTGTCTCACATTTTTGATTTTCCACAACAGAAAAGCTCAAGGTTTGAACGGCGCTGCCTTCCTGTTTCCTGTCGTTCTTTTTGTCGGTTACCGTTACTTGCAGCACATAGTCTCCCGGCGGGAAATTTGACCCTATTGTTAATCCCTGCAGAATCGGTATATTATCAGGATTTGTCGCCTCGTCCTGTCTAACCGGCTTGATCGGCCGGGGTTCACCGCGTAGAAATTCCTCACCGTCTCTGTATAAAATAGATTGCATTTCTATCTCGGAACCGGCTATCGCTTTCTCGTCGGCATTATAAAGCATTGTCAGGGTTTGGAGTTTGTTTCCGGGCTCATACGTACGAAGCGCGGGACTACGTACCTCCTCCGCCTGTAATACCGGGAAAAACAACCCTTCCTCTATCCCTTTTGATGTGTCCGAAATCAGCCATTTAAGGTCTTCCACATTGGTAACCATAAAAATATTCGAGAGGTTCAGTCCTTTCTTACCAAGATCGGGAATCTCTAAAAATTGATAGGCTGAACCTACTTTACCCGAATCCGTGTCCTGAACCGCCGTGCGTACATAGTAGGAACCAGGTTTTTTTACGGGAAGCAGCAGTGAGAACCGTATTCCATGTTTCTGAATCCATGCGATGTTTTCGGATTTGTTTTCAGGTTCGATACGGAAAGTATGCGTTACATGCTTAAAATCATGCACGTATCCATTAATATCAGATGTCAGGCACACCGTTTCAAACTCAATTTGCGCGCCGCCTGTTTCGTTTTCGACTATCCTGACGTCCCTGGGATCAATATGTATCCATGAGCGTATTAGATAACCCGCTTTGGCGTCTCTGACATAACCGGCCGATATATTGATGGTTAGGTCTGCGTGATTGAACGGCGAAAAGATTGCGTTTTGTAAAGGATGCGCCGTCGATGCAGCGGCGTCTTTTTCGCTTTCCAGCCTATTGAAAAATCCGTCCCGAGAATAAACATCAACGTTTCTTCGCTTCACATTGACTTTTATCCGGTTGAAAACTTCTTTGTCTCCGGAATTAAAAGTGTTGGGAGGCGGCACATATGAAATAAGGTAGTAGCCTTTCATCAGGCTTTCGGCTTCCTTTTCGATGCCGTTTAAAAAGAAATTACTGTTTTCAATAATTACACCGCCGGTTTTAACAGGTAGAGGGTTTAGGGCATACAAAGCATTACGTGTACCATATATTAATTCCAATAATACATTTAGCACTTGTGATTGCCAGGCTTTTGGCACTTCGTTCTCAATCCGATTTATGAGTTGCCCCATATCGATTGAAGCATCAACATCCGGGACGTAGGTTTGAAGCCCGTCAATATTCAGAAAATTAACAACGACTCCCGCACGAAGAGCGTCTTCCGCCAGTCTGTTGAAACGCTCGCTGTATAAAGCGTGAAAATCGATCGTACCAGCGTAATCCAAGGTTCTTCCCAGCATGCTGACCGCATATTGGTTTGCCATTGATAAAACGCCAGGTTTCATACCAGCATTACTTAAAGAAAGCGGTTTGTAAAGCATCGTTTGTGCTGTCAGCATGATTAGAGTTTTCCGTCCCGGCATGTCTTTCAGAGCGCGCAGGCTGTAGGATAGATTAGATAATTGGTTATCGTAAATTCTGTATAAATGACTGCCGTCAGGGCTGAGTGAAAGTACCCTTTCCAGACGCATGGCGTCTATTCGCGAAAGCAACTGACGTTTGTCGGAAAGAAACATATTCAGTGCGCTGTTACCGTAACTGGTTCGGAGAATAGAGACCATGTCGCCAGGCTGCATCTGTTTTTCCACAAAATTCCTAAGGGCCATTCTGGCGTAATAGCCGTTTTCAAAACTCATCGAAAGATCGTCCACGACAAAAACAATTGTCCGCCGTGTATCTTCCCTTTTCAGATCAGACGTTGGGAGCGGTGGAAGATTCCCGGTTTTTTTTCGAGAGGAAGGGGAAGGTTTTGCGGCAACATCCGATTGATTCCCAACATAAACGCTGGACACTATATTCTGCCGTTTACCATTCTGGTAAACCTCAAAATCAGCGGCCGTTAAATCCGTAACCGGATTTCCTTTTCTATCCAGAACAACGACGTCAAGCTGCACTTCGTTGACAGACAGCTTAATCGTAAGTGGTTCAACCGGCTCGGGTTCGGCAAAGATTTCATCCGCTGGTGTTACGGAAACCTCCTGCCCAACGGAAAAAGGAAGGCAAAGAAAAAGCAAACAAACACACAAGACTATTATGATTTCGGAAAAATGAAAATGTTTCATGACCGCCACCCAATCTTCGAATGAACTGTTTTTGAACTAAGCCCTGAGGAAATAAAAATTATTGAGCGCGCAAGGTAATCGCCCTATCCACATAATAACCTGGGACGCCCATGATCCCAGGTCGGGACACCCGCGCCAGGTCATTTACTGGCGCGGACCGTAGTGCGGAACCGGGCGATCCAGTTCGTATGCGCCTAAATCGGGAGCACTACCGGTGAAACCATCGGTGATTGTGGGCAGAACAACACCTTTGTCAATAGCCGCCGAACCCGGCTTCAAACGGAAATCCACATCTTCCGGCCTGTAAAGACGCTGCGGGGCGGATTTATCCGGAATACGGACATTCACAAAAACGTCGTAATCGACAGGCACGCTGTTTTGTTCCTGTTTTGTCACGGCCTGATATTCTTCGAGCGTCCTGAAGCGCCGCGAA
>Ga0082212_10002352_pt1 | contig 27621 bp, 23 predicted proteins | sample TergutNt197P3_FD_71548 | JGI IMG/M metagenome (GOLD analysis project Ga0082212, IMG submission 71548) | Neocapritermes taracua P3 segment gut microbial communities from Petit-Saut dam, French Guiana - Nt197 P3 | ecosystem: Host-associated > Arthropoda: Insects > Digestive system > Gut ...
TTTTCTCGCCGCATTTTTTGCAAACGGACGCCGGCATTACGGGCAAGGCGTCATGAGCGCGCCGCTGCTTGGAACGCGCTGCGCTGGTTTTCTTTTTTGGAACTGCCATCTCTTAATCCTTTATTTGTTCAGACGCTTATTTTATTCATTTTTCGGCGATTTGCAAGGGGAAATAACAATTAACAAATAACAAATAACAAATGTAGGATTACTTTGCGATTTTGCGCCAACCAATTGTTAATTGTTATTTGTTAATTGTTATTTTTTTAACACGATTTTTATGCTATAATGTAGCAAATGAGAGTAGGATTTTACGCCGCTTTAATAGGGATTTTTGCGCCGCTGGCGGTGTTTGCCGCGTCTGAGGGCACCCCTGTTTATTATCAAAATTACGGCAGCCAAGGCCAGAATGTCTATGTCGGCGACCAGCGCACTGTTCAGTCCGTGGGCCAGCGGGTGACTACATATCAGGTGCCGTATCAGGAACCTCCCGCGTCATATGCGGACGCGATGACTCCGGCAGGCGTGGCAACCGGCGAGTACGAGCCCTGGGTCTTATCAGCTTCATATACGCGCAGGTTTGCGGATTTTCAGTTCAAAACGGGCGTAAATTCGGTCCTGGAATGGAGCAATATGCTCTTTAATGAGATTGGCGTCCGCTTGGATTCCAATTTCAAAGTAAAGGATTATGACTTATTCGCGTACGGCGAGTACCGCCATGGAACAATGAGCAGCGGAGGATTTTCCATAGACTATGACCTGGAGCCTTATGATTACAGGGACCCGGATATTGGAATATTCACCATATCGGTCGGCCAGCAGACCGGAAAGACGGATTATATGCGGTTCGGGTTTGGTGCAAAGCATATCTGGGACTTGGCGGGGTGGAAGCTTTCGCCGTCGATCGGGTACGAAATCTTCAAGCATAATTTGCAGATGAGCGATCATCTGTATCCGAATCCGGCGGTATATATCCCATTGCTGAACCAGTTCGGAGATTATATTTTCGGCGACGGCGCGGGCAGTTTTATCAACGTGGATCCGCGGGACGCGCAATATTTTGTCGATAACGGCTGGTACCAGGTTTGCTTGTCTCCCGAAGACATAAAGGTTGCGGCATCGGGCGACCCCAGCGGCATTCCCGTAGTCGTCGATAACGGCAACGGAACGTTCGGTTTGCTGACTCAGGATTACGATCCTCTTTGGATGTATCTGCCGTGGGGCGTGGGACCCGGCGAGTGCGTGATTATCGGCGGCGACGGCCCGATAATGGTCCAAGGGGTCACACATATTTATAATACTACGTGGAGCGGGCTTTTCCTGGGGTTAGAGGCGGAAAAGCAGATGACTCATAACGACAAGCTGCGCTTTTACGTGCAGGTGGGCATGCCCAGCTATAACTCCGAAGGCATCTGGCCGAATCGCACGGACTGGCAGCAGCACCCGAGCTTCATAGACAAAGGCAACAACGGCGCGTATTCGTATCTGGCGGAAATGGAGTATAATTATAGGTTGTCGGAAAGATTGCAGCTGGCGTTAAAGGTGGATATGAACTTCTTCCATGTGGGCAAGATCGGCGGGGACTTGTTCGTGGCGTCCTATACGGGATACGCGATGACCGACGACGGACAGTTTATTTACCAAACGCCGGACGGCCTGGCGTGCGATCCACATTTCGCCGCGAATTGCTACCCTCTGCTGGAAACGGTCGAGGCGCATACGGTTCACATCCCCGACTCGCTGAAATATGCGAATTGGCAATCTTTCGGCCTTCATCTTGGCGTTAAATACTCATTCTAAAAAATCCGCGCTTCGCGCGGATTTTTAAAGTGAATAATGAATAGTGAATAGTGAATAATTATGGTATTATATGAGCATGAGAAAACTGCTTATCTTTTCACTATTCACTATTCACTATTCACTATTCACTGCGCCATCGCCTGCGGCGACCGGCGAATTCGACTTCGACCGCTGGAATACGATACTCAATCAAATTCAAGAACGCGCGGTTGCGGAAAAGGTAGACGACCGCACTATAAACGCCGCGATTCAAGACGCAGCGTTTATTCCGAAAATTGTGTGGCGCGATAAAAATCAGGCTGAGTTCAAATTGACATTGGAAGAGTATCTGACGAAGACGGTGAATGCGACGCGCATCGCGAACGGGCATAAGATGCGCGCGAAATATCCGACTCTGCTTAATAAAGTCCATCAGAAATACGGCGTCCAGCCGGAAGTGATACTGGCATTCTGGGGAATGGAAAGCAACTATGGCGAGTACAAGGCCCATTACAAATTGTCGGATGCTTTTCTGACGCTGATTTACGAAGGCCGGCGCGAGCAGTTCTTTACCGACCAGTTGATTGCTCTGATGAAAATCGCCAGTAAAAATAGCATGCAGATCGACGGGGTAAAAGGCAGTTGGGCGGGCGCGATGGGGCACTTTCAGTTTATCCCGACGACGTTGCAGCAATACGGGGCGGACGGCAACGGCGACGGCAGGATAGATATCATAAACAATATAAGCGACGCTATGTATTCGGCGGGAAATTACTTAAGCAAAATGGGCTGGAATCCGCATGAGAAGATAGTCCGCGAAGTCCGTCTGCCGGAAAATTTCGATGTTTCGCTGTGCGACGGGAAAACGAAAAAAACGCTGGGTCATTGGGCGATGATGGGCATATCTGACGTGCCAAGTGCGAATATGGAAGCGGGACTGGTGTGCGATGCGGGCGCCAATCGGGCGTTTCTTGCGTATCCGAATTTTTATCGCGTTAAAAAGTGGAACAATTCCAACTCGTACGCGGTCGCGATCGCTTTGCTCAGTGAGCAATTAGCGATTAGCAATTAGCAATTGCAATTTATTTGCAAAAATTCCTTTTGTTTGCTATCTTGAGTTAAAAGTGCTCGGCAATTGCTAATTGATAATTGCTAATCGCTAATTAAAACGGAGTTTTACGATGGCTATTAAAGTGCGCGATTACGAAGTTCGACTCACGCGCAACAAAGAAGAAAGAAAACAAGTCCGCCAACTGCGGTACAAGGTTTTTGTAGAGGAAGAAGGCGCAACCCCGACGGAAGAACAGAAAAACCTGCGCGAAGAATACGACAGTTTCGACCGGTTCGCGGATTACATGGGCGTTTTCCATAATGGGAAAATCGTCGGAACTTATCGCATTATCGACCGTGACGCCGCCGAAAAAATGGACGGCTTTTATACCGAGGGCGAATACGATCTGAAAAAGATTAAAAAGATACGCGGGAATATTGCGGAAATGTCGCGCGCGTGCGTCGATCCGGAATATCGCGACGACGGATTGGTTATGAGGATGCTTTGGCTGGGCTTGTGCGAGTATATATTGCTGAGGAAAATAAAAGTGCTGTTCGGCGTGGCGTCATGGACGGGACAGCATCCGGCCGCCACCGCCCAGGCGATTTCTTATCTGTATTACAATCACCTTGCGCCGCTCTCGATGCGCGCTACGGTTGAAAAGGATAAGTTGCTCGAAGGGGTGAATCCGAAGCTGACAAAGATGAATATCCTTCCCAAAGACTTTGTGGACGAAGCGGTCGCGAAAGCGCAGATGACGCCGCTGCTAAAGGGATATCTGCGCCTGGGGGCGGTATTCGGCAAGGGAGTTTTCATAGACGCGCCGTTCAATACTTACGACGTGTTCCTGATTTTGCAAACCAAGAACATCAGCTGCGCGTATCAGAAACATTTTGCGGGCTCGGAAACGGCGTTCCAGCATTTGGGCATAGAAGACGGTGCGATGAAGAAATTCGGCAAGGTGATGCTGCTGCCGTTCACGGGCTCGTTCGCTTTGTTCAAGGCGATGGCGCAGTTCTTCCTGCGCGACGACGCGGACGACGCGGAGTTGGTGGAAGATGAGAAGCAAACGGAAGAATAATTAACTGGATTGCCGCGCCCTTCGGGCTCGCAATGACAATTTATACTGATTTGTCATTGCGAGGCGAAGCCGAAGCAATCCAGTCAATAAAAGCTAAAATGAGAAAGCTATTAAATGCTATTTTCGCGCCGATTAAATTCATCGCATTTATTTTGTGGATTATTCCTAATGCGATATTTGCTTTGTTTGTGCCGACGGGCAGTAAATTGGGTTTATGGCATCTGCAGTTTTTTATGCGCGGCACGATGCTGATTTCGGGAATCAAGGTGCGCGTGCATGGCAGGCTGTCAAAGGAGCGCCCGCTGCTGGTGGTGGGCAACCATATCTCTATTTTTGAAATGGTTACTTTTCCGGTGGCGCTGGGGGGCAGCTTTTTTGCCAAGAAGGAAATCGAAGGCTATCCGTTGGTGGGCTGGATGGCTAAAAAGTTCGGAGTAATTTACGTCGACCGTCGCCCCAGCCAGGCGGTTGCCGGCATAGAGAAATTGCGCAAAGAAATGGCCAGGGCGGACTATCCGATGTTCTTGTTTCCCGAAGGCACGACTACATCCGGGACTTATGTATTGCCTTTTAAAAGCACGTTGTTTAATTTTATGGAAAATGGCGAAGATGTGACGGTCCAGCCGATAGTGCAGTTTTACCGCTATCGCGACGGAAGCGTGATACCTGATCAGGTGATGGCGGACGAGTACGCGTTTTTCGATAACCACAAGATGACCCAGCCGCCGTATTGCAAGGTAGAGCGCAGCTTGATAGGCCAAGTTTTTCACGTCTTTTCGATTGGCGGATTTATGGTGGAAGTATTTATCTTGCCGCCGCCGCCTTTGGCGGGAATGAATAGAAAAGAGATCGCAACAAAGTTGCATGAAATTATTAGTGATAAATTTAATGAATTGAAATAATATCACTGGATTGCTTCGCTTCGCTCGCAATGACAAATCGGTATAAATTGTCATTGCGAGGAGCCCAAAGGGCGACGCGGCAATCCAGTAAAAAATAAAGAGTATAAAAAATGAAAACAGCAATTACACCAACAAGGGCTGAGAATTTCAGCGAATGGTATCAGAATGTTATAGCCGCCGCCGACCTGGCGGAAAATTCTGCATCTGCAGGAAATATGAATGTAAAGCCATATGGCTGGGCGATTTGGGAGCTTATGCGTGATGAATTGGATCGGCGCATCAAGGCTGAAGGCGTCCAAAACGTGCAATTTCCTACGCTTATTCCATTGGAATATTTTAATAAGGAAGCACAGCACGTCGACGGGTTCGCCAAAGAATCTATGATTGTCACGCATCATAGATTGAAAATGATTGATGGAAAGTTGCAACCGGATCCGGAATCAAAACTGACCGACCCTTATGTAATGCGGCCGACGTCCGAAACGATTATCGGCGAAGCTATGTCGCGATGGATTCAGAGCTATCGTGATCTGCCTATGCTGCTGAATCAGTGGACCAGCGTGTTTCGTTGGGAAATGCGTCCGCGCATATTTTTGCGTTCTCGCGAGTTCTTTTGGCAGGAAGGGCATAACGTCTTTGCAACTGCGGAAGAAGCCAAAGCCGACGCGCTCAAAATGCACGGTGTTTACAACGATTATTCTCGTGAAGTATTGGCTATAGATCCGATAGTCGGAGAAAAAACGCCCGAAGAAACATTTGCCGGCGCGGATCATACTTACACTCGCGAAATGATGATGCAGGACGGCAAAGCCGTGCAGACTGGAACTTCGCATGATTTGGGTCAGCATTTTTCCAAATCGTTTGATATAAAATTCCTTGGGGCCGATGGAAAATTGCAATATGCGTACACGACCAGCTGGGGTATAACAAGTAGGATGATAGGCTGCGTGATTATGGTTCACGGCGACGATGACGGACTGGTCCTGCCGCCTGCGATTGCACCTTATCAAGTTGTGATAATTCCGATTTTGCCAGAGCAAAACGAATATGCCCGCAAGGTTGAAAAACAGCTGAAAGATGCGGGAATTCGGGTCTGGCTTGACGACAGCGATATGCGTTCATCCGACAAAATGTGGAAATGGATAAAACGCGGCGCGCCAATTCGCATAGAGTTGGGCGAAAAGGAAGCTGCGGATAAAACAATAACGATGGCTCGCCGCGATATTGGAAAAGCAAGCAAAACGACAATGCCGGTCAAAGCCGCTCATTCTTTGATTTTGGAGTGGTTGGATAAGATGCAATCTGACATGCTTGGCGCGTCCGCGGCGCGGAATAAAACAATGATAACGGAAGTAAAGGATTTGGCTGCGCTGGAAAAACATCTGGCGGCTGGAAAAATCGGCTTTTTCCGATTGCCGTATGCGGCGACTTTAACGCCGGAATTTGAAGGTTTGATGGAAAAATATAAAATCAGCCGCCGCTGTCTGGACGATAATGATCCGAGCTTTGTTTTTGTAGCAAAATCTTATTAGGAAACGCGCCACCGGCGCGATTTTTTCATTTGCCTAAATTTGCTATTGATGATAAAATACAATATCAAGGAAGGGATTTTATATGAAAAAGATTTTATCCGTAATGCTTGGACTGCTGGTTATGCCCGCATTTGCTGAGGTTGCGCCAGTCGGATACTGGGATGACGAGGCTGCGGTCGAAAGCCCGTTTATTGACGAGAGCATCGAGGAAACCGAGATGCAAACGCCCCTGGTTCAGACTATGGCCCAGCCGGCGGCCCAGCCTTTGTCTACGGGAGTGTCTCCGCGCGCGACGACTCCGCGCGCGACGACTCCGCGCAGCGCGGTTCGCGCCGTGACGCCGGCACAGGGCGCTATGGCGACCAGGACGGCGACTCCCAGCCGCGCGGTGGCGTCGCGCAACGCTTCGGCAAACATACGGTCGTTTAATATGACCCCTGAAAAGACTTTGGCGACGCGGCAGACCTCCGCTCCGGTGCCCAGCAACGTGAATACGGCGCGCGTGGGGACTTTGTATACTCCGGCGGCTTCGAACACGGGACGCGTGGGTGTGCGCAGCAGCGCCATAGGCCAGCTTGCTTCGGCGCGCATGGGTTCGGCGGTGTCATTGGCGGGATCCAGCACGCAGTCTGCGGATACCGGTCCGACGATGGAAGAGAAAGCGCAGCTTACGGATTTCTGCAAGGCTCAGTATTTCGCGTGTATGGATAATTATTGCGATGTCTTGGACGACAACCAGGGTCCCTGCAGTTGTTCGGATAATGTAAAGAATTTCGCTAAAACCGAAGAAGCGTTGAAGAAGGCGACCGAAGAATTGCAGGAAGTCGCGCGCAAGATACAATATCTTGGCCTGACTACGGCGCAGGTCCAGGCGTTGTTCGCCGGTACCGAGGCCGAGGCGGCGATGGCCAACGCTCAGGATACGACAATGCTGAAGCGGGACTTGGATACGATAAAAAAGCTGGTATTGGATGTGAAACCGGGCAACAGCAGCTTCGAAGGCGGCCTTGGGTTTGATTTCGCCAGCCTTGACCTGGATTTCAATAACGGGTTCGACTTGGGCGCGTTGTTCGGACTGGGGACGAACGATATTAAAAATCAAAGAGGGGGCGAGCTTTATAAAAGCGCGCAGAACCAGTGCAAGCGCTCCGTTCTGGAACCCTGCAAGAAACAGGGCGTCGATATAACAATAATTTCGAACGGGTACGATATGAGAATCGACCAAGCGTGCATAGTCTATGAACGCGCGCTGGAAGACTCCAATACTCAGATGAGACGCACGGTGCGCAATGCTCAGATGGTGCTGGAAAGGGCGCGCTTGGGAGTGTATGAAAGCATGAACGCGTATGACGTGCGCGGCTGCGTCAGCGCGCTGGATCAATGCATGCAAAGCGACTTTGTATGCGGCGCGGATTATATCAATTGCTTGGATCCGACCGGGCGGTTTATCTATAACGGCGAATTCGTAGCGGGGGCCAAACCCGGCGACCCGGATTGCGTGGAAACACCTGCGGGAGGATCGGACGCCAATACAGCTAACAGTTGCGGAACCGGTCTGTATGCACCTTGGAAATCCGCTTGGTCAAATTCAAAGGGGTTAAGCGAATTTATAGATAAAAATATTGCCGATTTTAGTAATAAGACCACCAACATGGTCAGTTTTTTGGTAAGCAAGATTGGCACCAGAGATAAAAACGGCAAAGAATCTGGTATGTGCATGAGCGTGCTGAACAAATGCCAGTCTTATACATATAATAATAAAGTCTATGACCCAACCAATGCGGTTGTCAGAGAATACTTGGCCAGAACGCTGGTTCAGATCAGGGCAAAGCAGGACTTGATGGTCGCGGAGCATGTAGGCAATTGCAGAATGGAAGTGCAGATGTGCTTGATAACGAACGGCGCGATTATCGGGGATTACGGACTGAATGCCGGTTATGTGCCGCTTTCGACGCAGAATGCGTGCAAGGCGGTCGCAAAATCTTGCGCAAGCACCATAGGGTTTGATAAAGACCCGGATACTCACATGCCTTTGACTGGACCGACCGCGGAAACCATCATGATACAAAATATGGTTTCAGACGTGGCATGCTATCGTGTTCATGACGTTTTGTTCCCGAAAATTAGTGATACTACAAGGGCATGTCCTTGCCCCGCGGGGTCGACTTGGGTATCTTCGAAGAAAGCCTGCCAATGTGTCGAAAACTCGGATTGGGTTGAAGATACGGGACAGTGCGGGTGTACTAAAGACCCGACGCAGCCGCATATGTGCGGAGGACCTGTGTTGAATGCGCAAGGTCAAGTTACCGGATTTGAGCCTTATACATGCGCGATGGACCAGGATCATTGCCCATAATGGTTTCAACCATGTAAAAAATCGCCGCACCCGCGGCGATTTTTTGTTAGGCGTTGCACATTTTGGTAGGGGCGAAATATATTTCGCCCCTACGATGTTCGTGTTAACTTTCCACTGTCCAACTTCTCTATAAATTCATTTACGGATTTAACATACAATTTATCCGCGTCCCATGTCGCCGGATTATTTATAATATATGTCGCGATATCGCCATGTTCATTATTATCACGGATTATGTGTTCGTAATAATTGCGTTGGAATACGGAACGACCGATTTGTTTCGATACGGTGGACTTATATCCACGGATTGCCGCAGCTAACGTGTTTAATTTATCACCGAATTTTCGTTTTTGCGTAGGGGCGCATAATTGCGCCCCGTTGTTTGCGGAGCAAACAATTATATCATCGTGCCGTTGGCACGACGGGGCGCAATTATGCGCCCCTACGGGACCGTGCAACGCGGCGCCTCCCGCCCCTACGATGTTCGTATTTATCAGTTTAATTTTATCAATGGATGTCGGCTTATAACTATCAATCACTATTATGAAATGAACATGATTCGGCATAATAATGTATTCTAAAATTTTTACTTTTTGAAAATGCTTTGGGATTTCTAATAAACAATCGCGGGCGATTTTACCCCAATCATTCAAAATCATTTCGCCGTTATGGACGCGACCGAAAATGCATTTCTTATCTGCTGTGCAAATCGTTATGAAATACAATCCGTCCGACGAATAATCGTAATCTTGCAAGCGAACACTGCGGCGATGATGGAGTTCTTTATTATATGGCATTTATTTTACCAATATTGTAGGGGCGAATGATTATTCGCTTCTACTTCTTCAACGCGACAATCCCCGGCAATTCGCGCCCCTCCAGGAATTCCAAAAATGCGCCGCCGCCGGTCGATACGTATGTCATATCTTTGGCAGTGTCAGTCGCTTCCAGTGCCGCAACGGTATCCCCGCCGCCGACAATGGACTCTAATTTACCGGCGCGCGTCCTGGCTGCAACGTATCGTGCCAGCGCGAATGTGCCGACACTCCAAGTCGGCTGCCATTCGGCCATTCCTACCGTTCCGTTCCAGACAATTGTTTTTGCGTCATCGATCGCGCGCTCGTACTCGGCAACCGATGCCGGACCTTCGTCCATAATAACGTCGCCGGGCAATATATCATTCATCATTTTGTCGGTTCTGGGCGCATCTTTTTCCCAAGCGGGGCCGACCCCTTTTTCAACCGGCAGGATGATTTTGTCGCCGAATTCTTTCATGATTTCAAATATCTCGGCGTTGGTATCGGCATCATATTTCTCAAGGTTATCCGCATCCATGGCAAGGTTCCTGGCGCCCATAGCTACCAGAATACTGGTCCCGATTCCGCCCGCGCATATAACCTTGTCGCAGAGTTTCCCAAAGGCTTTGATGACGGCGATTTTGGATTTGATTTTCGCGCCGCTAACCAGTCCCAACAGCGGTCGTGCGGGGTTTTTCATAACACGGGTCAGAGCCGCGATTTCAGACGCCAGCAATTCCCCAGCGTAGGAAGGCAAGAATTTGGTAACGCCGACGGTGGAGGCATGCGCGCGGTGCGATACTGCAAAAGCATCATTAACATAAATATCAAATCCGGAGGCCAATTGCCGCGCGAACTCGGGATCGTTTTCTTCCTCGGCCGCATAAAAGCGCACATTTTCCAGCAAGACAATGTCGCCGTCACGCATCGCCGGCAAAAATCCCTTGTCCAAGCAATCCGGAATCAGTGGAACTTTCATATATTCTGCAATCGGTGCCAAGGTAAATTTTTCGTCGCGCTTACCCCCCGGCCGCCCAAGATGAGCGCATATCGCGATGCGCGCGCCGGCGGCTTGCAGTTTCCGAATCGTGGGCATGGATTGCTCTATTCGGAAAGCGTCGGTAATCCGGCCATCAACGATCTGAACATTGAAGTCATCGCGCAGCAGGATATATTTCCCGCGGATATCACCGATTTCATTAATGGTGCGAATATTCATAATAAATCCTTTACTGGTCTATAGCTCTTCCTATAATGTTCGTTTATACCAAATTCTTTGATTGCCTGCAAGTGCGATGCGGTCGGATAGCCCGCGTTTTTATCCCATCCGTATTGAGGAAATTCCGCCGACAATTCCCGCATAATCTTATCTCTGGTTTCTTTTGCGATAATGCTGGCGGCGGCGATGGAAAGGGACTTGGAATCGCCTTTTACAACCGCGCGGCCTATGACATCGGGCGGCAATCTGTTCCCGTCCACTAAAACGAATTCCGGTCGTTGGGGCAGGGCGGCAATCGCGCGCTTCATAGCCAGCATTGAAGCGTGCAGAATGTTCAGCTCATCAATTTCCGCCGGACTGCATTGCCCGACGCCGACCAAGCAATTTTCCATAATCCAATCGTACGCCGTCGCGCGTTGAATATGAGTCATCCGTTTAGAATCATTAATTGCTAATCGCTCATTGCTAATCGCTAATTGTGTTTTTGCCGACGGCAAAAAAACGACCGCCGCGGCGACCACGGGTCCGCACAAAGGCCCGCGCCCGGCTTCATCACAGCCGGCGATAAGTGCAGCCTGCCGCCCGTAGCCTTGGCGAAGGGTGGCCCCTATCTCGTTTTCGATATCAAAGGTCGGTAATGACTTCATAATTTCAGATCATCCGGCTGGCAATCTGGTTTTTCACAAATTCGTCTTCGGGTGAATACAAAGGCCACTTGCCGTTCGCCAGATCTTCCAATGTAGTCAGCGGCTGTTTCAGTCTCGCGCGGTACAGCCATAAATTGGAAATTACGCGCTTTATATAATTTCTGGTTTCGACATTAGGAAAGCTTTCGATATAAAGCAGCGGATCGGTCGTCTCGAAATTTTTTTCGAACTTCGCCATCGCTCCGTTGCCGCTGTTATACGACGCCAGCATTTTTATGATGCTGTTCTCGACATTCGGCAACCCCAGCAAGTCCACGATATATTGCTGTCCCAAGAACATATTATGTTCGGGGTTTGAAATATTTAGGTCCGACATCGATACGTCGCTCTTTTTCGCGACCTGCTTGGCGGTCTTTGGCATTAATTGCATTACGCCTTTTGCGCCTTTATTAGATTCGGCGGTCGCTTTGAACCCGGACTCCTGGCGGGTAATCGCGAACAGCAGGGCGCGGTCGATGCTCCATCCTCCCATAGGCTCCCAATCGGGCAATGGGTATTGCGCCGAGAAAATTACGTTCGGATCAATTTCCATAATGCCGCGGTCGCGCACCAGGCCAGCGGCTTGCATCGATACGCGAGGCAGCTCTTCATAGGAAGCCACGGAATAAACGGCATGCAGCAATTTGTCCGACGCGCTGTGGGTAAGAAGCAGCCGCAGGTATTTTTCCGCCGTCGTTTTCTCTCCGATCTGCAGCAGCGCCAGCGCGGTTTTTCCATAACCGGTGTTTGAAAGCTCTTCGATATCCTCAATCGAATATTCCTTGTCAAAGAACTTGTACTTCGGCCTCGCGCCCAGCATGGCGGCAGACAGGGCGCCATAAAACATCTGAGGTTTTTCTGCCGCGATCTTCCAATTCTTTTTCGCCCTGTTGGAATCGCCTGACATTTCCGCAGCTCGCCCCAACCAGAATGCGGCCTCTACCTTTCGCGCGTCGTTGATGTGCGAGAGTTCGGTCAGGCTTTCGAAATGAGCCATTGAATCCGCGAACTCGCCGTCCTTGAACGCCATCAAGCCCATGGTCCAAAGGCCGTATTCCGATTGAAGCCGGGCCGATTGCGCGCCGAATTTTTTTGCAAGCTCGAATTCTCCGTTGGTGTAATAGACGAAAGCCAAGCGGCCCGCCAACCGTCCCCAATCCGCGTCCGATACGGATTTTTTGAACCCGTTTTCTTCCAGAACCTGCCGCGCGTTTTTCGTGTTTCCATGCGTCAGGGAGTTCTTGAACTTTTTGATTTTCGCGCCCGCGTCGCCCACGTAATCTTTTGCGGTCCAGGACTCGGATTTTGCGGCCGTGTCCTTAGTGCTGACCGCAGGCGTTGGAAGCTTTGGCGCGCGTGCCTGGGCTTGTTTTATCTGCGCCAGTTTGTACATCCGGTCGGCGCCCGGCTGGTCATAGTAGTTTTGCATCCAATCCGCGATTTCTTTCCCGCGCGAGCGGTAGGTTTTGGAAATATATCGCTGGAACAAAACCTCTTGCATTAAGATCTTGTCTTCGATTGCGGCCTCAAGCGGTATGGCGGCGCTGATTTTCTCTTCCGCCTGCAGTTTGAAGATTTCGGAATATGCCGCGGCGTCGGCATCGCAGAGCACCTGCGGCAAGCTGCCCGCAAAGGCGGCGCAATGACCAATGACTAATGACCAATGACTAATGACCAATAGTTTGAGGACTTTTCCAAAAAAATTAGATTTTACTTTCATTAAAAATTAGTCATTTGTCATTAGTCATTAGTCATTAAAACAACGAGCTTTTGTATTTTTTCGGCAGCTCGCAAACTTTCGCGCCTTCTTCGGCTTCGGGAATCTGGTTGATGATTTTTTTAAAGTCCGAAATCTTGCTGAACTTTCTATAAACGGACGCGAAGCGCACGAAAGCGATGGGGTCCAGATTAAGAAGCGATTCCGACACCATCTCTCCGATTATCTCGCTGGCGATTACATCGTCGGTGTTTTCAGCCTCCAGCCGGCGGTGGATTGAGGTTACGAATTTTTCGATTTGCTCGTTGCTGACATCGCGCTTGCGGCAAGCGATGCGTACGGACCGGGCCAGCTTGTCGCGGTCGAACGGCTGCAAGCTGCCTCCAGATTTCCGCACCATCAGATCGCGAAGCTGCACGCGTTCCAGAGTGGTAAATTTCGCGCCGCAGTCGTTGCATACGCGGCGGCGGCGAATGGTCGCGTCCTCCTCGTTAGGGCGCGAGTCCTTGACCTGCGATTCAGAAGAGTTGCAATAAGGGCATCTCATAGAAAGAAATGCTAGTAAAAAAGAATGAGGATGTCTAGGAAAGATTTGCTTCCTATTGCCGCTGGGGCGCGGATTGGCGATGATATAAAAATGATTAAAACCAATAAAAATACCTTCATAGTGTGGGAGCCGCATACGAAAACCCACGCCGAAACGGTCCCGGGTTGGACAAAGTACTTATTGGATATGGGGTACAGGGTAATTGCAGTGGTCGGCAGCAATCCTGTCAATGATGGGCTTTTCAGATATTCCGATAGAAATCTGACCGTGATAAGAATGCCGGATTTTATTTCGCGCATATGGTTGAAGTACAAGGACTTTTCGGGCGCGGCGGGAATTCTGGTCGCCAGCGGCGAAGTGCTGAAACGCGGCAAGGCGAAAAATCAGAAACCCGGCTATGCCGAGGCGTACGGATTTTTCAAGCGCGCGCCGCAGGATAAAGTCTTCCTGGTATTTCATGATATAAGAAAGGAAGTCGACGCCGGAATTTCACCGGAAGATATAATCACTTTGGACAATATGGATTATCAAGGCGCGAAAACTGTAGTGGTAAATCCTCATTATTTCGGCGAAGTAGAAAAGCATCATAAAAACAAAATTACGAATTTCGTGACTATCGGCACTTTGACGAACCCTTCGCCTGCCGGAACATTAAAGCGAACACGCAGGAATTCCAGTCTGTTGCTCGAATCGGTGCAAAGATTGCATGACGCGGGCGTGCGCGATTTTCGCGTGACGGCGGTGGGCCGAAATGTGCGGAATTTCAAAGTGCCGCGCAACCTGCGCGGATATTTTGACTTGCATAATTCACTGGGATTTCAGGAAATGTTCAAAAAGATAGAATCGGCGGATTTCTTTCTGCCCTTGCTGGACGCGGATACGGATGCGAACCATAGGTATATCACGACAGGCACCAGCGGGAACTTTCAACTGATTTACGGATTTGCAAAGCCTCCGTTGATTGCTTCAAGGTTCGCTGTAAAGAAATCCTTTAATAGCAAGAACAGCATTGTTTACGAAAAGAACGCGGATTTGGCGGATGCGATGAAGCGCGCGGTTTTGATGCCTGCGAAAGAGTACGATACGATGCGCAGCGCGCTGTCGGCGACTGTTGCAGGCATTTATAAAAGGTCGCTGGGGAATTTCGAAAAACTTGTTAAATCAAAGTCCTCAGCTCCGGATAATGCCGCATAACCGCATCCAGGATTTTGTTGTTGCGGTCGTCGACCGTGTTTTCGGCCCAGAGCGAGACTTCCTGCGAATTTTCCGATTCTTTCATTCGTTTTATGGCATCCGGCACGACCGCGACCTTGGTCCCGTTCAAGGCCGCCATAGCCCAAAACCAAACGTCGTCCGCAGTCGGTGCCAGCCGCATGAAAAGTTCTTCGTTCTGGGCGTCCGGATGCAGGGCGTTCGGGGGGTACAGGATTCCGCCGACGCCGGTCGCGAAGTTCTTGAAACTGGGACGCCCCAGAAATATTTTCCGCCACCATCTGTTTTGGATTTTGCGCCATTTTTTATAAGGTTTATCAGGCTCCATTCGATAGACGTGATGCCCGGTTATGCTACCCGGGTATTTCTTGTGGGCAGCGATCAGGCGCGCCAGCCAATCGCTTGGGTAAATCACATCGTCGTCTGCGGTTATGATAACGTCGTCCGGAAAGTCGCGCAAAGCCGGGGTCAGCTTTTTGTGAGCGCGCGTATCGCGCGACACCCAGCGAATCTGGAAATTCTTGTTTTCCGCGGCCAGCTTGTTTAATGCGCCCGGCAGCTTTTTGCCGGGAAACTGGTCTTCGGCCAAGTAAAGGACGATCAGGTCCGGGGTAATGCTTTGCGCCAATAATGAACGGATAGTCTTTGGAATAACGTCCATTCGCGGCGGGTAAGAAGTCAATGAAATGATAGTTTTCATTTTGGCCTCCTTGCCTGGATTCTGGGGCTTTGCGCCAATATAAACAACAGGTACGTATCCCTAGGAATAAGGTCAAAGCCACCCCACCGTGGAAAAAAATGAAAAAATCAAGCAAATTATTTTTAATGACTAGCGACTAGCGACTTTCGACTAGCGACTATTTATGGTAAAATGCAAGGTGAGAGAATGGCTGAACCAGATTTTGAACGGCGATTGCGTAGAGCAGATGAAGCGCCTGCCCGACGGGTGCGCGGATGCCGTGTTCGCCGATCCCCCTTATAATTTGCGGCTGGGACAGAAGACGCTTTACCGGCCCGAAGACCAGACCGCCGCGCGCGCGGTGCGCGACGACTGGGATTCTTTCGAATCAATCGCGGCATACGACAAGTTTACGCGCGAATGGCTGACCGAAGCGCAAAGAGTCCTGAAACCCGACGGCACTCTGTGGGTTATCGGCAGTTATCATAATATCTTCCGTGTCGGCGGCGCGATGCAGGACTTGGGCTTTTGGATTTTGAACGATGTCATATGGGTCAAGACGAATCCTATGCCGAACTTCCGCGGGACAAGATTTACTAACGCTCATGAGACTCTGATATGGGCGACGCCTAGAAAGACGGGCAAATATACTTTTAATTATGACACTATGAAAAAGCTAAACGGCGGCAAGCAGATGCGCAGCGATTGGGCGCTGGATATTTGTCTGGGGGCGGAAAGACTGAAAGATGACGATGGGAAAAGCCTGCATACTACGCAAAAGCCGTCGGACTTGCTGCGAAGGATAATACTGTCCAGTACCAGGGCGGGGGATGTGATACTGGATCCGTTTTTCGGTAGCGGTACTACGGGCGCGGTCGCGAAAGAGCTGGGGCGGAACTGGATAGGGATAGAACAGGAAGCGGACTATATCGCGCCCGCGATGGCGCGCATAGACGCGGTGCGGCCGGCAGATTTAAGCGCGTTCGAAGTCCCGGCAAAACGCGAAGAGATAAAGGTCGCGTTCAAGGAATTGCTGGACGCGGGATTGCTGTATCCGGGGCAGACGCTGGTGGGCGCGCGGGGCGATCGGGTTATGATAACGCGCGACGGCGGGTTAACGCATGCATTACACGGCAAGGGATCGATACATGTTATGGCGGCGCGGATTCAGCACGCAGTAAGTTTCAACGGTTGGGATTATTGGAGCGCGCAAAAGCGCGACGGCACGCTGGTGCCGATAGACAACCTGCGCAAATTCGTGCGCGAAGCGAAGCAGGGTATGAAGAAAGCGGCATAATTAAAAGGGCGGATATTATCCTCCCCTTATATTAATGCTGACGCGTTGCGGAATATTTTAATTGGGGGCCAAGCTTGCCTTTTAATGTTGTTATCCGCACATTTTTTTCATTTGAATTTTCAGACAAATTGATAGAACCTATGATTTTGGCATTTACTCCTAGGCTCTTTGAGATATCGATAATTTTGAGGACGTCACAAATATCTGGCACGCAAATCTCCATACGATGCCCCATATTGAACTTCTCGTACATTTGCTCCCAAGACAAGTTGGATTCGCTTTGAATCAAATTGAACAAATATGGAACTTCGAATAAATCGGTCTTATGAGCGCTAAGCCCGTACTTCAAAGATTTCAGAATCTTTGTCTGTCCGCCGCCGCTGCAGTGCACGATTCCGTTGATGCGTTTCGTTCCGATTTGTTTAAATATTTCCATTAAAACCGGCGCGTAAGTGCGGGTTGGCGATAGGATTAATTTTCCTATTTCAATCAAGAGCTCCGGGTTGATTTTGCTCAAAGGCATTTTCTGTGTTACGTGAAAACTTCCATTGTATGCCAGATTATCCTTTAAAAGTTCCGGTTCGAACGATTCGGGGTATTTTTCGCGGTAATCCGAATGAAGCAAATCGTGGCGCGCGTTGGTAAGGCCGTTACTGCCTATGCCGCTGTTGAATTCCGTTTCGTATGATGCCCGACCCGATGAAGAAAGTCCGACGATATAGTCCCCGACGGAAATCCGGCTGTTGTCTATGACATCGTTTTTTTTCATCCTGGTCAGCGTCGAATGATTGACGATAAGCGTTCGTGCGGTATCCGGAACATCCGCGGTCTCCCCAGCGCCGCCATAGATGTTTATGCCATATCCGGCCATTTTCTGACGGAAATCATAATCGGCTTGGAACAATATCGGCAATATTTCATCCGGGATTTTCTTTGGATTGCGGTCTATGCTGGACATCAGCCAGGTATCCCCCAATATGCCGCCAACGCATGCTATGTCGTCAAGGTTCATAACGATGGAATCTTGAATTATGCCGGCAAATACGCTTGTGTCGCCGGTCTCTTTCCAATAAATATATGCCAGGGAAGACTTGGTCCCGGCTCCATCCGCATGCGGAATCATGACATAGTTTTTATTCCGTGGGTCCTGCATTATCTTGCAGAACGCGCCGGGAAACAGGCCTTTGTCTTCGCCGACGGATTTTGCGGCATTTGATACGGCTTCTTTTTGCGATGATACCCCGCGCGCAGCATAGGTGTCTGTATTATTGGCCATTTGATATACTCCTTGATTTGCTGAAGCATACCATACGCAAATTGTTTGTCAAGGTGTTTTCAAGCCAAAATCCGGCCTAAAAAAGCTCTTGCAATTACCCCAAAAACTCTGCTATTCTCCCCTTGTTCAAAAAAAAGGAGAAAAAATGACTTGGACAATCCTGGCGCTGATTATTGCAGTCGCTCTTTACATGTTTGGTACGGAATATATCAAACTTGACCCGAAAAAATCGAAGGTAATGCATAACATCGTGCACAAATCGGTGCATTTGGTCGCAATCGCTCTGCTGATTGTCGGCGTTGCGCGTATCTGGACGCCCGTCTATCTGACCAGCGTCAATCCCGGCATAGTCATGGAAATGGTCAAGGGCGCTCAGGCGGCCGAACAGAACAAATCCAGCGGCGAAATCAAGAAGTACGTGAAAAAGAACATGGACAGAATGATGGAAAATGCGCCGATTATGGGCAACGAAGCTGGCAGCAAGACGATATTCTTCTTTACGGATATGTTGTGCCCGTATTGCGCACGCGCTCATAGCGAGCTGGCCAGAGTGGTCGAGGACAATTCGGATGTCCGCGTTGTCATAAAGAATATGCCGCTGCCGATGCATGGCGAAGAAGCCGTTATGGCTGCGCGCGCGACCATTGCCGCGAAAATTCAAAGCAACGCCAAAGCCATAGCGTTGGACGAAGCCTTGATGAAAGACTTTGCGAAATGGGCGGTAAAGAACGATCTGAAAGCGTCGACCAAGAACGTGATGGACTTGGCGAAGAAAGCCGGCTTGGATACCGAGAGGTTGGAAAAAGACATGAAGGGCGATGTAGTTCGTAACGAGCTGGCGCAAGTCTCAGAACTGGCGCAACGGTTCGGAATCCAGGGCACGCCGTTCTTGATCGTGGGCGATCAGGCGTTCCCGGGCGCAGTCCCCGCGGCTCAAATCAAGCAAGCTTTGAGATAAAATTGCGATAAAAAACGCTGAAATAAAAAACGCGGCACCCGCCGCGTTTTTTTGTTTTTTTACAATTTTCTGAAAGAAAATTGTCATTGCGGCGCAGGCCGCAATAGGGTCTATAAACCGTAGGGGCAAATGATTATTTGCCTCTACAAATTTTAGCGTTGCAATGAATTTCAAAGCATTTACAATTAGAAAAAGCAAAGAGATACAAAATGAAATCCAATACCTTAAAAATCGTGATCAATCGCCCGGTCGCGGACGTGTTTGAATTTACGACAAACCCGAACAATACGGATAAGTGGTTTGTGGATGCCGGGAAAGAATGGACGAATGAATGGCCGCGACGGCTCGGAACTATTTATGAAAATAATAACGGATTTTTAACGGTTACGGAGTTCGAATTGAATAAGCTGTTTACGCTGACTAAAAAAGATAAGTTTCTCGTCAGATACCAATATCGCGCTTTGGCGGATGGCCGGACAGAAATGACTTATACGGAAGAATCGTTAAACGGGGATTTGGATTTTGTTACCGATATGAGCCCGATGTTGAAATTGAAAGAAATAATGGAATCGTAATAATTTCCAGTTGTTCTGATTTGCCGGATGGATTAAGGTTAGGGTATGGTTAAAAAACTCTTAATCATCGGCGATGGGGAATCGAAAATAACTCTGGCGGATGTGGCACGGTTCGGCATAGGCGAAGTCCGCAATCTGACATTGGCGGAATTCAACCGCTTGGATGAGTTCGAAAGTTCAATCATTATGAAGGGGCTGGTCGAAACCAGCGATTTTATGCGCCGCGTGCTGGAAATCAACAAATCGTTCGGCGGCGGGTTTATTTCCCATTGCGGGGTTTTCAAGCGCGCCGACCAAGCGCCGTTCATTGTGACCGACAGCGCCCTGAATATAGCGCCGACCCTGCGCGACAAGGAAGGCATTACGAAAAACGCGGTATTATTATCAAGGCGGCTGAAGCTGTGCGACTCTCCGGTCGTGAATTTTATTACGCCTTCGTCGAAGATAGTCGCGAATATAAAGTCTTCGGTGGATGCGTGCTATCTTGAAAGTTTCATTCGGGAAAATTTCCCGGACATAAAGGCGACGCACAACGCGCTGGACGTCTGCTTTACGGATTCCGCGAAATTGAAGAATATTGAAGATTCTCCGCGCCCGGATATTTTGGTTTGCGATAATATAGACCAGGGAAATGCGCTTTATAAAGCGCTTACGGTTTTCGGGGGATTTATGACTGCGGGGTTCGTTGTGGGGAACGAGAAAATGCCCCCGGTTATACTGACCTCGCGCTCCGATTCGCTGGAAAGCAAATTATGGTCAGTGGAATTAAGTTCTCTATAAATCCAACAATTTTTTCAAATACTCGCCGGCGTCGAACGGGCGCAAGTCGCCGATTTTCTCGCCATATCCGATTGCCGCGATGGGCAATGGTTTTTTCGTATTCGACGCGTAAGTTATCAAGAACCCGCCTTTGGACGTGCTGTCCATCTTCGTGACAATCAGGGCGGTCAGCGGCGCGACCTTATCGAAGTATTCGATTTGCGCGGTTGCATTCTGTCCGGTCATCGCGTCCAAAACCAACAAGGTTTCATGCGGCGCGTCGGGTATGATTTTTTTGATCACGCGGGTGACCTTGGCCAGCTCGTCCATCAAGTCCGCGCGATTATGCAGGCGCCCCGCGGTGTCAAGGATTACGATATCGGCATGATTATCAATACCGTCTTGGATTGCCGCATAAGCCGTCGCGGCGGGGTCGTTTGATTTCCCGCAAATTATTTTTGCGCCGGCGCGTTCGGCCCAGACTTCCAATTGCTCGCCGGCGGCGGCGCGGAAGGTATCGCACGCACCGATGATGACTTTCTTGCCCGCGTCCGTCCATTGCCGCGCCAACTTTCCAATCGTAGTAGTTTTCCCCGCACCATTCACTCCGATTATCAAAATCACCAAAGGTGATTTTGAGGTAGGAGGTAGGAGGTAGGAGGTTTGAGGTTGAATGTTGTTATCTTTACCTCCAACCTCCAACCTCCTACCTCCCACCTTTTCCGCGGTCGGCAGCATCGCGTCAAAGAGAATCTGTTTTGCCTCCGCCGCATCAATGGTTCCGCGCGCGCGAAGTTTCGATACCAGAGATTCGGCTAAGCCCGGCGCGATATCCGCGGCAATCAAAGCATCGGATAAGGATTCCGCCGTTACTGTATCCAGCTCTTTTTTCCCGGTAAAAAACGAAGAAATCTTTGAAAATATGCCCATCTGATATCCTAATTACTTTTCTGGCCGATAAATCCGCAGCTTTGGTTTTTCCACATTCTGGCGTACTTGCCGCGCGGCTTTTTCAACAGCTGCGAATGCGTCCCCATCTCTACGATCTTCCCATCCTCCAACACGATTATCCTGTCCATTTGCATCAAGGTGGACAAGCGGTGCGCGACCACCAACATAGTTTTTCCCTTGCTGATTTTCGTAATGCTGCGTTGAATAATCTCTTCGGTCTGGCTATCCAGCGCGCTGGTTGCCTCGTCCACCAGCAGTATAGGCGCGGATTGCAGGAACGCGCGGGCAATTGCGATTCTTTGGCGCTGGCCGCCGCTTAATTTCACTCCGCGGTCGCCGACAACGGTATCGTAACCGCATGCTTGCTGAGTGATGAACTCATGAGCGCCAGCAAATTTTGCGGCTTGCGCTACTTGCGCAAAAGTCGCCTTGTCGCAGGCATATCGCAGGTTTTCAAGAATCGTTCTATTGAACAGCGCCGTATCCTGCGGGATGAACGCGATGCTGCGGCGCAGAGAATCCAGCGAAACTTTTTCGATATTCTGCCCGTCGATTTTAATATCGCCGTCGTTTGTGTCATACAGCCTCATCAACAATTTGATAATAGTTGTTTTACCGCTGCCCGATATGCCGACGATTCCGATATGCTCGCCCGCGCCAACGGACAGGTTGAAATTCTTCAACACCGGCTGCGATTTTCTATCGTATTTGAAATCCACGTTTTCGAATTCGATCGCGCCGCGCGCCGCGCGCAAAGCCGGCGCATCGGTTTTGTCCTTTATCGAGATCTTGCCGTTCATCTCGTTATAGCTCTGCATCAGTTCTGTTCCGGTTTCAAACAGCTCTATGCTTTTTTCAAGCAGGTTCCACACAGCGCCGTTGATGGACGCGTACGCGCCGACCATAAAGACCACGGCGCCCAAACTCATCTCGCCGCCGCGAAAATACATGACGCATAGAAACATTACGGAGCTGAATACCAACGCCTCCAGCACAGCTAATGGCGCCCAAAATTTTCTGTTCGCGTACATGTGCGCGTAATACCGCATCCTGAATCTGGCCAAAACGCGCGACAAAAGGCCCAGTTCTTTTTCGCGTCCTGAAAAAGCCCTGACATTCATGCTGCCACCAATGGTGTCGGTCGTAGTGCCGTGAATCTGGCTTATCATGGCGGCATTGCGTTTGTGCGTCAGGACTATGTTTTTGAAATTAATGCGAAACCAAATAAGGCGCACCAGCATTTCGGCCGCCAATATGACGGCGATGGACCAATGAAGCCCCATGACCAATCCCATCGCCACAACCAGCGTCACAAGGTTCATTGCGATGTTGCCGAATATCTGATTAAGAAGATTCAAGGAAGCAACTGCGATATTGTTAACCTGCTGGTTTAATTTACCCAGCATCTTATCATTTATAAACCCCATTGACTGGCAGTGTAGATAATTTATGAGGTCCAAGGTCAGCAAGGATCTTGCCTTGGCGCGAACCCTTTGCCAAACATAATGCTGCATAATCCATGCTATCTCAAAAATCATATTCACGACTAGAACGATTCCCAAAACAATCGCAGCCGCGTGCCAAAAGTTATCATGCGGCGAGTCCAAAAGGTTCGTCAGCATCTTCATTTGAATAGGCATAAAAAGGCTGAATCCCGCGCGGCTGATAATGTAAAGCAAGCTGCTGATGATAAAGCCCCAGCCGAAGAATTTCCAAAAATTCTTGCGGATATAGCCGAAGATAGTCTTCGGGTTTTCTATAAGGCTGCATTCTAACGGAAAAGTTTCAGGTATAAATTTTGCCATTTTTATTTTCCGAATTTGCCGCTGCGGGGGAAGCCAACCGGAACGGTGTGTCCCTGCGTCGCGCGTTTACCGACCCAAGGCGACCAATCCTCCAGAACCGTGCGTCCGCGCCCGGTTGTCCAGCCAAAGCCTTCAGCCGCGGTAAAGAACATGGCGTCCAGAACATATGTTCTCTCGGCATTGTACTTTTGCAAGATCACGCCTTTGCCGCGCGCCATTTCCGGAATTTCGGATGCGGGGAAAATCAGCAGCTTGTCATTGCTGCCGACTATGGCGAGGTGAGAGTCCTGTCCTGAAAATTCTACGCAAAGAACCGCCGGATTTTTTTCATCCGCGTTCATGACCTGCTTTCCGTTCTTTGTCTGCGCAAGGCAATTTTCGCCCGACACGATAAAGCCGGTTCCGCGCTTCGCCACCAGCAGATACTTCGCCGAAGTATCTAATACGAACGCGGCGATGATTGTTTCATCCGCGCCGATATCCGCCATCATGCGCACGCTTTCGCCAAAGCCGCGCGCGCTTGGCAAGGTGTTCGCCGCAAAGCTGAACATTTTCCCGCCGGACGCGAATAAGTTTATTTTGTCGGTGGATTGCGCATGGAACGAGTTCGATAACTCGTCGCCTTCCTTGAATTTTATATCCATCTGGCCCAGATCCAGATGTCCCTTGGCCGCGCGTATCCAGCCCATTTGAGAAAGAATAATTGTTAATGGTTCTTTTTCAATGAACTCGTCGGGATTGACTGCAACCTCTTCGCCGGCGGCGGCCCAGATTGTGCGGCGGCGCCCCAGAGCGGTCTTTTTATCGTATTGTTTTTTTATGTCCGCGAACCAGGCTTTCAGTTGCTCGTTCTGCATTTCGTCAGAGGCCAATAATTCTTTCAGTTGTTTTTGCTCGGCGCGCAGGGCCTTGTCCTCCTTGCGAATTTCCATTTCTTCCAGCTTGCGCAATTGACGCAGGCGGGTGTTCAAAATTGCTTCCACCTGAATTTCGCTAAGTTTAAACTCCGCCATCAATACGGCTTTCGCGTCGTCTTCGGTTCTGATAATTTCAATCACGCGGTCCAGGTTTAAATATACGACCAGCAAGCCGCCCAAGATTTCCAGCCGCCGCGCGATATTGCCAAGCCGCCAGTTGGTGCGCCGCCGTAAAACAAGTTTTTGATGTGCCAGGAATTCGGTCAGAACCTCGCCGATTTTCATCACGCGCGGCGCCCCAGCGCTGTCAATCACGTTGAAGTTCATATTGAACCGCGATTCCAGTCCGGTCATCGCGAACATATGAGCCATTAATTTATCCGCCGGCACGGTGCGATTTTTCGGAGTGATTACAATGCGGATATCTGTCGTGGATTCATCGACTATGTCGTCGACCAAGGGCAGTTTCTTCGCATCAATCAGCGCTGCGATCTGCTCCACCAATTTTTGCTTTTCCAAGCCGTATGGAATTTCGGTTACGACGATCTGGTATTGGCCGTGGGAAAGATCTTCAGTCTCCCACTTTGCGCGAATGCGAAACGCGCCGCGCCCGGTGTCATAGTTTTTTACTATCGTTTCAAAATCATCAATTAAAACTCCGCCGGTTGGAAAATCAGGCCCGACCATTTTTTTCATGATTTGAACCGTGGTGCTTTCGGGCTTATCAATCATCAGGTTCAAGGCGTCGCAGACTTCCGCGACGTTATGAGTCGGGATATTGGTCGCCATGCCGACGGCGATCCCCATAGAGCCGTTGGCCAACAAGTTCGGAAACGCGCCGGGCATGACCGAAGGCTCGACAGTAGTCCCGTCAAAGTTCGGCGTCATATCGACGGAATCTTCGTCCAAGCCGTCCATAATCATCATCGCGGCGTCGGTCATTTTGGATTCGGTGTAACGATATGCGGCCTGAGGGTCGCCGTCGATGTTTCCGAAATTTCCCTGGCCGTCAATAAGGGGATAGCGCACCGAAAAGTCTTGGGCCAGTCGTACAAGCGCGTCATAAACGGAAGTATCGCCATGCGGATGATAAGACCCCAAAACATCGCCGACGACTTTGGCGCACTTGCGGAAAGCGGCAGCCGGCGTGAGCTTATTGCGCAACATAGAGTATAAAATACGGCGATGGACGGGTTTCAAGCCGTCGCGGACATCGGGCAGGGCGCGGGATACTATGGTGCTGACGGCATAGGACAGATAGCGCTCGCCCAAAGCCTCGCTGAGTTGCTGCCCGGAAATGTTCTCTTGGATTTCTTTTATCATTTCTTCGTCTTCTTAAATTGTATATCCCTTAACTTTTTGTATTCGCCGTTCATTGCCGCCAATTCGGCGTCCGTGCCGTGTTCCACGATTTTCCCATTTCGCACCACGCATATTTGGTCCGCGTCCGTAATTGTAGATAAGCGATGCGCGATTACGAAAGTGGTCCTTCCCACCATCAGTTTTTTCAGCGCCGCCTGAATCAGTTTTTCGCTGTGAGTATCCAGCGCGCTGGTCGCTTCATCCAACAGCAATATCGGCGCGTCCTTTAGTATAGCGCGCGCAATTGCAATGCGTTGTTTTTGCCCGCCGGAGAGTAGTGCGCCCCGCTCGCCCACATTATTGTCGTATCTTTTCGGAAAGCCCATAATAAAGTCGTGCGCGTTTGCGGCCTTGGCCGCGGCCTCTATTTGCTTTGGCGTGGCGTTCGGCGCGCCGTATCTTATATTGTCGGCAATTGTCCCGTTGAACAGGAATACATCCTGGGAAACTTCCGCCATATTTTCGCGCAAAGAATGCAAGGTGTATTTTTTCAAGTCTTTGCCGTTAATTGAAATCTTGCCTTTTTGCGGATCGTAAAATCTTTCCAATAAATTGAACATGGTGGTTTTTCCGCCGCCCGACGGCCCCACCAGCGCGCATATAGTCCCCGCCGGAACGGCCAGCGATATGCCGGATAAGACTTGCTCGTTCGGTAGGTACGAGAAAGACACATTATCGAACGCCACCGACATTTTGCCGCGCTTTAGTTTTACCGCGCCGCGCGCGTCGGTAATGCCCGATTTACTGTCCAGATAGTCGAACAAAACCTCGGCCGCCAGTAACCCGTGCTGAATCCCGCCGTTGAGCCCAGTGATGGATTTGGCGGGCTTATAAGCCGCGGTCAGGGCCAGCAGGAACGCGGTGAAATCGCCGATGGAAATCACTCCGCTGGTGATAAAGTGCCCGCCGACCAACAAGGACAGAGCCAAACCGATGGAAATCATAATCTCCAAAAGGGGCGCCTGCAGCGCGGATGCCTGAGTATTTCTGTATGCGTTAAGATTGGAAACCCTTATAATTTCCGCGAATTTTTTGGATTCGATTGCCTCGTTACCAAATGATTGAATGGTTTTCATTCCATGAAGCGTCTGGTTTAAATGCTGTGAAACATCGTTGGCGATACCGAATGATCTGCGCGACAGTACGCGTCTTTTTCGTGTGATTAAGACAAGCGGGATGATAATCGCGGGCGCCATAAACAACAACATCACGCACAGCTGCGGCGCGAAATAAACCATAATTCCGATTGTTATCATCAATGTGGCGATATTCTGAACCGCCTGGATAATAGTGCCGGTCACCAAGTTCAAAACCGCGTTCGCCTGAACGCCAAAATAGTTCAGATGCTTTCCGATTCCTCCACCATAGAATTTTGCAACATCCATTTTCATCATATGGCTGTAAATACGGTTTTGCAGTCGGGCGATGGCCAGCAAGCCGGCCTTGGACATAATCAGGTCTTTCGCATAGGTAAATGCGGCTTTCAGCCCGAACGCGGCGACGATAAGCAGCCCGAACAGGTAAAGGGACGATGCGCTGCGTTCTATAAAGGCCTGGTCGATGATGCGACGAACCAGAGTTATAGTGTAGCCTTCGGCGCTGGCGGCGAGAATCGTGCATATGACGCCCGCCAAAAGCCATTTCCACTGGGGCTTTCCGATTTCGCGCCAAACGCGGCCAAACAAGGACCATTTGATCTGAACAGTCTTGTCGGTTGGCCGCAGGAACTCTTTTATACGGTTTTTCAGTTTTTTCAGCATAGGCGGAGTTTAATAGAAAAAAATACACAAATCAAGCGGTTTGCATTTGACTTTTGAGCGCGGGGACTATAGAATGTGCGCGTCAGAAATTTATTAGAATGGCGGAGATGCGAAGTTTTTTGGCAAAGGGAGTGTATTAGACATACACGACCGGCGGCAAAAAACAAGCAGATGCGATATTCTAATAAATTTATGCTTGGGGTCATAGCTCAGTTGGTAGAGCACCTGCTTTGCAAGCAGGGGGTCGTCAGTTCGAGTCTGATTGGCTCCACCACCCTTCGCTGCTGCGCAGCTTCGGGTGGCTTACGCCACCTGAACAGCGAGCAGTGTACAGCGAAGGAGGGCCACCCGTAGCCTTGGCGGAGGGGGGGCGGGCAAAATTATAAATTATCCGTAAAGGGGG